>ERZ795032.2219-NODE-2219-length-11478-cov-3.999387_pt1 | contig 11478 bp, 10 predicted proteins | sample MGYA00375124_ERZ795032 | MGnify/ENA primary metagenome ERZ795032 (study PRJEB30167, sample SAMN05720154) | activated sludge metagenome | isolation source: Anaerobic digester | place: China | collected 2015-12-16 ...
TCTAATTTACCCATCAGCAATATCGACACCAAAATAGAGAGGATAATGATAACACCACCCATAGTTGGCGTTCCCCGCTTGCTGTATTGTCCTTCCAGGTCAAGGTTGCGAATGGTTTCCCCTATCTGCTTCTTTTGTAGTTTACGAATGATCCTGGCACCGACAATTACCGAGAAAAGCAACGAAACAAGGGCGGCGAGTGCTGCCCGGAACGTAACAAACTGAAACATTCCCGCTCCGGGGAAGTCAAGTTTGTCCAAATATTGAAATAGATAGTACAGCATATTTAGTTATGAGTTATGGTGACGTGTGGAATATTTTTTCCAACTCTTCTTTATCGTCAAAATGATACTTCACGCCTTTAATTTCCTGGTAGTCTTCGTGTCCTTTTCCGGCAACGAGAATAATATCACCTGGCTTGGCCAGTGCACAAGCGGTTTTTATCGCTTCACGACGATCCACGATCGAAAGTGCACTGCGGCGTTGCTCATCATCCAAACCGGCTACCATGTCGTCAATGATATCCTGCGGCTCTTCGAACCGGGGATTATCGGAGGTCAGGATTACCCGGTTGCTCAACTCCACCGCTTCACGCGCCATTAACGGACGTTTGGTCCTGTCGCGGTTACCGCCGCATCCTACTACCGTTATTATATTGCCCTTCTGATCCAGCACTTCGTGGATAGCATTGAGAACATTAGTCAAAGCGTCGGGTGTATGGGCATAGTCTACAATGGCGGTAAAATTTCCGGGCGATCGTAATGTCTGGAAACGTCCGGCCACAGGTTTCAAAACGCTTAATATCCTGAGTACCTCCTCCGGTTCTTCTCCCAGCAAAATAGATACACCATAAACCGCCAGCAGGTTATACACATTAAAAACACCCACAAACTGTACAATCAGCTGTTTCCCGTTAATTTCTATTTCGGTCCCATCAAAATGTTTCTCGAAAATCCGTGCTTTAAAATCCGCCAATCCTTTTACGGAATAAGTATATCGTTTGGCCTTTGTATTTTGAAGCATCACCCCTCCGTTTTTATCATCCGAGTTGGTAAGGGCAAAAGCGGTTTCGGGCAAAGCGTCGAAAAAAGCTTTTTTCACGTTCCGATACTCCAACATGTTCTTGTGATAATCCAGGTGGTCCTGCGTGAGGTTGGTAAAAATTCCCCCTTCGAAATGCAGTCCGTAGACCCGTTTTTGATGAATGGCATGGGAACTCACTTCCATAAAGGCATATTCGCAACCGGCATCAACCATCTTCCTCAAAAAAGAGTTTAGGGTGATGGGGTCAAGGGTGGTATGCGTGGTGGGGTAACTGTCATCGTTTACACAGTTGGTTACGGTTGAGAGCAAGCCTGCGCCATACCCCAATGTCCGAAACATCCTGTACAGTAATGTAGCGACGGTTGTCTTTCCGTTCGTTCCGGTTACACCAACCAGCTTCAACTGCTCCGATGGGTTCCCGTACCAGACAGAAGCGATTTGCGCCAAAGCGACGGCCGAATTTTCGACCTGAACGTACGTAACTCTCGAAAAATACTCTTCAAACATCGGCTTATCATACACCACGACCAACACATCCTGTTCTATCGCCTTGGCAATATAATCGTGTCCATCGGTATTGATACCCTCCACTGCGATAAAAAGTGAACCTTTTTGCACCTGGCGGGAATCGGAAGTGATACTTTCAACTTCCACATTCTCTTCCCCGTGAATTGCCACGATTTTACACCTTTCTGTAAGTTGACTCAGTTTCATATTAATATCTGTTTTTTACCGCAACGTTATGCTAATGGTTGTACCTCTAATCAGTTTGCTCTCCGGAGTGAACGATTGCGAAACCACTTTCCCCGAGCCGGTCAGATTGACCCTTAATCCTGATTTTTCGAGCAGGTAAACCGCATCTTTTGCACCCATGCCCAACACATTTGGCACCGAATTCTTATTTATCGCCAATGCCTGTGGATGATAAGCAACGCTGTCGTATTTTACTTTCACCCAGTCGGAAGCGGAATCCGAAACGGAAGATTTGAAATTCAGCATCGACAGTACCGCCTGACTGTTTCCCCAGCTTCCGCTTTTAATAGCCGGCATTTTCTGCAGGGTAGAATCTATCCGTGCTTGTTCAGGGGCAAGCTGAGTCCGCTTAACATACGTCTGCTCCGCGATATTTTTGAAAACCATACCTGCTTGTCCTCCGCCTGACGGAACTCCTCGAGGTTTTCTGATACCTACGAAACACGTATAGGTTGGGTCGTCTGCGGGGAAGTATCCGCAGAACGAAACGTAATAATCGCTGTATCCGCCACCACTGGCTATTTGTGCTGTTCCCGTTTTTCCTGCAATAGGGAAATAGTCCGATTTCACAACTTTCGCCGTCCCGTTCTCAATAACCCCTACCAGCATATCCTGGATTTGGATCAGGGTGCTATCTTTACACATCTTTTCGTTCACCACTTCCGCCTTATACTCTTCCACCACTTTTCCGTCTTTCAACAATGTTTTAGCAATAAACGGCTTGATCATTTTTCCACCGTTGGCAATACCGTTGTAGAACATCAGCATATAGATGGGTGGAACTTTGGATTCATAACCGAAAGACATCCACGGCAGTGTGGTTTTGGACCAGTAATTTACCTTATCATCGGGAAAACGAATGGATGATGTTCCTTCAATTCCGTTCAACGGGACATCCCAGGTGAGTTTTTTTCGTAAGCCTATCCTGTCAATGCCTTTTACAAATTTTGCCGGATCATCACCGTATGCTTTAAGTACAATTTTACTCATCACCACGTTTGAAGAGACTTCTATCCCTTCCTTTACCGTAAGGTATCCCCGGTCACGGCCCTGTCGCCAATAGTGGTCACGCACCCACTTTCCGTTGTACTGATACAGTCCGTTGCCCACATGAAAGGAGTCGGCAGGAGTTATCAATCCGTCATCGATTGCCACCATGACCGTTACGGTCTTGAAGGTAGATCCCGGTTCGTTCATGTAGGAAAAAGCATTGGGATTACCCTCACCATAGTTCCCGTTACTCATCCGGTCCAAGTTGGCAATCCCCTTAATCTCACCTGTTTTGGTTTCCATAATAATTGCCGTCCCCGATTCAGCCGCCGTCTCTTCAAGCTTTGCCCGGAGCGCACGCTCCGTCACATCCTGAATATCGGCATCGAGCGTAGTTACGATATCGTATCCGTCTTTAGCGGCAATCTCCTCTATATCGGTCCAGCGGCCCTGTATTTTTTGTCGGCTCTTCACCCCTTCAATCCCCCTCAACAGGGAGTCGTATTTTAATTCCAGTCCGCTTGCTCCCCCTTTCTCAAGGTCTTTGTATACGTTTCCAACCGTTCTGTTGGCGAGGTTCCCGAAGGGGCGTTTCCGCGCATTTTTTTCCTCGGCAATTAGTCCGCTGCGGTTGGAACGCTGGTTGAGGAACGGATAGGTACGAATCTCTTTCAAGTCAACGTAGGAGATGTCAGGGCGAAGGATACGCACATAGCGCGACCTCAGCGCTACCTTCTTCTCACTGCCTTTTGTGGCATTCTCCTGCAGTTGCCGCTCCTCCTTTTCGCGTAGTTTCCATCCGTTCAGGATAATGTTTCTGTATTGCGAGGCCGTTCTGTCGGGAAACTTTTTAGCGAGGGCTACCGAAAGGTCACCAACATACTTCATCAACGTATCTTTTCTCATCCCCTCTGCCCAGAAATCCATGTACACACTGTACAAAGGCTCACTGGTAGCCAGAAGCTTCCCATCATAAGTATAGATATTTCCTCGCTTAGGAAGAATGACGCGGTCTTTGATAATGGTTTCTCTTTCCCCTACTTCCCGCCACTTCTTTCCTTCCGCCGTAAAAACGATCTTTCCTGCAGAGAAAATAATCATTAGCCCAACTCCCAGAAGGAGGAATACAATTAAGCCGTAACGATTTAAAATCCTCTTTTTGTTTTCGTCGGTTTTCTTTCCCATTTCATTTTTTCCCTTTCTGAATGCGATAAACCGGTTGGTTATTTATTTTCAACTCTAAACCCGACTCTTCCACCCTTTTTTCGATTTGTCCCTGGCGGCTGGCTTCAGTCAAGTCGGATGAAATGTCTAGCGACTCATACTTAGCGTCCTTCAACTCAACTTTCAGGCGCTCCATCTCTGCTATACGCTGCAAAACCGTGTACCGGTGGCTGATGAACAAAATCATAATGACAACCAAAACCAAAATAAATGTAAGGTTCCTGACGAAAAAGTTCTCCGTCAACACATTTCCACCGAAAACGTGTACGAATGATTTTCTTATGTTGTCTAGCTTCACTTTCATCACTTTGTGAGGTGCAAACTCCCTCCATTATATTTTCTCTGCAATTCGCAGTTTGGCACTTCTCGAACGCGGATTGTCCACCTGCTCTTGTTCCGTTGGAACAATCACTTTCCTGTTGATCAATTCAAACGGGGTTTCCCTGTTACCGTAAAAATCCTTGATGATATGCCCCTCGAAATTTCCGGCCTTAAAGAAATTCTTCACTAACCGGTCCTCCAGTGAATGATAGGAAATAACACTGAACCGCCCACCAGGTTTCAACATTTCCAGTCCCTGAAACAACATTTCCTCCAGCGCCTCCAACTCATCATTCACCTCAATACGCAACGCCTGAAAAGCCTGAGCCAGGGTTTTATTTTCTTTTTCTCGAAAGGCGAACGGCCTCATAATCTCCAGGAAATCAGAAACAGTACCGATCTTTTTCGACCGGCGATAAGCAGAAACGGCCGTTGCAATCTTCCGCGCACTTTTCAATTCCCCGTAAAAGAAAAAAATATCCGACAACTTCTCTTCCGAATATTCATTCAAAACATCAGCGGCTGTTTTTCTGGACAGCCGGTTCATCCGCATATCCAGATCTCCCGGCAACCGAAAGGAAAATCCACGATCCGAATCGTCAAAATGATGCGACGACACCCCTAAATCGGCAAGAATTCCATCCACCTCATCTATCCGGTGATAGCGCAGAAAATTCTTCAAAAATCGAAAATTACTTTTTACGAATGTGAAACGCGGGTCCGGGATATGGTTTTGGTATGCATCTTCATCCTGGTCAAAGGCAAGCAGTCTGCCATTCTTTCCCAACCGCTTCAATATTTCTTTCGAGTGCCCACCTCCTCCAAATGTCACGTCAACATAAACCCCATCGGGACGGATATTCAACCCGCCTACACTTTCTTGAAGCAATGCCGGTATGTGGTATATTTTTAAATTCATGGACACATCAGGACATCAGCTCTTGCAACCTTTCTGAAAACTCATCGGGATCAACCAACGGCTTTTCGAGTTTTTCTTTCGCCCATATCTCAATAGTATTATCCACACCCAGAAAACGAACTTCAGATTCGATACCCACCAGCACCATATAGCGCTTAGGGATTAAAATTCGCCCGCTTGCATCCATTTCAATCCGTTCGGCGTCGAGCACAAACTGACGGAAAACCTGCTGTTGCTCCTTGTTCCACTTGTTGAGCCGGCTCCTGAGTGTTTCGATCTCGTTTTCCCAGACTGTACCGGGATAAAGTACCAAACAATCCTGAAAAATATCCTTGCGAAGCACCAAAAACTCTTCTTCTGCACCCTGCAGACGCTTACGAAAAACTGCCGGCACAAATATCCGCCCCTTCGCATCGGTTTTTGCTTCAATATTTCCCAGGAATTGCAACACTATATTCTTAATTCTATGATTTTTGCGGTAAAATTACAAAATAAATCCACTTTCCCCCACTTTTCCACACATTATTTTTAATAAAGTTATCAACAAGTTCTTTAAATGCTGATTAGATGCAACTTACACACTATTTAATCCCATAAAATAGTGTAGAATATTTCTACCGTTTTAAATAAATGAGATCTGCTTGTCCTTTATTCTTAATTATTTTGTATTTTTGTAAGTCCGTAGGAAAGTCATTATGTCGGAAAAAACTGATTTCAAATTAGATATCGATGGTGTTTTGCAGGCTAAAGCAAAAAAACACTACAAGAAAATCCCCAAATTTGTCGTTAATTATTTAAAGCGCACCATTCATCAGGATGAATTAAATGCGATCATCGAGCGTAACCGGGATAAGCAGGGTGTTGATTTTATGCTCGCCCTGGTGGATAAAGAGTTTAAAGTCAACCTAAAAATCCACGGGGAAGAAAATATTCCCGCGGAGGGAAAATTTGTTTTTGCTTCCAATCACCCGCTGGGTGGCCTGGACGGGATTTGCCTATCGGCTTATTTAGGGGAAAAATATAAGGGGAAAATCAAATACCTGGTTAACGATGTTTTGTTAAACATCAGGAACCTCGAATCCATTTTTGTTCCGGTCAACAAATATGGTTCACAGGCCAAACTATCGGCCGCTGCCATAAACGAAGCCTACACGTCAGACAACCAAATCATTACCTTCCCCGCCGGATTGTGTTCCCGAAAACAGAACGGACGGATAAAGGATCTGGAATGGATGAAAAACTTTGTCGTAAAAGCTATTGAACACAAAAGGGATATTATCCCCGTCCATTTCGACGCGAAAAACTCAGACTTCTTTTATAATTTTGCCAATATCCGCAAATCATTGGGACTAAAATTCAATATAGAACTTATATACCTGCCAGGCGAAATGTTCAAGAACAAAGGTCAAACATTCCACATCACTTTTGGAGAACCCATACCCTGGCAATCGTTGAATAAATCAAAAAGTCCTATGCAATGGGCGGAAGAGATAAAAACCGTTGTTTACAATTTACCCCAAAAAAGAGATTAATTAAGTATGGAAAAAATCATCGATCCGATTGATAAAGCCCTCATAAAAAACGAACTAACCGTAGGAAAAAGAATACGATCCACCAACAAGGCCAACAACGAAATTTACATCTTCACTGCCCACGATTCGCCTAATCTCATGAGGGAAGTGGGGCGGCTACGTGAAATTGCTTTCCGTCACTATGGAGGAGGAACCGGACTAGAAGCCGATATCGACAAATACGACCTTATGGAGCATCCGTATCATCAACTTATTGTCTGGGATCCGGAAAAGGAAGAGATTCTAGGCGGATACCGCTTCATTATGGGTAAAAAAGTAGATTTTGATGAGAAGGGTAAGCCGATGCTCGCCACCGCTCATTTATTAAACTTCTCCGATGATTTCCTGCAAAACTACTTGCCGTACACCGTAGAATTAGGCCGATCGTTCGTCTCTCTCGAGTATCAATCTACCTTACACAGCCGCAAAGGCATCTTTGCACTTGATAATCTTTGGGACGGCCTGGGCGCACTCACGGTAATTGATCCTTCAATGAGGTATTTTTTCGGAAAAGTAACCATGTACGGGACCTATAACAAAGAAGCCCGCAACATGATCTTGTATTTTATGCACCTGCATTTTCCCGACCCGGACAAACTAGTCACCCCAATCAGCCAACTTGTCACCAATACCGATACAGGCAAGATGAAACACCTGTTTAAAGGTAAAAACTTCAAGGAAGACTACAAGGTTCTGAACCGGGAAGTCCGCAGCTTCGGGTTAAACATTCCACCGCTCATCAATGCCTACATGGGATTGTCACCCACCATGCGTTTCTTCGGAACTTCCATAAACGACGAATTCGGAGACGTGGAAGAATCAGGTATTCTTATCGAGATCAACCAGATCCTCGAAGAGAAAAAACAACGTCATATTGAATCCTATATAAAATCCAACCCAAGCAAACGATTCCTTATCGGATTACGGAGAGCCATTTCCGGAAAAAGCAAAAACCTGATCAAAAAATCCAAAAACAAAAAGTGAAAACCTCCGTCTTTTTCCTACCATAAGGCACTCGTTCAAAAACCGTAAATTACTGATAGTTTATTTTTTACACTTAAAAAATGCAATCGTTTGCACTGAAGCTTATATGGAAGCAGCTATGGGATGGAAGGAGAAAGCGGACTTCTGCTGGTTCTACTACGACACCTCTTCACGCCCGGAGAACAGCCTGGCAAGCTATATGGAAAGTCACGATGAAGAGCGTGCTGCTTTTAAACAGGTGGCTTATGCCCAAACGCCTCTTAATTCGGATTTAACAGCCAGAATGAATCAATTGGCTACAAACGCAGCTTTCTTCTTCCCGGTTCCCGGGCCCAAGATGATATGGCAATTTGGTGAATTAGGATACGATGTTTCAATTGATGAAAACGGACGCACCGGTAAAAAACCAATCAAGTGGGATTATTTTGATGTTTCGCAACGAAAAGCTCTTCATGACACATATGTAAAACTGATCAACTTGAGAAAGAACCACAGTGAATTGTTTATATCTACCGCTACATTAGACTGGAAAGTTTCAGCAGGCGACTGGACCGGAGGTCGTTTTATCACCCTTTCCTCATTCGGAAAAAACAAGCAGATAGTTGTTGTTGGCAATTTCACAAACGCAGCCATGACCGCGTCAACCACTTTCCCGAAGACAGGGACATGGTACAATTACATGAACAGTCCGGAAACCCTTAACGTAACCTCTTCAACGATGAACATTGCTATTCCCGCCAACAGTTTCAGGATCTATTCCACGTTTGCACCGTAAACAAACTATTTCCGGAAAAGGAAATCTACAAAAGCGTACTGCGGCTCAAAACCGCTTGTACGCTTTCTTGTTCTCGGGCATAAATTCCTTTCTGTTTGCGAATATGAAACTAAATGTTAACTTTGCAAAATCATTTTTTAATCACGTAAGCTTATGAAGTCAATTGCAATTATATACGGCTCCAGCACCGAGAACACAAAAAGAGCTGCGGAGAAAATCGCTGAAAGACTATCGGAATACTCTCCCGCCCTGATCGACATTTACGACGGTGATGAAGAAGCTTTTCATTCCAACGATGTACTTATCCTCGGCATTTCGACCTGGGGAGTAAAGGATTTGCAGGATGACTGGTCTGATTTCTACCACAAGCTGGAAAAAATGGACCTGACGGGGAAAACAGTTGCTCTTTTCGGGTTGGGCGACTCATTCATTTATCCCGATTCTTTCGTGGATGCGATGGGTATTTTGTACGAAACAGTTTCGGAAAAAGGAGCAACAACAGTTGGTGAAGTTTCTCCCGACGGCTACCAATTCGATTACTCCAGGGCATTAAAAAACGGCGTTTTTGTGGGATTACCGCTGGATGAAGACAACGACGCCGACCTCACCGACGAACGCATCGAAAAGTGGGTGGAATCGTTGAAGGAGCACCTCAGTTAAACCGGCCTGCCCCCGGCAAACCCTTTTATCCCAGCTTACATCGCTTCACAAAATCATCCAATACCTCATTCAACGTAGGAGTGCCTATTTCCTGCAAATCGTAGTGAACCCGAACAACGGGCTTCTGAATGTGGATCAACCGATTCAAGTCGATGGGCGTGCCAATGACAACCGTATCGCAATCTGCACGGTTAATGGTTGTTTCCAGGTCCTTCAGTTGCCGGTCGCTATAACCCATGGCCGGCAGAATAGTGCCGATATGGGGATAGGCAGCAAAAGTATTTGCTAATTCGCCCACGACAAAAGGACGCGGATCAACCTCTTCCGCACATCCGTATTTCTGTGCCGCAACGGTACCGGCACCGATCTTCATTTCGCCGTGAGTCAATGTTGGCCCATCTTCGACAATCAGGCAACGCTTTCCTCGGATTAATCCGGGATTATCTGCTTTAACAGGACTGGCTGCATCGATCACTATGGCTGCAGGATTTACCCTGGCAATGTTCTCACGAACAGTCCGGACACCTTCCGGAGAAGCCGTATCCATTTTATTGATGACTACTGCGTCGGCAAGCCTTAAATTCACTTCCCCGGGGTAATAGTTCACTTCGGCTCCGGCACGATGCGGATCGGCCACGGTGATGGTAAGATCGGGTTTAAAAAACGAGAAGTCGTTGTTCCCGCCGTCCCACAAAATCACGTCGCAACCATCGGGGTCTTCCTCAGCCCGCCGCAAAATCCTTTCGTAATCGACGCCTGCGTAAATAACGTTACCCCTGACCACATGGGGTTCATATTCCTCCATTTCTTCGACGGTGCATTTGTGCTTTTTCAAATCTTCCACCGTGGCAAATCGTTGCACAGCCTGGGCCGCCAAGTCACCGTACGGCATCGGATGGCGTACGACGATCACTTTTAACCCACGCTTTATCAGGTTTTCCACTACAGCTCTAGAAGTCTGAGACTTACCGCACCCCGTGCGTGTAGCAACAACAGCTATCACAGGCTTAGTACTCGTAAGCATGGTTTCATTCGGCCCCAGCAAAACAAAGTTCGCTCCAGCTGCGTTTACCACCGCACTCAAGTGCATCAATTTCGGATAAGGCACGTCGCTGTATGAAAAAATGCAGTCGTGTATATTTTTCTCTTTGATCAACGCCGGCAATTCCGATTCCAGCACAATGGGGATTCCTTCCGGATAAAGTTCTTTTCCCGCGAGAACGGCAGGATAAACCCTTCCGTCGATATACGGAATCTGTGCTGCTGTAAAAGCAACCACACGGTAATCCTTATTCTTCCTGAAAAATGTGTTGAAATTATGGAAGTCCCTTCCGGCAGCTCCAATGATAATGGCATTTCTTTTCATAACAATGAAGATTAAATGAGTTAATTCTCTGAAACAAAGGTATAATAATTTTTATCAAAAAGATAATTATTCGGTTTGTTTTTTTCAAAACGACAACTCATGTCTGACATACTGAAAACTTTCAATTATAAAAATACACGTGTCTAAAAAACAGGATAACTTAAATTTTACTATTTTTGTGTTTTAAATCAAATCTTACGTATTATGTCTACGAGCAAACTCACCTTAAACGTTCAATCGGAAATCGGAAAGTTGGAAGCGGTAATGTTGCACTATCCGGGTCCTGAAGTGGAAAACATGACACCAAAAAATGCTCAGCGGGCACTCTACAGCGACATCCTTAACCTCTCTATCGCACAAAAAGAATATGCCCAGTTAAAAGGTGTACTGGAAAAGACTTCTTTAGTATATAAAGTTTCCGACCTGCTTGAAAAAGTGCTGGAAATTCCCGGGCAACGATTATCGTTGCTTCAAAAGATCTGTGTGACGGAACAGGTAGAAGATTATTTCGATTATCTCCTGGAATTATCCTCATCCCAGTTAACAAAAATATTGATTGAAGGACTTCCGATGCAGGTAAAGACCCTGACCGACTTTCTGAAAGAAGAGTATTATGCGTTGCAGCCCTTATACAATTTTTATTTTACGCGCGACACATCGGTAACCATTGGCAACACCTCGTTGGTTTGTAAGATGGCCAATGCGGTGCGCATGAGAGAATCGTTTATCATGGATGCGATTTTCAATAGCGGGTTGTTTTTCAACGGCAAGATCACTAACATGTATGATGCTTCACAAAACAACCCCTCCGTGAAAATAGAGGGGGGCGATGTATTGGTCGCACGTGAAGATGTGCTGTTAATCGGAAGCG
>ERZ795032.2221-NODE-2221-length-11466-cov-4.103584_pt1 | contig 11466 bp, 7 predicted proteins | sample MGYA00375124_ERZ795032 | MGnify/ENA primary metagenome ERZ795032 (study PRJEB30167, sample SAMN05720154) | activated sludge metagenome | isolation source: Anaerobic digester | place: China | collected 2015-12-16 ...
TCCCTGTTTTGTTAATAGCATCTTCGGAACAGCATTCCTTAACTAGATTAAGATTGTTGTTCAAAAGTGCTTTGTGAATAGGAGCCCTGTAAGGATTTTTCCATCGCTTTAAAATATTTGATGGTAACCTGTTTTTAAATATTTGCTTTAGCAAGTATTTTTCATTCAGTCCGTTTATTTTAATTTCAGAATTCACTTTTGCAAGCAACTCAATAACTCTGTGATCAAGATATGGAACTCTCAATTCAAGTGAATGAGCCATTGCAACTCGATCGCCTTGCGAGGATAACAAATAATTACTAAGAAAGATTGTTGATTCTAAAAATTGTGATTTTGTTACTGCATCCCAGTCAAAGAAATCTGATGGTAACAACTTTGTCAATTCATTATAGCTGTCGTAATCTCTTGTTGAATCTCTTAACTGTTCAGAAAAAAAGTTTTTTATTTTTGAAGTATTCTTCCACCTGATGTTGTGTGAAAAGAATGGATCATCAGGATTATCAATTCCGTTTTTAAAGAAGGCGATAAGTGTTTGTTTTAACCGATCATCTTTAAATATATATGGATATAACTTTCCAAGCAGTAACGGTCTAAGTTTTGACTCAGGATCTTTAGACCAAAAATTTCTGATCTTTGCTTCTTTAAATATGTCATATCCGCCGAATATTTCATCAGCACCTTCACCTGTTAATACAACTTTATAACTACTTTGATTAACGAGTCCTGATAACATATACAATGGAATTGGACCGGTTCTTAATAGTGGTTTTTCTGTATGCCATAAAACATTTTCTAAATTAGTTCCTATTGAATCATTTGTTGCGATAATTTCAGAGTGATTGACCTTTAGAAAATCTACCATTTCATTTTGAAATCTTCCCTCGTCATATTCTTTATTTTCAAATCTAATACCGAAAGATCTGAGTTCATTATTAAAATTTTTTTTAACAGTCTCAGTTAAAGCAGAAGAATCTAAACCTCCACTGAGATAAGTCCCCACTGGAACATCAGCACGTAAACGGATTCTAACTGAATCCATTAATATTTCTGAAATCTCATTAACTAACTCATCGTTTTTTTTATTAACTGCTTCATGAGTAGCAGCGAAATTTAAATCCCAATACTTACCGGTTTTTATTTCGTTTTGTGAAATTAACATATAATGTGCAGGCAGCAGTTCTTTAATGCTACTAAAAACAGTTTTGCCCGGAAGTGTAGTCCAGAAAGTAAAAATCTGGTCTAAGGACTCATGATCAAATGATCTTTCAATATCTTTATTAGCAAAGATTGACTTGATCTCTGAAGCAAAATATAACCGCTTGTTTTGAATCGTGTAATGCAAAGGCAAAATTCCAACCCGATCACGAGCAAGTAACAGTGTTTTATTGTTTGAGTTCCAGATAGCAAAAGCAAATTGACCATTCAATTCATTCAGACAATTGATTCCATTTTCTTCATATAGATGTAAAATTACTTCTGTATCACTTGTAGTATAGAATTTATGACCACTATTGATCAACTTTTGTCTTAGTTCCGGATAGTTAAAAACCTCCCCGTTGTAAATTATCCAAAGAGATTTATCTCCATTATAAATGGGTTGAGTGCCATCCTTAAGATCAATAATGCTTAATCGTGCATGAGCCAAACCTATATTATCATCTATATATGCACCAGTCTCATCTGGTCCACGGTGTTGCTGATTTGAAACCATGCTTCTTAGCACATCAGAAGAAATTGGTTTTTGATGTCCAAGATTCATTATACCAGCAATCCCGCACATCTTTATGCCACCTTTTGATTAAGCTTTTTCTGAAGGAAGGTGTCTATGTTGTTTAAACTTGAAAGATTTTGTGGAATAAGTTCCTCATCATCAACTGAGATATTATATGATTCTTCTAAAAAGCTAACTAATTCTATCACACCGGTAGAATCTATAATGCCTTTGTCAAAAAAATCAGTATCTGGCTTTAACTGTTCTTCTTCTCCGAACAAAAAATTTTCTATAATAAATTCTCTAACTGCGTTTATTCGGCTCATGTTTTCTGTCTTCCTTTTTTATTTGTTTAATAAATCTTTTCAAAATGATTTTATTCTTCTTCAACAACAATCTTTTTTTTCTTAATAGGTCTAAGTCCTTTTACGAATTCTTCTTGTGTGTGACCAGGTGTTAATGGTACGGTAACTCTTGCCAAAGGTCCGGGGTTTGGCATACCCCAAAATGTATTTGGAGGTACATTTCGTGTTACTACTGTTCCGCCTTTAATAACTGAACAATCGCCTATCTTTACGCCTGGTAATATCAGGCAATACGGCCCAACATATACATCTTTACCAATGATTACTTTGCCTGTGCTTTTTTTTTGTCTTGGTCCAAAATATGAATATGTATAGATAGTAGTTCTAAAGTTAATTATTGAATTATCACCAATTTCTATATCATCTGGATGTAATTCATCCAAGTATACTGATCTAGCTATCCAAACGTTTTTACCTATTTTCACCCCTCTCAATTTATGCAACCATGGTCTGAAACTATATCCAAAGGGAGCAATAAAAGAAAGGCTCAATAATAGCCTGCTAAAAATGCTTTTTATCATAATCTATTTTCCCAGATGACAATTATCTAGCTTGATTTTAATTAGTAAATGATTAATTACAAATGATAGGCACATCATAATAAAAATCAATATTTAATAAAGAAGAAACGAGAACCATTAATAAGAAATTTCTTTAATTAACCTTTAGAAATTTTTTAGTTCTTATACTAATTATTACACCAAAATGAAATACACCGAAACTGAAACAATTTCGAAATTCTAGAATTATTATTGACAATAATTTGTTCTAAAATGATAATTTCTTGCTCTCAAAATGAAATAAATAACAAACCTACTAAATTTTGCTGGCAACTTTTCCAGTATTAAATCCCAATAAACCAGAAAACAAAAAGTTGCTTATTTAACAGCTTTTAAAATCAAAGATGATGAATGCAACAGGTTAAATCTTTCAGTCTTCCTTCAAACAGAACAAGATAGGATTTTAAATTAAGAGGATTTAGCTTTAGACCTATTGTGTACTATTGAACCCATTTTTTTTACTAAGTGTTTGTTACCTTTCTTTTCTTGAGAATTTCCTTGTCCATAGCCATAGCCATAACCATAGCTGTAGCGATAGCGATAAGAATTCTGAATCTCTGTTGCATTAGCGACAATTCCAAGTATCTTAATCTGTGCCTGTTTCAGGTCTTGTATTCCACCAATCACTGAATCTTTTATACTGGTATTGGGGCGCACAATTAGTACTGCATTTTTTATATATTTACCTAAAACTAGTGTATCGACAACTCTTGTCACGGGAGGTGTATCAATAATAACATAATCATAAGCAGATGTATTGATCTTTTCAAAAATTGATTTCATCCGATCTGAACTAAGTAACGAACCCGAGTTTTCTCTTACACCACCAGATGGTATAATAAATATTTTCTTTAATAATTTGTTATAAACTCCAGGAGAGCCTCCTTTTTCAAGAAAATCAATTAATCCCGTTGAGTTATGAAAAACATCAAACATCTGCGAAAGCTCACCTTTTCTTAGATCGCAATCGATTATTAAGATGTTTTTATCATTTAATGCCATAGTAATAGCCAGGTTTGCAACGATAGTAGTTTTACCTGTGTTTTCTTCACAACTAGTTACCATAATTGTTTTGTCTGTGAAATCTAAGTTAGATAACTTTGTATTTAATAACCTATAAGACTCACTGATGCCTGTTTTATCAGGATGCAGAGTTACAAACTTATCTTTCCCCTCATTTGATTTCTTCATTTTACTGAGAATAGATTTATCAAAATTTGGAATCAACGCTAATATTGGGATTCCCAGTTCATCTTCTAAATAATCTAAATCTATGTGTTTTGAGTTCATCAATTCAATAAGGAAAATAGAAACAATCCCAACAAATCCACCAAGGAATAATCCGATTAACATGTTTAGAGTTTTTTTGGGTTGAATAGGCTTTATAGGTATAAAAGGATGATCTACAATAATAATATCCTGTAATTGAGAAAGTTCAGCCACTCTCATCTCTTCACGTTTATCTAATAGTAACTTGAATATTTTTTCATAAACGTCTTTTTCTCTAACTAATCTCGCCATTTGAGTCTCTTGTGCTGGTAATTGCTTCATTTTGGCATCGAAACCTGACATTAAATTATCAATTTTTCGAAGTTTATTCTCTAAAGTATTGATGATAATTTTGTACGCAACTAATGTGTGTTGGTTAAAACCAGCTAATTTTTCCTTCACCAATTTTATTTGTTCTTCTATATTAATTACATCAGGATGATTTTCTGTACGTTTCTGTAAGAGTTCAAGTTTTTGTAATTCCAGCTCAGAAAGTCGACCCATTAAACCCGAGAATGGTGATTCACCAGATGGTTCAAGAAAACTTTGATTAAAAAATCCACTTGACTCGAGTTCCTTCTTCATTTCGGCTGCCTTATCTTTATAATCTGATAGAAGGAGATCAGTCTGTAATCGTTCTGCTTCTAAAGTACTCTGGTAGTTTAAAAGCTCCTGAGTATTTTGGTCGATACTCATTATTTTTCCACTACCTTTAAAATTACTTAGGTTGCTTTCTGCATCTAACAACTTTTTTTGAACTTCGGTTAGTTGCTCATCAACAAAATGAAATGAGTATCGAACAGTTTGCTTTTGCTGTTCCATCCTCACTTCTCTAAAATTATTAATTATATGATCAGCGATTATTTTGCTAGCTAATGGAGAGGATGACTGGACACTTAGTGCAAATACATCTGTATGACCAACTCTAGAAACATTAATCCCTTTACTAAAATTCAATATGAATTTCCGATAATTCTTAATGCTAAACACAATTTTACTTCCCAATGGAGCATTGTCCCAGCTAAATTCGAATCGAACAAAATCGGTATTTGCAGTCATCCATTTTTTATGTTCTTTCAATGATTTAGTTAAATCAAGAGTATCAGCATATAGATTATCTTTTAATGTATCTAAATCACTCATAGATGAATCACTCAATCTAGTGATCAACTTATTTTCTTTAGCATTCCACAATTCGAAATGTTTTTCATCCACTTTTTTTATAAATAATTCTAGTTCTATATTTTCATTCATTAACTGAAAGTTTTTGAATTTTGGAAGATTAAATGAAATTTCTCTAGAATAGTTATTTCCAGAATCAGGGAAATCAGTGAAAACATTATTCAATTTGTGTGAATTTCCGTTCGGGTCAATGATCTCATTCAACTCAACGAACAAATTTAATTCATTAATTACTCTGCCTAATACTTCATTAGTTTTTATAAGCTCCATTTCTGTTTCAAGCAGATCAGATGTCTGAAGTTTTACAATTTCATAAAGTTCATCTTTATTCCCCTTGTTGTCTGCAGCTTCTTTTTTAAGTAGGGCTGTAGATTCATAAACAGGTGTAGAAAACATATTATATAAGAATGCTAAAATAAGGAATGTAACAACAGATAATAATATTTTCAATCTACCTTGATAAACAATGTTTAATATTTCTAGAAGTGATTTCTCTTTTACTTTGTTCTTAGAAAATTTTTCAGCCATAATTAAGTTTTCTTCCTCGTATTATTGAACTACTTATTGAAAAAAGACTGCATAGGATGTTATGGCAAGTGCTACAATGGAAATTATTGTCGTAATTACTCCTGAATTATCTGCCCACCATCTTCTTGGTACATATATCTGGTCTCCGGATTGCAATCCAAAGTCTGAAGCATTTCTACCTTTTTGAATAATTTTTTCCACATCAATCTCAATTGACTCAAAGTCTCTTGTTAGTAGTATATTACTTAAATCAGCAGTCTCTGTTAATCCTCCAGCAAATGCAAGTATTGCTGTAAATTTCTCAGAATCAGAAACATAATAAAATCCTGGATTTCTAACCTCACCAAGAATATTTATTCTAAATAATGCATTGACACTTAAATGAGGATCTTTGTATAAAGAATCATAACGCGAAATTATTTCTAATTTTAAACCTTTAAAGTCTTTGTTTTTAGTATCAATTGCCCCTATAATGGGCAAGTTAACCATTCCGTTTGGCTGAATGTAATAATCACCGGTAATAAGATCTTTTATATCAAGAAAAGAAATTCTAATTCCATCACCAGTATTCAGATTCTGCGCAAAGAGATTTAGACTATTAAATATTGAAAGTGTTGCAATTAATAAAATTGATAAATATTTCATTACTTCTCTAATTGAGTTTGAATGGATAAATAATTAATAAAAATAACTAAGATAACTTTATTAAACAGCTTTGAAATTCATACTTTTGTTTATAAAATTAACGCATAGCATTGATAAAGAAAATTTAATACACAAAGACAATATCTATGCCATCAATACTTATTAATTTCTCTTTCAATACAGTGTATAAACATACAAGAATATCAAAATGAGAAAATATCTTTTTCGTGAACCATAATATTACTATAATAAAATTATATAAATAATAAGGATTTTAAAACAAAAAACATAAAATTCTATTATTCTTTTATAAAATGTCAATAGGTTTTAATAAAATGCATTAAAAAATTGGTTTCTTTCTTTAGATTTTATATAACATTTATTTAGCATAGTTCTTGCTTATAATCGTATCTTAATATTTAAACTCGTATTAATATTAAAACTTTCTTTATTAAGATAATAGAAAAAAGAAACTTCATTTTGTAGAGATAATTAATGAAGGTTCAATTATTGGTAATAAAAAGGAAGTATAAATTTATTTAAGATGTAATTAGTTCGGTCATTCGGGATATGCTTGACACTATGTCATTAATTTCAATTGTGTGTTTACCTAATTCTAAAAAAATGTAATGAATTAAACATTATGTACTGTGTAGTAGTAAATTCTGGAATACATACCAATAATTATGTTCTTTGATACTAAGGTTTTGACACCGACGCTAAAGTTTAAATGCGTAAATAGCAACAACACAAGGAATAACTCTTTGTGGTATAAAACTTATGTTTTAGGATGATTATCCGGAAAGTTATAACATCTGATCAGCTAAGGTTGAAAATACAATTACAAAATAAATAAAAGCTTTGTGATTATGTATAAGCAAATTGGTTAAATTAAAACTTTATATGCAATTGCTAAAAAATAACCTGATTTCTGGTGCATATATTGTTTAAACTCGTTTTGTTGAAAATAAAGGTAAAAAGATAGGCGGGTCTTCAATAGGAATATGGTTTAATCTTATCCAAGAGAAATTGTTGAGTTTCTGTTGAAACAGATACTGATGTTTCAAAATAATGAACTGTTAATGATTTAAGTAATGAAACTCATAGGATATAATAAAACGAAAAATATCATTGCACTCGTTCAATTACAGCAATAAAATGGAGAGAATTAAAGAGCAGTTTCGGGAACTAATTTAAATATCTTGATGATTAAGTGTTAAGTGTATGAGAGTTTCGGCAATATGTAGCTGGTTACCCGGTAGTACTGAAGTTGCTCTAAGAAATAGCTGGGTGATTAAACTTATTTACCTTCTCTATGCATTAGAGAGTAAATGGCATAAGTCTTTAAGAAAAAGAAGAAACTATAGAGGAATTACAATTGTTTTTATAGGACAAGAGAGCTCCAAATGGATTTCACTGTCCGGTGCCTTTTATCTCTAAAAGCAATTCAAATATTTGGATTGAAAAAGGTAATTTTCCTATAGCAATAAAATTATACAGACAGATATTTATTTCTCTTTTAACAATGAATGATCTGATGAACTGATTGAATAGTTAAATTATAGATTAAAAAATTTAATAAGAAGTAATTTTGGAAGTTTGTTCGTTTAATTTTAAATTATAAAAAAAATTTTCAAATCGAAAACTGGTAAATTTAATTAACTGATTTTTTTATATCACAAATGAAAGGAAAATAGTTTTGCAAAACAAAAATATTGTAGTTACTGGAGGAGCAGGATTTTTAGGATCGCATTTAGTCCGTCTATTGCTCAATAAAGGAAACAAAGTAACAGTATTGGATGATTTTTCACATGGAAAAGAATTGCATTTAAAAGAAATTGCTAACAACCCAAATCTTAATGTAATTAAGGGTGATATAACTAATATGGATAATGTAAAGAAAGCATTTGAAAACAAACAAATTGTTTTTCATCTTGCAGTTCTTGATTTACGACAATCCATTAAAGAACCACAAAGAGTAAATGATGTTATTGTAGATGGAACATTAAATTGTTTGAACGTTGCTCGCAATAATAATGTTGAACTGTTTGTTAATTGTTCTTCATCAGAAGTATTTGGAACTGCACAGTATATACCAATGGATGAAAAGCATCCTCTGTTACCAGAGACACCTTATGCAGCGTCTAAAGTTGCCCAGGATATGTACACCTTTAGTTTCGGAAGAACTTACGGATTGCCCTGGACTACAGTAAGGCCATTTAATATGTATGGTCCCAATTCTCACTGGCAGGGTTACAGAGGAGAATTAATACCTAAAATGATCGTTAGGGCGATTAATAAACAACCCTTGGTTATTTTTGGTGAAGGTGGTCAAACTAGAGACTTTATTTATGTTGAAGATGCTGCAAAGGGAATACTTGATGTAACTAATAGTAATGCTTGTCTTAATAAAAATATAAATATTTGTACAGGAAGAGAAACTACTATTAGAAGTATAGCTGAAGCAATTTGTAAGGAATTCTCACTTGATCCCAATGTTTATATTCAAAAGCAGGCTCCTCGTCCTGGTGATGTTATGAGACACCTTGGGGGAAATTCCAACTTCAAAGAAATAACTGGTTACATACCTCAAACAACTATTGAAGAAGGAATAAGTAAAACTATTGCCTGGTTTAAAAGCTTACCTTACTCTCCAGAAGAATTACTAAAACAAGAAGTATTAAGAAGCTGGGAGTAAACAAGATTTTACAAGGGAAGAAGTTTCTGATTTTAGGTTCTACCGGTCGCTTAGGCAGAGAAATTTGCCAGCGACTGGAGGAACTGCATGCTATTGTAATTCCAATAATCTTAAAAGGCTATCCAGAAATGCCTAAAAGAGTGGAATGGGCATCGTCAGTAAAACCAGTTAAGATTTACAAAAAAGAAGATTTAATCCAACTTGAAGAATTTGATTATGTTATCAATTTCCACTGGCGGGTTGATCGTTCTAAATCCTTTACAGAGCAATTGCTATATGAGATAAACTCAAATCTAAGTATGCATGAGTTTCTCTGGGATTGGTTAAAAGAGAAACAACCAAAGAAATTTATTAATATTTCTACTATCAAAATATTCAGCGAGTTAAATGAAAACCCAGTTTCAACATCATCTGTTCCACAACCATTAACTCCTTATGGAATATCAAAAATAGCCGCTGAAAATTATTTCAGAGCCTTATTTAATAAGACATCTACACAGGTAATTAGTTTAAGATTAGGATCCATTTCAGCATTAGGAGAAGTGCCAACTCAACTGCTAACACAGCTCTTTAACAGCGCTTTTAATAATAAAAGGATTGTCGTTAATAAAGGTCATGTTTCAAACATTTTGTATATAGATGAAGCAATTGATTTGATCATTAATTCTACTTTGGTTGGTGTACAGGATAGTTACCTTCTTGTTGGTGATGGAAAATTAAACGAGGATATCTCTAAAAGATTTGAAGAATTAAGTAATCGAAAACTTAATGCCGAGTATCAGGATTTAAATCCAGGTGTGATTGATCCTGGGTTTGTTTCAGACAGAGACAAATTAAGATCATCCTGGACCAGATCTTATTCACTGGATTCAATGATTGAGATGATTATTGCATTAAATCTAAGAGGATCTTCCATTATTGATACAAAAATCTAAAGAATTATTTTATTTGACGAACAAGTATTAAACTAAAAAATTTTAGCATTAAAGTTGTTATTAAACTACAACAGATAGAATTCAAAATTAGATTTGAAAGAAGAAATAAATTTTCTTTGTTAATAATAACAATAAATATCTTCTTTCGACTTAGAATAAACCATTGGAGACAAAATGAATGTTCCTTTTTTAGATTTGAAAGCAAATTATAATTCAATTAAGTCAGAAGTCAATGCAGCTATTCAGCATGTTCTTGATAACACTGCTTATATACTTGGTGCATCAGTCCAGAATTTTGAAAGAGATTTTTCTGCTGCTCATCAAGTTAAATATTGCCTTGGTACAAGCTCGGGTACAGATGCTAATCACCTTGTTTTATGGGGCTTAGGTATTAGTCCTGGAGATGAAGTAATTGTACCGGCTAATACATTTATTGCAACTGCCTGGGGTGCAACTTTATGCGGTGCTACACCAGTTTTTGTCGATTGTCATCCCGAATCATATAATATAGATATATCTAAAGTTGAAAAAGCTATAACAAAGAAGACAAGGGCTATTGTGGCAGTTCATCTTTACGGACAAAGCGCTGATCTTGATCCATTAATTGATATTGCAAAAAAACATAATCTTATTCTGGTTGAAGATGCTGCCCAAGCTCATCTTGCAGAATATAAAGGAAAATTAATAGGTGGATTAACTGATGCTGCTTCGTTTAGTTATTATCCGGGAAAAAATCTTGGTGCATACGGTGAAGGCGGAGCTGTAACAACAAATGATGAAGCACTTTATAACAAAATCAAGAAACTACGCGAGCATGGACAATCTCAAAAGTATTATCATGATATTCTTGGACACAATTACAGGATGGAAGGAATACAAGGAGCTGTACTTGAAGTAAAGCTAAAATATCTTAGTAAATGGACTGATGCCAGAAGATCTGTTGCTGCAAAATATAATGAAGGTCTAAAAAATTTAACAAAGGTGATTACTCCGAAAGAAATGTCGTATGCAAAACATGTTTATCATTTATATGTAATTCAGTTAAATGACGGAAGTCTTGATACCAGTAATCAATTAAGGGATAAACTGAAAGATTTTTTAACACAAAATGGTGTTAATGTCGGTTTACATTATCCGATTCCACTACATATGCAAGAGTGTTTTAAAAGTCTTGGATATAAAAAAGGGGATTTCCCTAACTCAGAAAGGATTGCAGAGGCAGGATTATCATTACCAATGTTTCCTGAGTTGACTGATGAGCAGATCAACTATGTAATTGGTAAAATTAAAGAGTTTTTTAATCAGTAGATATTGCAAACTAATTAAGGATCACTATCAGCCCGATGATTCAAATCGGGCTTTTTTTATTATAGTTTTCCTAAATCAAACTTAATTGTTGTCTCAAATCTCTTGATAAGAAGTATTTGAAATCTCATTTTGAAATTAGTTCTTATATAAAACTTAGAAAATGATTAGAAAATAAAGAATTAATGGGTGGCACAATTCCTGAATATCCAAGAAAGCTTAACTATTTCTATTAACCTTATGAAAAAAAATTACAGATATAAATACT
>ERZ795032.2226-NODE-2226-length-11444-cov-14.145403_pt1 | contig 11444 bp, 9 predicted proteins | sample MGYA00375124_ERZ795032 | MGnify/ENA primary metagenome ERZ795032 (study PRJEB30167, sample SAMN05720154) | activated sludge metagenome | isolation source: Anaerobic digester | place: China | collected 2015-12-16 ...
AAAATTCCTTGTTATTCACTAATCGACTTGTTTAGCATAAAAGTAAGCCTCCGGCCAACTGCATCTTTTATATAGGGCTTTCAGGGAGAGGAAGAGGGAGAGGAAGAGTGAGAGGGCTAATTGCCGGGATGCTATATCCATCTCTTGAATTTAAACAGAGATAGCATAAAAGCTGCGATAGCCGCCATGACCCCCAACGCGATCCAGAAAGCATTCGGATTCGTTTGAAAGGGCAGATCGACATTCATACCATACAATCCTGTCACGAAGGTCAACGGAAGAATGATGGATGAAATAATGGTCAGCATCTTGATGATCTCATTGGTGCGGTTGGTCTGCAGGGAGTCGAAGGTCTTGCTCAATCCCTCGATCATTTCGGCATAGTCTTCCGTCATGTCCCACACCTTCTGATAAGAATCAAGGATATCGCCCCAGTAATCCTCCATATTCTCAGCATACCCTTCTACCTCTCCCGATTCAAACTTGTGGAAAAGACGAAGCTGTGGTTTGAAAATGGTGTTGAGCAGGATCAGGTTCTTACGGGTTATGGAGATGCGTTCGATGGTGCGTTCCGCACGCTTACTGAAGAGGTCCCGGTTGATTAGTTCAACCTCCGTCCCCATCCTGCGGATTAACGTCATGGTCTCCAGCATCAGGCGCTCCAGGATTTTATACAGCAGCGCATCACTGGTCCCCACACTCATCACACCGGATGTGTCATCTTCACGCGCACTGTTGAACAGGGTCTTCACAACCCAATGTGAGGTCCCTATCGTGATGATAAAGTCGTTGCCCCAGAAAATCTTGACTTCCTTGGTTTTCAAAAAACGGTTGGAACGGTCCAGGTAAGGAAAATGAAGGATGAGAAAGTAGTAGTCGTCGTAAATGTCAATCTTGGGTCGTTGGTTCCGGCTCCGGCAGTCCTCGATGTCCAGGGGGTGAAAGTGAAAATTGTCGCGCAGGTACTGCAGGTCGGTGTCGGAGGGATCAAGGATATGATGCCACTTGAGCGTCCCAATCTTCAACGTTTCGATCATAGGCCCTGGGTTTTAGCAACAGATATCGACATGCTTCTACATCCCGGTATTGTTTTGGTTAAGAATGAGCCTCAAATATACAGAAATTCCGAAACTGCGGTTTTTTTAACGCACGCTTATCCCTTATTCCCGCTTCACTGGCGAATAAACCTGAAAGACAAGGGTGGCTTGCCTTCACTCAGTATGCGGCCATGGTAATACCCCGGCGATAATTTCCGGATATCCAATTCTATGCGGCCTTCTGCCCAGGATCCGGCCTGGCGCATCAGACATTGCCCCTGGCTACTGTAAATTTCTATCACGGATGGCCCATACGCATCCCGGGCTTCCCACTTCAAATTTATGTACCGGTCTGCAGGATTGGGAAAAACCTGCATGGAAGTGACGACTTCTTCCACGATCCCGGCCGATATGTCGATGGTACTGATCTGAATATCATCGACATAGAATCCATCATATTGCTCATAGCCATCGCTGACAAATGAAAACCGTAGTCTGATGGTTTTGCCGTTGTAGGCGCTTAAATCAATGTATTCTTTGATCCAGCTTGTCTGAAAACCGTCATACACCCATTCCTGAAAAGGTTGTGTATTGATGGCGGGATTGCTGTAATTCCCTCGCAGCGCGGTCCAGTTGAGCCCGTTATCATCACTTACCTTCACCTGAACATAGTCGTAACCATCCTCAATTTCCCAGCGTGCCTGAAATGAGAGCAGGGAATAAAGGGCGGAAGTCAGATTGACCGTCGTATTCAGGGTCATATTTGTGCTTGTATTATACCAATAGTTACCCGAAGGGGAATCGGCAAATGCGTAGGGAGCCGAGACGTAATGCGAGGATGCCAGTCCCCAGCCGTTGGTACTCCAGTTTTGCATATTGGCGGCATGGTCCTGGAAAAGTGGCAAGGGTTGGCCGAAGACTTTTATCAGGGTGTCGTAGCGGGTAAAACCGCCATGGCTGATCCCGATCACAAAGCTGACAGGCTGGCCGGGCGTTACAGCCGGATTGAGCTGATAGGCAATAGAATCTGTGCGTTTCTCCAGCATGGTCAGTCCTGTCATACTAACAGGGCCCCCCACGGATAAGAAGCCGGTCAATCCCTGCAGGCTGATGGTATAGGTAGCTGTGTCAGCGCCCAGGCGTTGGACTTCAAAAGGAATATGTCCGGAGAGTGCGGGTAAAAATGGCTGGCTCAGGTCGTGCAGGTCGGCATAGGGACCTGCCACATGGGCAGCGATGAGGTTCTGCCACATATTTTCCTGACAAATGGGGATGATGCGGGAGGGACTGGCCCAGAACCCATCGGAGGGTCCGCCCAGCTCAGGGGTGAAAGAGAGAATGGCCGGCTTCAGCAAGGTGTCGCCGTACATCCAGTCGTCCGATCCACCATTGGTGAAGTAGATGGTGGTGGCACCCGGACCAAAAACATATTGATTATCCCGTGTCATACGAAGAGACAAAGCATGGAACAGTGAATCGTCAGGGGAAGGCTGGCTGGTCCATCCCCAAGGATACAGCAAAAGGTTGCTGTAAGTATGGTAGTTCAGGGCGAGGCGGAAGGTATGGCTGTTGCAGAAATCACGCAAGGCCTGGGTTTCGGGCTCAGAGAATGCCGAGGGTCCGCGATAGGTGTCGTCCTGCGGAAAAGGTGATGAACCGGTATTATCCAATCCCCACTTATATCCATAGTTGCGGTTGATATCCACGCCAAAACTGCCGTCTCCATTGTTTCTGAGGTTCTTTCTCCACATGCCTCCCCCGTTGGGATTGGTGGACTGATTGAAGACATAACCATCGGGATTGACAACAAGGACGAAGTACAAATCACGGTTATTGATCAGATACGTCACTTCCGGGTCATTTCCATAACCCTCCAGCAGGTAATACATATAATAAACCAACGTCATCAATCCTGCCGGCTCCCTGGCATGATGGAGGGAAGTATACAGTACCTGGGGCTCATTCTCTGCCACCTGGGGATTGTCAGATATCCTGACCCAGTAGATGGGGCGCCCCTGCTGGGTGAGATAGGTCCCGATGGGCTGTTTGGAGGTGATCAGATGGGGATAATGCGAAGCCATGGAATCCAGGGTGTTCAGGATTTCCTGGTAGGTGAGGTGACCGCCCATGCTGCCCAACTGAAAGCCGGAAGGTACCGGCCATGATCTTCCGGTGGCAGGTCCCTGCACCTTGCTGTCCCTGGCACGGCCGGCATAATAGGAAGCCATATCGGATATGAGCAGGTCATACCGTACACCGTCCTGCTGCAACCGTTGCACCACCCTTTCACTCACTTCCAGGGTGGCCTCAACACCGGGCCTGAGCATTGCTTCCTCCAGGGGTACACCATAGGAGGGCAGGGTCAGATAATCCGGGAAAGGGACATGTATCCTGACATAAGAGGGGAGGTCCTGCGCATATGATGCGGTCAGGATGCCACAGATCAACAGCAAGAGAAGACTAATACGTTTCATAACCTGGAGTATGCGGCAAATATAGATAATTGCCGCTTAATCCTGCTTCCAGTGCAGGGTCTCCAGCAGATGGCGGATATCTTCCTCAATGTAGGAGATCACCGGTGCCAGACTGTCGTTGTTTGGGACCAGGTTGAAATACAAGGCTCCCCGCAGAAAATGCCGGGTGCTGTCGGTGACATAGAACTGCAAGGGAGAAGCGGCAGCCGTACCCCGTATATCGTACAGGGTACCAAAAACACGGCGTTCAGGGTGTTCGTAGAAATGCTCACGTATCCCCGATGACCTGGCAATGTGTTTCATGGCCATTTTATGGGAATCATCGATGTACTGTGCAAGGTTGCCGTCGACCTTCTTGTAGCTGAGGTGTATACGGGCATTGAATTCAGGATAGTCGAGATTGGCCCAGTAGGGTTCGGCATCCTTCCCCTGATCCGGTATCAACAAGGCATTGCCCGGGATCTCAAAAAGATAAGGGAAGCCGGAGTCCGGGGAATGATAGGTTTTTTCAGGCAGATGAATCCGGAAGAAGGCCCTGGGCTTGGGAACCGGTGATTCGTTGCATCCGGAAACCAAAACCACTGTGGAAAGCACCAATCCCCATAACCAGCCTGAAATTCTATTATTCTTCATCTTGTGAACGGGTAACGCGGATGCGGTGTATTCTTCTGCTGTCGGCGGCCTCTATCCTGAAAACGAAAGGAGGATGTTCAATCACTTCATGTTTCTGAGGGATCTTCCCCACCAATTCCAGTATCAGACCGGCCAGGGTGTCACTTTCTCCCTTTACTTTTTCGAAAACACGGTCCTCGATGCCCAGTACCTTGCAGAAATCGTTCAGACTGGTCTTCCCTTCAAACAGCCAGGTGTTCTCATCCAGCTTTCGGTGGGTTCTCTCATCTGCCTCTATGTCAAATTCATCGTTGATTTCTCCAACGATCTCTTCAATGATATCTTCCAGTGTCAGCATGCCGGAGGTACCGCCATACTCGTCCACCACAATGGCGATATGTACCTTGCGCTCCTGGATTTCCCGGAGCAGGTCGCTGATATTTTTGCTTTCCGGTACGAAGAAAGCGGGACGCAACAATTGCTGCCATGCAAATCCTTCATCTTCACCCAGGTGGGGGAGCAGGTCTTTGATATACAATATGCCTTGAATCTGGTCCAGGCTTTCAGTATAGGCCGGCACGCGGGAGTATCCGGCATCCAGGATTACTTTCAGCATCTCTTTGAAATTGAGCGCTGTATCCACGGCCGTGATGTCCATACGCGACTTCATGATCTCTTTGGCTTCGATATCACCGAATTTCACAATGCCTTTGAGGATCTTGCGCTCCTCTTCAGCCTGCGGGGTTTCGCCGGTGATATCAATGGCTTCTGAGAGGTCACTCATCGACAGGTTATGCCCTTTTTTCACCACACGCCGGTCGACGATGGCTGTGGAACGTACAAGCAAACTGCTGAAAGGATAGAATAACCGGATCAGAAAGGCCATAGGACGGGCCATGCGCAGCGCCATCTGAGCGGGACGCTGGGAGGCGTAGACTTTGGGCATAACCTCCCCGAATAACAAGATCAGGGCTGTGACCACCACCAGTTGGATCAGGAATCCCAACCAGGGGGTGTCGGAAAAATCGTAGAGCCGAACCATGATAAACATGGACAGGATCACGATGGAAACATTGACCAGATTATTGGAGATCAGGATCGTAGCCAGGAGTCTTTTGGGCTTTTGCAGAAGCTCTGCAATGCGTTGGCCTCGTGGTCCCTCCTTTTCTTTGAGGTTATCCAGCTCGTCCTGATCTAGCGAGAAGAAAGCAGTTTCGGAACCGGAGATCATGGCTGAAAACAATAACAAGACAGCCATGATAATCAGGCTAATGGCCACATCAGATGATAATGGTTGAAAAACGGAGGCATAGGCGGTGATATCGCACAGAATATGCTCCCAAGAGTCGGGTTCTTCCAAGGTTAGTTACAAAATGGTTATGCGTTGCAAAAGTAATCAATTCCCTGATATCCCGTCATGCCTGCAGCGACGCCGTCATCTTAGCGCATCGGCACTTCAATGGCCAGCAGATCGCCGGGCTTCAACACTTCGATCGCAACCTCTTCTGTTCGCTCCAATCCGAGCGCATCCCGCTCCTGCAGCACGGTATCTGCTATGTTGGCGCTGCCCGAGATATTGAAGAAATACACCCCATTTTCCGGTTTATGCAATGTATAGCTGAAGGTTTGTCCGGGTACCGTCTGGATTCTGCTGATCCAGGCCTGCTGGTGGATCCACAAACCATCTCCCGCGTCTTTGGGATGCACCAGAACCTGCCAGTTTCCCTGTCTTACTGCAGGGTCAAACGAGCGCTGGTCATAGCGCGGAGGAACATTACGCTCCGCTGTGATGATCCAGATCTGCAACAGTTTCACCCATTCCTCAGCGGATCCATTGAATTCTGAATGGCGCAGCCCCGAGCCGGCAGACATCACCTGGACTTCCCCGGTTTTCAGCTCCTCCTGATTGCCCATGCTATCGGCATGTGCGAGGACACCTTCCAATGGAATGGTGATAATCTCCATATTGTCATGGGGATGCATACCAAAGCCCTCACCCGGCGCAACGGCATCGTCGTTCAGGACGCGCAGCATTCCGAAGTGGATTTTGGCAGGGTCATAATATTGGCCAAAACTAAAAGAATGATGGGTTTTGAGCCATCCATGGTCAGCATGACCACGGTCAGAAGCGATATGATGTGTCAGTTTCATTGTTGTATCATGATTAATATCTTAAAAATAAACAGATAGAAACGCGAAAGGTTTTCCCGGGTGCTGGCAAAGGCCTTTCCTGATAAAGGGGGTCTTTCATCTCAGTTGGTCGTTGATTCGGCTGAAAAATGTACTTTTGAATGACAGCATTAACCCATGTCTTGTATGAAAACAAGGAAACCCACCACCCACCTGAGCCGTCGCAGGTTCTTCCAGTTCGCAGCCCTGGGCAGTGTCGGCGCTGCTCTTATGCCTTCCTGGGCTGTCAGGGCAGCCACGGAAACGACGGATGAAAAGCCGGCTACCAATATTGCAGACGCACTGGCTTATCCGCGGACACCCGACTCCATGCCGGGCCGTTATCCCGGAAAAGTAGTGAAGGTGCATGATGAGCGATCGATTATCGACAATCAGATCCAGGAATCAGCCGCTTACGATATGATTGCCACAGCCATGCTGCAGCTCACCGGGGCCCCGGATCTGAAAGCCGCCTGGCGGACCTTCGTAAGCCCGGATGACAGGATAGGACTCAAGGTCAACCCGATAGGCGCCAAGCTGCTCTCCACCAGCCTGGAAGTGATACGCAGCGTGATCCGTCAACTAGAGGAGGCCGGCATCCCTCGGGAGCATATTTTGATCTGGGACCGCCGTGAAACCCAGCTCTACGAATGCGGCATTGATACTGCTTCCTTTCCAGGGATCACCATCAAAGGAACGGAATACCAGGACGAAGGTGGATCTTTTTACGATGCCGAAGGTCGTTTCCTGAGTGAACAGCGAATCGACAAGGACTGGTATTACTGGGCCGATGTGGAAGGTGAATACGATGCCTACACCCTGCCTTACATGGTCAATGGCGGCAAGTATTCCTATTTCAGCAGTATCGTCACAAAAGACCTGGACAAGATCATCAACCTCCCCATCCTCAAGAATGCCGGCTCTTCCGTGACTCTATGCATGAAGAACCTGGCCTACGGTGCCATCACCAATACCGGCCGACTGCACAAACAGCTCTGGGGCGAGACAAGCGCACAGGTATGTGCCTTCCCTCCCCTGCGCGACAAGGTCGTGCTGAACATTGTCGATGGATTGCGTGGCTGCTATGACGGTGGACCGGGTGCCAATCCGCAGTTTTTCACCGATTATAAGACCATCCTGGCCGGTACCGACCCTGTGGCTGTGGATAGGATCGGCTATGAGATGGTGGTAGCCAAGCGCATCCAGGAAGGGAAACAGGAAGCAGAAAAGCCTTCTTCCAGAAAATTTCTTGCACTCGCAGAAGAGTATGGCCTGGGAATTGCTGATATAAACAAGATTGACTTAAAAAGTATCGAGCAAGGATGATGAAGCAGAATATGTTTTTGATTACCTGTATTCTGGGGGTTTCCCTGGCAGGATCAGGTTATGCGCAGGAAAACAGTAAGGTAGCCTTCACCGACAATGACTCTGTAAAGGTGTTGAAGGAGCAGAATTACGCCGGAAGTGGCCTGTGGGGATATATGAATGGTGGTGCAGACCTGTACCTGGAATATGGCGTTCATGCGCTTCTTGTTCAGGAGATTACATGGAAGGGGCTGCCACTGAAAGCGGAAATCTTTCACATGAAAGGTGCGGAGCACGCTTTTGGGATTTTCAGCGTTCAGGCCGGCGACAAATACACCTCCAATGAGTTTGGATACAGCAGTGAAAATGCCTGGCAGTTTCAGGCTGCCATCGGGGAATACTATATCTCCCTGGTCAATACCTCCGGCGGTGCGGCCCATGCCGCCCTCACCGCTGAAGCCGGTTTATGGTTCATGCAGCAATTCGGAACAGGCCCGCTCCTGATACCTCCTATGCCGCCTGCCGGTAAAGGTTTCGGACCGGTCAGGCATGCCCGCGGTATGCTTGGTATGCGGGCTGCCTGTGCAGAGATCAACCCGCTCTTCCGGGAACTGGAGGGTTATACACTGTGGCTGCGCGTGAATCACAAGACGCGTGACATCGTGGCCAGATTTGAAGCGCCCGTGGCCATCATGAATTATGTGCAGGTAAAAGCCAGGGTGATGGATACGCCGCTGGGTGATATCTATGTCACAGAATTCAACCGGCTGGACACGAATACCGCTTTATTCAAATGCCAGTACCGGGATAAGAGCAAAGATTAATCCTGCCTGCTTCGTTTATATAGCGCCATCAGGCAGGATCAGGCCACATCAGCTTGTTAATAAGGATGCGGTACAGGCGGGTTGCGGTCTCCAGCAGATCATCATTGAAATCATAATCCGGCCTGTGCAGGTCGGGATGGTTTTCGCCTGCCCCCAATCCAAACAGGGACCCGGGATAACGGGCTGTGAAGTGACCGAAATCCTCCGACCAGCGAAATGGCTTTTCCAGATAGGTGCAATCAAGGCCTGCTTCCGCCGCCGATAGCGCAATAAGCCTGTTAATGGCAGGATCATTCAGGGTGGCCGGAAAATTCTCATGGTGGGTCAGCGAGAAGGTAAGCCGGTATTTTTTCGCCATCTCAGCCGTCAGTTTTTCCAGCGTATTGGTCAAGCTTCCCATGTCCTTATCCGTTTCTGCCCGCAGGGTAAAAAGGATACGCCCCTGGCCCGGACTGATGCCGTAAGCAGGTTCTCCAAGTGACATATGGACGAGGGTGCACTGGGCCAATCCCGAAAAAGCGCCGGTAGACAGGTATTTCTTCATGTATGCATGAAGCTGGTGCATGGCCTCATAGGGGTTCCTGCCTTGTTCCGGGTGGGCAGCATGCGATGTAATACCTTGAAAATCAATTTTAACCCCCCGTGAAGCGCAGGCAAAGGTAGGATCACGAAGGATGACCTGACCTGCCGGTGCCCCCGGGATATTGTGAAGGGCCAGCACGTAGTCCGGTATAAGGGGTTGAAAAAGAGGGTCCTCCAATACAGCGCCTGCCCCCTGCCCATTTTCTTCTGCCGGTTGGAACAGCAGCACGACCTCGCCAGCTGCCGGGGGTATGTCATGGAGCCATCGCGCCAGTCCAAGCAGGATGGCCATATGGCCGTCATGCCCGCACAGATGGGCCCTCCCTGGAAAAGCAGAGGCATACGGCTTGTTCGTGCTTTCTGAAACAGGGATGGCGTCCAGCTCAGCCCGGACCAGGATACGCGGGCCAGGCTTCCTTCCCCGGAAGAGGGCCGCAACGCCCTGTCCGCCCAGCCCGGATACCAGCAAATCCGGATAGCAGTCTTCCAGATGATTCTTGATCAATCCAGCTGTAGCATGTTCAAAACCTGAAAGCTCTGGCATGGCATGCAGGCGATGGCGTTCTTGACGCATCCAGTCCACGATGGGAGTCAGGTTATCGGAATGATGCCGCATCAGTCAAATCTATGGCAGTCAGGCAAAGGTAGGGAATAGAGAGAGGAAATAGTAACGGCCAACCCCGCCTATCGCCTGATGATCTTAACAACCTCCTGTCTTCCGTCATGATCAAGAACCTCCAGGAAATAGACACCCGGAGAGAGGGCTGATAAATCAATCCGGTTGAATGTCCCTTCAAGCCTGGTTTGCAGGATCTTTCTCCCCATGGCATCTTTTATAGCGCATTCAGAATCCCGGGAAGAGCGCAGGTTCAGGTAATCGGTGACCGGGTTTGGATAGTATTCAATCCCTTCGTCCATTGCATCGGGCAATCCGGTGGTGAGCAACTGCACATCCTTGCAAAGGGTATCCCGGCAGATGATCCCCGCCGAGCCCGGATAAGATATAATGAGACATACAAGGTAGTTACCGGGAGCCGTGAAGGTATGTACGGGATTTTGCAGGGTTGAAGTGTTGTTAGGCCCGGAACTGGGATCGCCAAAATCCCAGACCCAGCTGAAAGCTGTATTGGAAGTGCCAGAGAAGGAAACTGTCAGGTTAGTTGATGTATAGGTGAACCCATTGCTCATACCCGCGGTATCACAGGGATTCATGGGCGGTCCTCCGCTCACAATTACGCAAAAGCAGGTACTGTCAACGCAAATGGCCTGTCCGGTGCCATCGGGTGTGGGGACACTGGCAAATACTTTCAGACAAACAATGTAAACGCCTCCTGCAGAAAAATTGTACAGGGGATTCTGCTGGGTGGAGGTATCATTGAGTGGATTTCCCGGATCATTGAATTTCCATTCCCAGCCTATGATCGTGCCGGGATTTGTAGTGCTTAAATCTGTAAACTGTGTCAGCGTTCCGTTTCCTGAAGCAGAGAAATTGGCGGTAATATTCGTGTTGATGCAGGGCGAACAGTTCAGGTTTTCCTCCATGCAGATGTTGTCAATCAATACGGTCGCCACATTGTTTTGGGTGGTATTGATAATGATGAGCCGCGTGAAGCTGGCGGGAGCATACCAATTGTTAATACAATACTGTTGAGGTACATTGGAGCTTACCTGTAGGCTGCCGATCATTACAGCTGATCCGGCAGGGTAGGTATTGTTGACCAATGTCTGGTAGGTAACCCCAGGATTCTGCGTAGCTGCCCAGAACTGGATATGGTCGCCGAACAAAATTCCAACGGGCATGGCCATGCACAGGCAGAGATTGTAACATTTTCCTGAATCGATAACCACTGCCTGGGAAAGGCCGTCTCCGTAGGCCGGTTGCGCCTGTGTCGTGTCATAATAGGCGCGCAGTACGGCAAAAGTATTCAGACAGCCAAGGGTGTTTGGTACAGGTGGCGGAACATAGCCACTGAATGTGGTCCATTGATTGAGGCCATTGCTGAACTGGCTGTTTTGTAATATGTTACCAGGGCATTGCGCCCGGGAGTCCTGGACTCCCAACCATAGCATGATCATCAACAAAAAGGGAGTAATACTTTTCTTCATCTTCAAGATGTATTAAGTCCGACAATAGAATCCATGGGGGTTCATATAAACCCAAAAACCAATGAAATCGCCTGGTGGGGGGAGCGTGTAAATCGATCATGTAAAGTTACGATAGGGCGGTACCAGAAATCAATATATATAAATAATAAAATATAAACGTCAAAACATTGATAAACAATTATATAAGAGTATGTTTTTATATGGTATTCAGTTCTATTGATGAAAGAACCACCGGGAAATGATCCCTGCTGGCAAGAGAGGAATAGCCCAATGAAAGAACCTTAGTTGTATTTTCGCCCCATAAAGAACAATATCATGTTTAAGTCCTGGATGAC
>ERZ795032.2229-NODE-2229-length-11433-cov-4.516259_pt1 | contig 11433 bp, 5 predicted proteins | sample MGYA00375124_ERZ795032 | MGnify/ENA primary metagenome ERZ795032 (study PRJEB30167, sample SAMN05720154) | activated sludge metagenome | isolation source: Anaerobic digester | place: China | collected 2015-12-16 ...
TACCTGGCCTGCCTTCTGGATGTTGCCGGAGAAGGAGCAGCTCAATTGGCCCCTCGACGGAGAGATTGATATCATGGAGTATGTGGGTTATGATCCCGGGTGGATACACGCTTCTGTGCATACAAAAGCCTACAACCATACAATCGGAACCCAAAAAACCGCCAGGAAAGAGGTTAAAACCGCTGAAACAGCGTTCCATATTTACGCAGTGGAATGGACCGCAGACTATATCAAAGGATTCGTGGATGGTGTGGAGTATTTCCGGTTCAACAACGATGGTGCCGGAAACAAGGAGACCTGGCCTTTCAATGTGCCCTTCTACCTGAAGCTGAACCTGGCATGGGGCGGCAATTGGGGTGGCGCACAGGGTGTAGATGAGTCGAAGCTGCCTGCTACCTACGAGATCGATTACGTACGGGTGTATCAAAAGAAGTAGAACCAAGAGACAAAACATAAAAACAAGAGCTTAGCGGATTGCTGAATGCTTAAAAAAACATAAAATGAACACGAACAAAATTTTCTTTTTTTCCTTTTTTATTCTGTTACTAACTGCCTGTAACGGCGGTACCGGAAAAACCGGGATGACCCTGGATACCGGCGTGGAAAAAAAGATCGACAGTATCCTGTCACAAATGACGCTGGAAGAAAAAGTGGGGCAGATGGCTCAGTTCACCATCGATTTGATCGGAAAAGGAGGAAATGCCTATTTCAGTAACGAACCTTTTGAGGTGGATCCGGCCATGCTCGATACCGTGATTGGGAAATACAAGGTGGGCTCCATCCTCAACACCAGTAACAACCGGGCGCGTACTACCGAAGTATGGGAAAATACCATCAGAACCATACAACAAAGGGCATTGCAGGAGACGGGTATTCCGGTAATCTATGGCATAGATGCCATCCACGGTACTACATACACGGCAGGAGGAGTTCTCTTCCCGCAGGCCATCGGTATGGCGGCTACATTTAATACAGGACTGATGAAAGAAGGATCGCGCATCACTGCTTATGAAACACGGGCAAGCAACATACCCTGGACCTTCGCGCCAACGATGGACTTGGGAAGGGATGCACGCTGGTCCCGGCAGTGGGAGAGCTATGGCGAAGATGCCTACCTCAACGCACAGATGGCGGTGGCCTCTACCCTTGGCTTTCAGGGAGAGGATCGCAACAACGTAGGTAGCCAGCATGTTGCGGCCTGTTTGAAGCACTACATGGGTTACGGCGTACCGGTGTCTGGCAAGGACCGTACTCCGACGGTAATCCCGGAGAATGATTTGCGGGAAAAGTATTTCGAGCCTTTTCGTGCGTCCATTGAGGCAGGTGCTCTTTCGGTGATGGTCAACTCGGGAATGATCAACGGAGTCTCTACTCATGTCGACTACCGGCTGCTTACGCAATGGCTGAAAGAGGATCTCGATTTCGATGGAGTTATTGTGACTGACTGGGCGGACGTGCAGAACCTGCTGAGCCGTGACCGTGTGGCCGCTGATTACAAAGAAGCCGTCAAAAAGGCGATTAATGCCGGTATCGATATGGTGATGGAACCCTACAACCTCGCTTTCTGTCCCACCCTGATACAACTGGTTCAGGAAGATCAGGTTCCCATGAAACGGATTGATGACGCAGTACGCCGGGTCTTGCGCTTGAAATACCGGCTGGGACTTTTTGACCGTCCCTACTGGCCGCGGGAAGAATATCCCGATTTTGGGAACAGCGGGAACGAGGAGGCGGCAAAAGCAGCAGCGGATGAGTCGATTACCTTGCTGAAAAATGATAACAATATCCTACCCTTGCCTCCTGCTGCACGAATCCTAGTTGCAGGCCCCAATGCTCACTCCATGCGTACGCTCAACGGCGGATGGAGCTATTCCTGGCAAGGAGAAAAAGTAGAGGAGTTTGCTCAGGACTACAACACCATCTACGAAGCGTTGCAGCAGAAATTTGGAGCATCCAACGTGAGATATGAACCCGGTGTTACCTATAAAATGGACGGACAGTACTTCGAGGAGAATGCACCCGAAATAGCAAAGGCTGTCACAGCAGCGGGAGGGGCGGACTATATCGTGCTTTGCCTGGGCGAAAACTCTTACTGCGAAACGCCCGGGAACCTGGATGAGCTTACTCTCTCTGAAAATCAAACAGAATTGGCATTGGCGTTACAAAAAACAGGTAAGCCCCTGATTCTGGTGCTGAATGAAGGACGTCCACGACTGATCCGCAAAATTGAACCGGGTGCTATGGCGGTTGTGCAAACCTATCTGCCTGGAAATTTTGGAGGAGATGCGCTGGCGGATATCCTGAGCGGCGATGTGAACCCGAGTGGAAAACTGCCTTACACCTATCCGAAATACGAACAGGGCCTGATTACCTACGACCATAAACCCAGTCAGAATATTGACGGAAAGATGGAAGGTGCCTACGATTACGGGGCGCAGACATCGGTACAGTATCCGTTTGGCTATGGACTGAGCTATACTTCTTTCGATTATACCAATCTCCGTGTGAGTAACACACTTTTTACGGCGGAAGATGTGTTCTCCGTATCAGTAGATGTTACCAACAGCGGAGCCCGGGAAGGAAAAGAGGCCGTGTTGCTCTTTAGCAGTGATCTGGTAGCATCCCTCTCTCCCGATGTACGCCGCTTGAGAGCGTTTGAGAAAATCTCGCTGAAGCCGGGAGAGACCCGGACAGTCACTTTCGAAATGAAAGGCAATGAGCTGGCCTTTGTCAACGAACAGGGGCATTGGGTACTGGAAGAAGGTGAGTTTATGCTGCAGGCTGGAAACCAGACCGCCGGTATTCGTTGTACGGCGACAAAAATCTGGGAAACGCCCAACAAATAAGATGAACTATTTCGTTAAGCTAAATGAGAAAAACTAAATTTGTTCGGACTTTGCCATAGCGAGAAAATGCCTAATAAATAGAAATATAAAATTCAAAACAGTTTCTTGGTGAATAACAGGCGACAGAATTGATGTAACGGGAGCACTTTTGATAGAGGTGCTCCCGTTTACTTGTTATTGCTCCCGGATAGGTTCTACGGCAGGGCCTATCCTTTATTTTTTCTTTTCCTTTGCTTTTTATCCTCCTTAAACTGAATCATGCGTGATTCTATTCCATAAGCCGCGATATAGTTCTGGATTAGCTCCAGAAACTTCGCGCCGAAGCGTTCTGTTTTAACTTTTCCGAAACCGTGGATCCTCAGTAACTCCTTTTCCGTCTCCGGTAGGTAATCCGCCATTTGTACCAATGTTTTTACTGAAGCCACAATATAGACCGGCAGATTTTCCTCTTTGCTGATGCGGTTACGGAGCTGTACCAGCTCGCTTAGTAGTTCGGGGTGGATTGATTTCAACTGTATCCCCGTGCTGTCACGGCTGTAGGAAGTGAGGGAGAAAGGAGGTTGCCTGAACTGGCGTCGCGCATTGTAATACGACTCTATGCAGAAGTTATCTGAAGTCGCAGAGATCAGGTGCGCCTTCAGGGCTGCCGCTACAAATAGGGAAACGATGTCCTCGTCGTATTCCTGCGCATTTGCCTTGCTATCCGTGGTTGCGGTCGATTCCTGCAATGTCCGCAGCAATGTTTCTATTTTTTCGGTGAAATAGGATGAGGATGCTCGGAGGCGTTCTGCAAAAAAAACCTTGTTGACGGGTGTTTGCCCGGTAATATGTTGTAACTGTATCCTGAATTTGCCGGCTACCTGCTCCAATTCCGTCAACTGATTACAGACCTCACTTACGAAAGAAACGGTTCCCTCGCTGAAAGAAGATTCGTTTTCCTGAGTATTGGAGTACCAGGAACGTGCTGCCTGGAGAAGCGGGTCGAAGTCATACAGTTGCAGTAGCAGGTTGATGCTGAACTGCTTCTTTGCCAACTGCAACTCTCCGGCAACCTGGTTTTCTTCTGGTTTAGAGGAGGAGAACCGGACAACCTGTTCGTCTACCCCTATGCTGTAACGGTTAATCGGACTTTTCAATACCAGGCTGTCGAGCGACCGGCAACGACTCAGTGCCACATACACCTGTCCCGGTGAAAAGGCTTTCCCCGCGTCGATGATGGCCTTATCGAAAGTAAGTCCCTGGCTTTTGTGGATGGTGATGGCCCAGGCGAGCCGCAGGGGAATTTGTTTGTATGTGCCGATTATTTCCTCTTCCACCGTATTGGTCTCCGAATGGGTGGTGTATCGGATATTCTCCCAGAGTACAGGAGAAACGGTGATTTCTTCCGTGTCGTCCGGACACTGTACGGTGACACCCTCTTCCAGGATGTGTGTGACCGTGCCAATTTTACCGTTGAAATAACGTCGCGGTACTTCCGTATCGTTTTTCACGAACATTACCTTGGCGCCTTCCTTCAGGATGAGAACCCGGTCCACGGGAAAAGCATTGTCGGGGAATTCCCCTTTCACCACCGCATGGAACGAATGAGCGGTTGTGTTAATTTTTTCCAGCTCGGTACTATTGATCGCATCGGCGCTGAAATTATGCGTGGTGAGCGTGATGTAATTTTCTTCAGGCGTCGGGTTAAAGTGCGGGTCGTAACGGCTTTGCAAGAGCTCGAGCCCTTCCGGTGAAAGGGCGTCGTTCCGCACTTCGTTCAAGACATCGATAAAAAGGTTGTCGGACTGCCGGAAGATCTTGTCGAACTCCACATAGACCGGTGGGTGTTCCTGGATGACGCGACTGTGAAAAAAATAAATTCCCCGGTAGTAGTCCGACAGGATCCGCCACTCATCGGCCTTGGCCACGGGCGACAGTTGGTATACATCCCCGATAAAAACTACTTGCACACCGCCGAAGGGTTCAGAACGCCTGTGGCGCACACTGCGAAGCACCGTGTCGATGGCATCCAGCACATCAGCTCGCACCATGCTGACTTCATCGATCACCAGCACTTCCAGTTCACGAATCACACGACGCCGGAAGCTGTTCATTTTCATACGGGCAATCAACGCTTCACATCCGGCAGGTGTTGGCGTAAAAGGGGTAAACGGCAACTGAAAAAAAGAATGGATGGTTGCCCCACCCGCATTAATGGCCGCTACACCCGTTGGTGCTACCACGGCTACCTGTTTCGTGGTTTCCGTACGAAACCGGTGCAGAAAAGTCGTTTTTCCCGTGCCGGCCTTTCCGGTGATAAATATATTCCTGCCGGTATAGGTGACAAATTCCTTCGCACATTCATATGGAGAGAGGTAGGACATTTTTTCCATTACCTGTAAAAACAGGGATATTTGTTATTGAACCGGTACCCGATACCCAACATCAGGTAATTCGGCGTTTGGAAGTTCTGAAGATTATAGCCGATATGGATAAACGAATTTCTGGTAACTTCCACTTTAAGCGCCAACATCTGGTATAGTCCGGCCAGGTCGCCACCTCCGTGGACGATATTCGAACCGATACCCACACCCACCGTAAAGTAAGGCATCACATACTCCGCCCGTGCAGAAATACCTAAAGCCAATTGTTTGTTAACCGGTGGATTATGAAACGTGTATCCGGGATTTTTACCACCAGGCTCAACAATATAGTCTTCGGTATACACGTTTGCACTGCTGTCGTAAATACCGTCCAGCGATAAACCGGCACGCAGCTTGTAACCAAAGTTATACATGGGGTTGATGTTGAAGCCGCCTACCGGATATTCGTGCGGTGAGGCTATTCCTTTGCCTTCAAGATAAACACCTTTTCGCCGCCACGAACCGAACAAAACAATATCGTAACTCACATGGCGGGGAAAATCTGCCACTGCTCCCCGGTATGGGGACTGCCGGGACATTATACTAGGATTAAGCGTGTACATCAGCCCCAGCTTGACTCCTGCCGTATTTAATCCTGCATTGGGAAACTGTGTGTTCCCGTTGGAAAAGTGTGCGATGCTGATACCCCCAATCAGGTTGAAGTATTGTGAAAGTGTTTGGTTGAGATAAAATCCGGTGTTCATATATGCGTTTATTTTCGAGCCGATGACGCGGCTATCCGGATTTGTTTTGGGATGGTAAGGTTTCCATCCGCCCGATAACCCGAAGTTCCACTCGTAATGAAGCGACAACTTGGAGGTCATTTGTGCTAAACGAGCACCTTGAAACAAATACACGGCAAGGGGGGCTCCCAATTGCTGAGGCTCGCCAAACGTAAAATATGCAACTCCAATCCCTTGGTGCGGTATACCGTAAATGCTCCCTGCAGGGGAGCCGGGCTTAAATTGAAAGGAGTACTTCAGGTGGGTGGAAAACGAATTCCGAATGGGTTTGGAGCGGGCATTCTCGCCTTTCAGAAAATTATGGGTAGGAATAATGTATCCCGGCCGGGCTTCGAATTCCAATCTGTTCCGGAACCTATCCGGTTGGAGCACAGAATCTGAACGTGTTTGAGCGGACGAGGGTTTCGTGGCGAAAAACAGGAAAACAGTAGCAAAAATTAATAATTTGTATGTGATTTGTTTGTTCATAAAAATCTAATCCCCGATTCCCAACTCCGCAATCCGTTTACATCCTTTCCGGCACTTCAATCCCAAACAATACCATTCCCTTTTTGATGGTTATGGCTACGTTCTTCGAAAGCAGCAGGCGGAACGCACGCAGGGCTTCGTCCTTTTCACGCAGCATGGGGAAATCGTGATAGAACTGGTTGAATTCTTTGGCCAGATCGTACACGTAATTTCCGATTAGCGAGACGTTGTATTCGTCTCCGGCCTGTTTGACGATATCCGGAAATTCAGCCAGCAACTGCACCAACCCTTCTTCTTTTTCAGAAAGAACAATGTCTGCCTGCATTGATTCAGGAACAGGAATCCCTTGTTCCTCGGCTTTGCGCAAAACTGATTTGATGCGGGCGTGGGTGTATTGGATAAACGGACCGGTATTCCCGTTAAAATCAATGGATTCTTTCGGATTGAAGGTCATGTTTTTTTTCGGATCTACTTTCAGAATGAAATATTTCAGGGCCCCCATTCCAATCATGGTTACAACACGATCGGCTTCCTCTGGTGTTACACCGTCCAGCTTTCCCAGTTCTTCCGAAGTTTCGCGGGCGGTCTGAATCATCTCGGCCATCAAATCATCGGCATCCACTACGGTCCCTTCACGCGATTTCATCTTGCCTTCGGGCAGTTCCACCATCCCGTAAGAGAAATGGACCAATCCTTTTCCGAATTCAAAACCCAGCTTATCGAGCAGTATGGAGAGCACCTGGAAATGGTAGTTTTGTTCATTTCCAACCACGTAAATCATGGTGTCTATGGGATAGTCATCGAACCGGAGCTTCGCTGTGCCGATATCTTGCGTCATGTACACTGAAGTTCCGTCGGAGCGAAGAAGGATTTTTTCATCAAGCCCTTCATGGGTTAAATCGGCCCATACCGACCCGTCTTCACGCTGGTAGAAAACACCCTCTTTCAATCCTCGCAGCACCTCGTCTTTTCCAGCCAGGTAGGTTTGCGACTCATAATAGATCTTGTCGAACGAGACCCCCAGCTTTTCGTACGTCTCATCGAAACCGGCATACACCCATCCGTTCATCATTTTCCATAAATTCACAGTTTGGGCATCGTTTGCTTCCCATTGACGAAGCATCTCGCGCGCTTCCTCCATCAAAACCGATTGGGCTTCGGCTTGCTCCCTTGATAGTCCGGCAGCCTGCAGGTCGGCTAATTCGGCTTTGTATTTTTTATCGAAAAGCACATAATACTTGCCGATGAGGTGGTCGCCTTTCTTGCCCGATGATGCGGGTGTTTCCCCATCTCCCCATTTCTGCCAGGCCAGCATCGATTTGCAGATATGGATACCTCGGTCGTTCACGATATTGGTTTTTACCACCCGTTTACCGTTGGCTTTGAGTATTTCACAGAGCGAATGTCCCAGGAGATTGTTACGGATGTGTCCCAGATGAAGCGGTTTGTTGGTGTTGGGCGACGAATATTCCACCATAAACAAGGGTGCGTCATTAGCAACAGGTGTGAAGCCGAATTCGGGATTTTTATCGATGTTCTCGAGCAGATCAAGCCATACTTTCGAGGCAATCGTCAGGTTTAGAAAACCTTTTATCACGTTAAACTCCGAAACAACGGGTGATTTATCGGCCAGGTACATACCGATTTCCTGTGCCGTTTGTTCGGGATTCTTCTTCGAAATCTTTAACAAAGGAAAGGTTACGAGGGTGAAATGTCCTTTAAATTCTTTCTTTGTTTTCTGAAGTGTGATTTGCGATGCATTTACATCTACGCTGTACAATTCTTTTATTGCGCTTATAATTGCAGTCTGAAGTATATTCTCGATGTTCATAATGTGAATTTGCTGATTGAGTGTGCAAAGATACAAACAATCTACGAAAGAAACTTCCTCTCCGAAGCCCTATCCACCAGATATACCAGCGATTTATACGTTACACCGCTGTTTATCGACAAGCCGATTTCGCAGGTGCGACTGTTGGAATACCCTTCGGTAGCATCGCCGATATCGTGCTTAAGGGATGCGAGCGCCGAACGGTTCAACTCGGGATAGAAAAAGCCGCGATCGCCTGCCCATCCGCAACACGAAACGTTTTCGGAGACGATGACTTTGTCGGCACAAAGAGCCGCGACAGTATATAGTTTTTCTTCGAGGTGCATTTTCGTTGAACTGCATGTGGTATGAATGGCGATGGACACAGGTTGCTTTTCGAAGGTCAGTTTGTCTAACAGAAAATCATGAATAAACTCTACCTGGTCGTACAGTCTCAGGCGGGAGTCGAGCGTTTCACGCATGTGCAGCAGGCAGGGACTCATGTCGCACACGATAGGCAATTCGCCGTTCCGGCTCGCTTTGAGCAATGCACCGTTCAACTCCGACTCTTTCTGCCGCGCTTGCTTCCGAAACCCTTTACTGCTGAATGCCATTCCGCAGCACAGGTTGTCCTTTCCTTCAGGGATTATAACGGTATAACCTGCTTTTCGCAACAGCGAAAGCATTTTTGAAGGGATATCCTCTTTTTCTGCGTAGCCGAAAGAAGGGCCGCTCATGGAGCGCGTGATGCACGATGGGAAATAAACCACTACGGGCGCATCGGCACTGTGGCCCGGAAAAATGTTACGAACAATTTTCCGGCTCCCCGACGGCGTATATCTTGTCCATAAGGGAAAGAGGCCGTCGCCCATTTTGTATACCCCTTTCGTTATATCTTCCATTGGGTTGTAACCTATAATTTTTGCGATGAAATGGGGGATTTTTAACAAACCACGTATCAGTGATGTGGCCGATGCCATATTATTAGCCATACTGCTTGCAACTCTGTTCGCGAATTTTCCGTTTTCTTTCCAGCGAAGTTCTTTCACCAACGACCCCGTATCGATGTTTACAGGGCAGGCAATGGCGCAAAGTCCGTCGGTAGCGCAAGTTTCGTTAAACTTATATGCCATTTCTCCTGCCCATCTTTCGCGCAACTTTTTATCGAAACGACTATCGGCTAATTCCGTTAACCTGCGATACGCTACAATACGCTGACGTGGTGTAAAGGTTAACTCTTTTGACGGACAAGTTACTTCGCAAAACCCGCATTCGATGCATTTGTCAATCAATGGATTGGCATCGGGGATGTTTTTTAGGTTCTTGATGAAAACGTCTTTATCGTCGTTGATAATTACTCCCGGATTCAATATGTGATTTGGGTCGAAAGCCGATTTTATGCGTTTCATTAACCCATAAATCTCCGTGCCCCATTCCTTTTCCACGAAGGGAGCCATGTTTCGCCCCGTTCCGTGCTCGGCTTTCAGGCTGCCGTTATGTTTCACAGCCACCAGATTGGCCAGTTCATGCATAAAACGGGCGTACTTGTCAACACCGTCCGGTGAATTTATGTCTGGAAAAACTGTAAAATGAACGTTCCCATCCAGCAAGTGTCCCCACATTACGGCATCGGCATAACCGGTCCGCACCAACAGTTCACGCACGTCGGTCAGCGCGTCGCCTAAAATTTCACCGCTAAAGGCAATGTCTTCAATAATGCTTGCCGTGTGTGGTGGGCGTGATGCCGCTGCCGAAGTAAACAACCCATTACGTACGTTCCAGTAAAGGTTATACAGATGAATGTCGGTTGTAAACCGTATGGGATAAAGTGTTTGAATGTGCGCCAGTTTTGCTTCAATGTCACGCATCTGGACAAGCAGCGTTTCTTCGTCGTCGGCAGAGGTGTCTATAAGCAATGCCGCTGCCCCTTCCGGAAGTGACTTCAGTTCGGCAGGCATCCCTTCCTGATTTTCCACAGCACGTAAAGCGTTCCTGTCCATCAATTCGGCGGCGCTTACCGAACACGAACGCAACGGTAGAATGGTTTCGCACACATCGCGCAAGTTATGGAAATAGAGCATGGCTGTAGCTTTGAGAGGCGCATCATGTACGGTTTCGAACGTGGCTTGCGATACAAACCCCAGTGTACCTTCTGAGCCGATCATCAGGTGTTGCAGAATATCTACAGGGTCGGAGAAATCGATTAACGAATTTACGCCGTATCCGCATGTGTTTTTGAGTTGGAACTTCTGTTGTATCCGGTTTTTAACCCCTTCGTTCCCAGAAGCCTCGTTGTGCAAGCGTTCAATCTGAGCAATAAATTCGGGATGAGATGCGATAAACGACTGACAACTGGTTGTATCGGCGGTATCGAGCAATGAGCCGTCGGCAAAAATAATCCGCATCGATTTTACGGTATGGTAACTGTTGTGCTTAATGCCGTAACTCGAACCGCTGGCGTTGTTGGCAATAATGCCTCCAATTTTCGCCGAGTTGATGGATGCTGGTTTGGGGCCTAATTTGCGACGGTAGCGCTGCAACATACGGTTGGCTGCCGTTCCGGTAAGACCCGCGCCGAAAGTAGCCGTTTTCCCGTTTTCCGTTATGACTGAAAACTCAAATCCCTGCCCGATTTCCATCAGGATAGAATCGGAAACGGTTTGTCCGCTCAAACTTGTTCCCGCGGCTTTGAAAGTTACGGGGACGTTTTCTTTACTGCAGAACTGCAGTAATCGGATAACTTCGTCTTCCGTGTTGACTTTTACCACTGCCTTGGGAACAAGCCGGTATAATCCGGCATCGGTGCCTTTGACGAGGCGCGAGAGTTCGTCGGTGAAAACCTGTTCTTTGGGAAAAAGTTTTGTTAAGCGAGAATGTAGTTGTTTATTTTCCATAAAATCCACTCACTGTTTCATCCAATTGTTCATAAAACGTTTCAAGTTCAGATGCTTGCGGCAGCATGCTTCTCCACGAGGTCAATTTCTCGTCCGTCCATGCAAAAATATATTTTTCCAATTGTTCGATACGTTGAATATAGCCGTTGTTTTGGGAGTTGACGAGCACGGGCACTTTTAAATAGTGATACCCGTCGGAACGACCGATGGGGTAAGCCTCTTTCTTCCACAGGGAGGCGAAGTAATTGAGTGGGCTGTTTTTAATGGATT
>ERZ795032.2243-NODE-2243-length-11367-cov-5.864657_pt1 | contig 11367 bp, 9 predicted proteins | sample MGYA00375124_ERZ795032 | MGnify/ENA primary metagenome ERZ795032 (study PRJEB30167, sample SAMN05720154) | activated sludge metagenome | isolation source: Anaerobic digester | place: China | collected 2015-12-16 ...
CTTGGGCATTTTGACCAGAAGGTTACAGTTCACATGCCGGGCGGCGAACTACTCATCGAGCAGGACAGCAAAGGCACCCTGTTCATGACCGGCCCGGTTCAGGCGATCTGCACCGGCCAGCTGGCGCCCAGCCTCAGTTGCCGCCTCAACCGGCCATGAGCTTCAGAGATGAAGCTCTGCGGGCGGTCAGACAGACTTTGGCCGAGGTTCTCGCTGGCCGCCCGGCCCCCAAACTGCAGTTTACCGACCCGCGCTTCAGTGAGCGCTGCGGCATTTTTGTCACCCTCAAGAAACATGGAGATTTGCGCGGCTGCATCGGCTTTGTCAAAGGTGTTGAGCCGCTGAGTGAAGCGATCCAGGAAATGGCAGTCGCAGCCGCCACCCGTGACCCGCGTTTTTCGCCGGTCAGCAGCGCTGAGCTGCCGCAGATTTCAATCGAAATCTCGGTGTTGACGCCAATGACCGAAGTAAAAAACACTGAAGAAATTGAACTCGGCAGACATGGCCTGATGCTGCTGCACGGCCGGCATTCCGGTCTGCTGCTGCCACAGGTTCCGGTCGAATGGGGCTGGGATGTCGACGAATTTCTCGTCAATCTCTGCCATAAAGCCGGCCTGCCGCCAGGCTCACACCGCGCACCCGGGGCAAAACTGCTCAGATTTTCTGCCGACATCTTCAGCGAATAACTTTTATTTGAACCGGCGAGTGGGCATTTGACGCATCGCGGCTGACATGTTAGACTTTAAAAAAGTGTGTCGCGTCTGACCCGAATCTGTTATTCTGGAGCGGATGATGAATCGAAGAGGTTTCGCTTACCTGGTGGCCGTACTGATACTCGGTCTGCTGGCCTTTATGGGCATGTTTCTGCAGCAGAGCAGTTCTGCCGAGTATTCGCATGCGGCCATTTCGGTTTACCGCACCATGGCCCGGCAACTCGCCGAAGCTGCCGCCGACGAGGCCTGCATTCTGCTCGAAGAGAGATTTCGCGATAAAACCACCACCGGTTTCATGCAGCAGCTGCTGTGGCAGGCATCCACCTCGCAGACCCCCAAAAATGGTGGTTCTACCGGTCTCAACCCCACCCTGCTGCACGACTTTACCGATCTCAAAGACAAGGTCACGCAGGTTCTGACCCTCAAAGACTATCACATGACGCGGGCCGGCTTCGCCATCGAAAAGATCCTGCCGAACATCAAAGACTGCCGGCCAATTCCGCAGGGGCCGCTCGACAACCCCGACAACTACCATCACTCGCCCGATCGCATAACCAAATTCGACGATCAGTATGCGAAAGACTGGTATCTCACGCTGCAGCTCGAAGTCACCGTATCGCTCGAAAAGCGGCGCAAAATCAAGGTCGACTACACCATCTCACGCGACATCAAACTGCTCAACATGGGCCCGATCGCGCGCAACTACTCACTGTTCAGCATTATCGGGCACCAGCTGACCAGCTCAGACCCGGCAACGGTTCAGGGCATTCTGCGCAACGAGATGAATACCCCCGACGCCGCCGGCGGCCGCCTGTTCCTCTGGAATATGCCCTTTCAGTCGCGCGTCTACATGCACGGGCCCTCGATCATCGCCCTCGAAAACCCCGAGATGGCCAGCGACTTTGCCAACCGTGGCGCTTTCAACATCTACGACCCGAAATACCCCAAACCCGGCAATAATCAGGCATTTCAATACAATGACACCTTTTTCGGCATGTCTTATTTTCCGACGGTCGGCCGCGCCATCTTCCCGTCGAAATCCCTCTGGGATGCCATATCGGTCTGGTGGCGCGAAGGCAAACAGACCAAAGACGACCAGGCCGCCAACCAGACGGTCTATCACAACCTTTACACCCACAAAACCGTTTATGGCGGCGTCATGCCCCACAAGAACAAAACCCTGCTCGAAATTCTCGGCGATATTTCCGGCGGTGGAATCCAGGACAAATACTACAAAGGCACGAACATCTACCAGAAGTTCATGCCGGGCGGCCCCTTCTGCCGCACTCCCTGGAAATACGTCTCGAACACCCTGATGGGCGAAGACCGCTACCTGCCCAACAGCAAGGCCGATTTCGACCAGGCCACCAAAAAGGTTTTCCCGAAAGATGATGAGCATCTGCGCCTCGAACACCGCTGGCACAAAGACGACACCGAAGTCGCCAAGCAGACCCGTATCTACTCGCGCATCTACGAAATCAAATACAACAACGTCACCAACGGTATTACCAAACCGCCGGCAGAAAAGCATCTCGAATTTTCTCTCAGCTATTTCAATGACCCTGATCCTGAAGGCTTTCTCAGCAAACTTGGCTACGCCGCCGGGGCCGTCGGCGAATCTTTCTGGAACTCGCTCACCCTGCCTTTCGAAGCCATCGGCGTGCTTGCTTCACCGCTGATCAGCAAGATTTTCGGCCCCGGCGAAGGCATTGCGCTCAACCCGGCCGAGCAGAATTTCCCCAACCTTTTCCCGACAAATTTCAAGTATAACTACCGTGCCCTCGTCACCAGAAAACTGAAAGATGAGGGCGAAATTCCGCGTGATGCCGAAGGCCGCTGGATGCTCAACGGGGTCTACTGGCTCGACTCTTTCCAGGTCGAGGCTCCGGTTGTCTATGTCGGCACCGGCACCATCATGGTTACCCGTTTCGATGCCAGCCGCCCGTTCAAGATCAAGGGCAGCATCATTGCCCTCAAAGCCGAAGACAAGGTAACTCCACTCGGGCATCTGAATCTCTTCTACCACCCATACCTGCCCAACGTTACCGATACCCGCGAACGGGCAATGCTCATCGAAGGGTCAGGCAACCTTATCGAAGCCAGTGTTTTCTCGTGCTACGGCATCAGAACCACCGACGGCAATATCCCCGACCTGACCAAAGTCGGCATCTACCCAGACCAGCCCACCGACAAATGGGATCCGAACTGCCTCGGAAAAATCGCTGAAGTCTCGAATATCATCTTTGGAAACTACGTCAACTTCTTCATGAACAAACAGTTCCAGGAAGGCGATCTGTGGGTGTTTCACAATTTCAATAACCCGCTGTATTTCGAAAAGCTTGGCGCCGGCTACCGCGTCGTGCAGGACAGCCTCGACGCCTCGGAAGACAACCGCAAGAAATACGAACTGATGACCCACGAATTCTTTTTGAGCCCGAAAATACAGCATGTCGCTTCGATCGGGGGCAGCGATGATTAAGCGCCGAGGCTTTTCAACCCCTGAACTGCTGATGACTCTGGTGGTTTTTTCCTTCGGAATTCTGCCGCTGATCGTGCTGTTTCAGAGCAGCCACAAACAGACAGCTCAGGCCAAGAATCTCATGGTCGCCCACAGCCTCGGCAGAACCATCATCTCAGAAATCAAGGCTCTCGGCTTCGAAGCGCTCGAAGCCGAAATGAAAAGCCCGAAGATCGGGATTGTTCACACTGCCAGACCGGTCAGCGGTCCATTGGTGGCTGATGACCCAGATTCAATCAAATACCCTGATTATTACCAGCGCTTCAATACGACAGTGAAGCTCGAACGCGCCAGCACCGAAAACAACCGCAAGATAAGAGTCGAACTCGACATTGAATGGAAAGAGCCGAACCGCAAGTTCAATCTCGGTTTTGGCACGGTAATAGTGAAATATGGCACATAAAACCGGGCGCCAGGGCGTAACCCTGGTTGAAATGATGGTGGTCGCAGCTATTCTGACGCTGCTGCTTGGTTTTGCCTGGCAGTTCTATTTCGGTGGCCGCGAAACCATGCGTAACACGGTCAGCCAGAGCCAGGTGCAGGCCGACACCCGCATTTTCCTCGATCATCTTGAGCTTGAAATGGGCTCATGCTACGCATTTCTCGAAGTGGACCCTGAAAAGAAGCAGTTTTCGTTCTACAGCTTCACCTATTCAAAGGTGCCGCTCGACGAAATCTACTATGACAACGCCGGGAACCCTCGCCCCACCGACAAAACCAGCGATGCCCGCATAATGGTCGCAAAATATGAATACCGCTGGGACAAAGAAAAATTAACTGTCATCAAAAAGCGCACCCCCGGCTTTCTCTACTTCCTGCAGGAACCGATGAAGTTCGTGCCGGGTGACTCAACCGTTTTCACCGATAATTACGGCCCCATGGAAAAAACCATGCTGCGAGACATTACCGATTTTGAGGTCAAGGCCTATTCTCAGACACCTGACCGCGATACCGAAACCGGCACCAAAATCGAACCGCTGACCGTCGAAAAATCGGCAGACGCCGCGTTCATCGTGCTGCGCCTACATACAATGAAAGACGAAGCTCCGAGTCGACGCGATGAAGAACTCGACATCGTCACCAAGTTTTACAGCACTACCAAGCTGGCAGAAATAGCCAACCCCGGCTACTTTTCTTCCACTGACAGAGATGGGCGGTATTGAAATGGACAAACGCTGGCCCATAGTCGGTATAACACTCCTGATGATCGTGCTGATCTATAATTTTCTGACGATGATTTTTAAGTCTGATCAGAAACGCTTCTCGCACGATCGCATCTATGTTGATTACTCAGACTACCGCCACGGCAGCAAGCCGGTAAAAGCCGGCTCAGGCTCGACCGCCGCCCCGGCGCACCCCAACGCCTATCGCGCCTCACGCGAGGCGAGAGAAATCAAGAAAACCATGTTTTCGAATGTCATGACCGCAACTATAAGTTCATACAACACCTACATGAATGAAGCGCTCAAAGACGTGCCGCCGCCGACCGCCAGCTTCCCGAAACCAAGAGCGAATCAGCAGTATGAACAGATGATGGCGCTCGCCAACCAGTCGGTTCCGTCTTTTCAGTCCGGGCTGCAGTATTTTGCCTCCGGTAATTACGAGCGGGCGCTCACCAGCTTCAACGATGCCCTCAACAGTGTCGACCAGATGGACGTCAAGCACCGTGTCGATATCCACAGCATGATGGCCGAATGCTACCTGAAAATGAAGAATGACGACGGCTACATTCAGAACAAGATCAGACAGGTGCGCATGGAACGCCGCCTTAAAAAGATCCTGCAGGATACCTTCCCTGAAAAACAGGATAAACTCGCCATTTTCGACTGGTCAACCACCCAGGAAGCATCAAAGCAGCTGCTGCGCATGCGCTCGCTCGCTTCGCGGTCGGATTCGCCCGAGTTGCAGGTGATGCTCAAGCGCGCTGAGCTCGACCTCGAAGTCGCCCGCAAAGTAACCCAGTAACTCTTGAAGCTTCAGTTCCCAGATTCCGGGTCTTCGCCCGGAATGACGGGAAATTTCGTCTTTGCGCAGAGTTCTCGTCATCCCCGCGCAGGCGGGGTGGTATGCTTCCTTAGATTCCCGCCTGCGCGGGAATGACGCCGTGATGCAGGCATAAAAAAAACGCCCCGTTGCCGGGGCGTTTTTTTTATTGCGTCTTTACGACTGAGATTCTTCTGGTTCCATGGCGGCTTTGCGGCTGAGGTTGACGCGACCCTGTGAGTCGACTTCGATAACCTTAACCTTAACTTCGTCGCCGATGTTAACGACATCTTCAACCTTGTTGACGCGGCGGTTTTCGAGCTGGCTGATGTGAACCATGCCTTCGATGCCGGGCAGGATTTCGACGAAAGCGCCGAAATTCATGATGCGTTTTACTTTGCCGACGTAGATTTTGCCGACTTCGGCATCTTCAGTTACCTGGCGGATCATGAAGACTGCCTTTTCGTTGGCGGCTGCGTCGGGGCTGATGACGAGAATGCGACCGTCGTCGTTGGCTTCAATTTCGACGCCACATTCTTCGGTGATCTTGCGGATCATCTTGCCACCCGGGCCAATAACGTTTCTGATCTTTTCTGGATCGATCTCGATAGTGACGATGCGCGGAGCGTAGATCGAAAGTTCGGGGCGCGGAGCGCTGATGACTTTGTTCATTTCGCCAAGAATGTGCATGCGGCCTTCACGGGCCTGATTGAGGGCAACGCGCATGATTTCGAGGGTGACGCCGATGATCTTGATGTCCATCTGCAGGGCGTTGACGCCATGCGAAGTACCGGCCACCTTGAAATCCATATCGCCGAAGTGGTCTTCGTCGCCGAGGATATCGCTGAGGATCTTGTAATTGTCGCCCTCTTTGATAAGACCCATGGCGATACCGGCCACCGGAGCTTTTATCGGAACACCGGCATCCATCATAGCCATGCTGCCTGAGCAAACCGAGGCCATCGATGACGAACCGTTGCTCGACATGATTTCGCTGACGACGCGGATAGTATAGGGGAAATCAGCGGGCACTACCTGTTTCAGGGCTCTTTCAGCCAGGGCGCCGTGACCGATTTCGCGTCGGCCTGGGCCGCGCATCGGTTTGGTTTCGCCAGTCGAGAAGGGCGGGAAATTGTAATGCAGCAGGAATTTCTTCTTGTATTCGTCGTCGAGACCATCGATGACCTGTGAGTCACCGCTGGCACCGAGAGTTACGATACCGAGTGACTGGGTCTGGCCGCGGTTGAACAGAGAAGAACCGTGGGTGCGGGGCAGGAAACCAACAGCAGCGCTGATCGGGCGCACGTCGGTAAGTTTTCTACCGTCGATACGGCGGCTATCTTCGAGAATCATGCGGCGCATTTCGGTGTAAATGGCGTTTTCAAGCAGGCGCTTGGCAGCGTCTTTCTTGGTCGGCGCAACTTCTTCACCAAGGCGGGCAACGAGCATCTCTTTGAGTTTGACGTCGATCTGGCGGAATTTTTCGACACGCTCGGTCTTTTCGGCGGTGCTCAAAGTGTCTTTGATATCAGCGGCGAGGCTGCTGATGATCGCTTCTACTTCGGGCTCAGAGGCCGGGGTCGGTACTGCGGTTTTAGGTTTACCGGCCTTCGCAGCCAGTTCTTTCTGGGCGGCGGCCAGTTTCTTGATGTTTTCGTGCGCGAAACCAAGGGCTTCGAGCAGTTCATCTTCAGAAACTTCGGCAGAACCTGATTCAACCATGGTAATGGCTTTTTCGGTACCGGCAACGACCATTTCAATCGTCGAATGTTCGAGCTGGGCGGGCGACGGGTTGAGCACGAGCTTACCATCGACCTTGCCGACTCTGACGCAGGCTACGGCGTCGACGAGCGGAATCTCTGAAACCATCAGTGCGGCACTGGCGGCATTCATGGCCAGGATATCGACCTGATTGACCTTGTCGTATGACAGAACATAGGTCACCAGCTGAATGTCGTTGTGGTAGTGTTCAGGAAACATTGGTCTGATCGGGCGGTCGATCAGGCGGCTGGTAAGAATTTCTTTAGTGGTGGCGCGACCTTCGCGCTTGAAGAAACCACCGGGAATCTTACCGGCAGCGTAGGTTTTTTCTGAGTAGTCAACGGTGAGCGGCAGGAAGTCTGTTCCTTCTTTCGGCTCTTTGCTGGCGACGACGGCGGCAAAAACCACAGAATCGCCACAGCGGACCACGGCGGCCCCCGATGCCTGACCGGCGAGTGCGCCGGTTTCAAAGGTTACAGTCTGTGACTGCAGGTCACAAGCTACGATTTCAAATTTCTGCATTACTTCCCCTTAGCGGCGCAGGCCGAGTTTCTGAATGAGAGAGAGATAACGTTCGTTGTTTTTGTTCTTCAGATAGGCCAGATGGCGTTTGCGGGCGCCGATCATCTTGAGCAGACCGCGTCTTGAGTGATGATCCTTCGGGTTTTTCTCGAAGTGAGCAGAAAGATTGTTGATTCTTTCGGTGAGCAGGGCAACCTGAACTTCAGGTGAACCGGTGTCTTTATCAGACTGTTTGTAAGTTTCGATAACCTTGGTTTTTGCGTCTTTGGTAACAGACATGGCAAATCTCCTTATAAATAGTTGCAGGACCAAGAATTGCCTACGTTGAGGTACAACCCTAGTCGAGCATACGGCGCTAATTGTAACACATTTCTGCCGGCAAAGCAAAAGATAAAAAGCCCGGGCAAAAAAATCTAACAGTTGACATTTATTGAGCAAATGCGGTATTTTAGGCGCGGCTCAACGGAAATGTGCCGTTGCACGCCTTTCAGTCTGCGATGCCACAATGCAGACCCGCTGCCAGGCAGCCCTAACCAACAAAGAGGAACGCGCATGGAAAATGTTTTAATTGAACGCATGACCTATGGAATCGACTCCCTCGGACACACTGAAGACGGCAAAGTGGTATTCATACCCTACGGTGCCCCTGGCGATCGGCTCAACATAAAAATCACCGAAGATAAAACAGATTACCGGCGCGGCGAAATCGAAAGCATCGTCGAAGAGTCAGGCAAAAGACGCAAGTCACCCTGCCCCAACTTTCCGGAATGCGGTGGCTGCCACTGGCTGCACATTCTGCCTGAGACTCAGCGCCACGAAAAAGAAGAGGCCCTGCGCTTCATCCTCAAGCCTCTGCAGCCCGAGCACGTCTACCCGATGGAACCCCTGCCGATGACCGGCTACCGCAACAAAATGGAGCTAAAAGTCGCGATTAACGGCGACCAGGTTATACTCGGCAACTACAAATACCGTTCACACGACGTTGTTTCGATGAAAGGCTGCATCGTTCAGTGCCGCCCCAACCTCGAAGTTTATGACCGGCTTGAAGAACATCTCAACCGCCCCGAAAACCGCGAACTGGCCGAAAACATAAACACCGTCATCATCAGGACTCTGCCACCACAGCAGCACTGCGCGTTTCACCTCAAAGGGTCACCCAGCCAGCGCACCCTTGAAAGCATGCAGTCTTTCTTCGATCAGACCGACAGCCTGAGTCGCCTCGAAGCTCACTCAGAAATGGGCAACCACCTCACTCTCGTGCGCGAGAAAGAACCCTTTTCATTCATGGGTCGCAACTGGCGTATTTCGCCGAATTCCTTTTTTCAGAACAATCTCGAAGGGGCCGAAGCGATTCTTCACACCCTGCTGTCGATCTACCAGGCATCACAACATAAAGGCAAATTCATCGACCTTTACTGTGGCTGCGGCACCCAGACTTTTCTGCTTGAAAACCTCTTCGAAGAAGTGCACGGCGTCGAATGCAACATTTCTTCATACCAGGATGCCCTTGCCTACCAGAAAACCCGCCCCTCATCAAAAAGCCGCTTTCTCTGCCGCAAGGCCGAAACCATTTTCAACACCCCGCTCACCAAGGGCGTCATTGCCGCCCTGCACATGAATCCGCCCCGCACCGGCATTTCTCATCGGGTATTGCGCGGTCTTTCCGGCATCAAGCCAAGACTGATCACCTATCTCTCATGCAATCCGATGACCTTCAGGCGCGACGCCAAAGCGATCAAACAGATGGGCTACAAGCTCGACAGCGTTTATTCGTTCGACCTGTTCCCGGGCACTTTCCACATGGAAACCCTCAGCGTATTCATCCGAGGTCAGTAAAACAGTGAACCAGCCAGCATCAGGCGATAATCTCAACCGCGTTCTCATCATCGAGGACGAACCGGACATCAGCGATTATCTCCAGGAAACCCTGACCCTGTCAGGCTATGAAGTCTGCCAGGCATTCGACGGCCTCGACGGCCTCGAAAAAATCAGACAGTTCAAACCTAATCTGCTGCTGCTCGACATCATGATGCCCAAACTCAACGGGCTCGAAGTCTGCCGGCGCATTCGCGCCGACGCCGACATGCGCGCCCTGAGAGTCGTTTTTATCACCGCCAAGGGTAGCCTTGAGGAAAAGCTTGAAGGCTTCGAAGCCGGCGCCAACGATTTCATCGTCAAGCCCTTCTCAAGCAGTGAGCTGCTGGCACGTATCGAAGCGCACCTGCGCATCGACAACCTCGCCCGCGATCTCGAAATTTCCGAAAGGCGCTATCGGCAGTTAATCGAAAACTCGCCCGATGGCATTATGCTGTTCTCGGATCAGTCAAAACTGGTTTTTGTTAACTCCCGCTTCAGAAGCCTGCTTCCGGTGAAAGACATCACCATCGAACCGGGCATGAGCATCAAATCTCTGAGCGCAGCCTCGCCGATTTTCGATGAAATCGGGCGTCTGACCGCCAAAGTCTACGAAACCAGGTTGATCGTGACCCGCACCATGATTACCGGTTTTCCGCGGGGCTTTCCGTCGGTTCTCGAAATCCGCGGTATCCCCACCGAACTCTCTGACGCCCGCAAACCGCTGGTTCAGGTCGTACTGCGTGATGTTACCGAAAAACACAACATGGAAAAGGTTCTGGCGCGCACCGAAAAAATAAATGCCCTCGGCATTCTGACAGCCGGTATCGCCCACGAGATCAATAATCCGCTCACCGGCATTTCGAACGCGGTTCAGATTCTGCAGAAAGACGGAACAGACGAAACCAAGCGCCGCGAAATTTTCGATCTGATTCTGACCAATATCGGCCGTATCACCCGCATAATCGACGACCTGCGGGTTTTCTCACGCCAGGAACGCTTTGAAGGCAACCACTTCGACCTCGTGCCACTGATCGAAGAAACCCTCAAGCTGCTTCGCTACCAGAGAGAAAACGACAAGATCGAAATTCAGTTTCTGCATGCCAACCCGAGCTGCAGCCTGCGCGGCAGCAAAAACCAGTTTCAACAGCTTCTGGTCAATCTGCTGCTGAACTCTTCACAGGCAATTACCGGCGCCGGGCAGATCACCGTCGAACTGACGAGAATCGAAACGCCCGTTCCCTCGGCAGTCATAAAGGTAAGCGATTCCGGCTGCGGTATCCCCGAAGATCAGCTTGAACAGATATTCGACCCGTTTTTTACCACCAAACGCGACTGGCACGGCACCGGCCTTGGCCTGGCCGTATCACACCGCATCGTTCAGTTGTTCAAAGGGGCCATCATGGTTACCAGCAAGGTCGGTGAGGGCACGACCTTCACCATCACCCTTCCCCTGGAAACCCAGGAAGACAGCCCGGTGATCAGAAAAAACTGACACCGCGGGCCGCGCATTTTTCGAGCAGCTCGCCGAACTGCTCCTGCGACAGACCGGCCTGACCAAGGCGATCGACATGCTTGCCGTAATCGCCGTGATAATCGCTGCCACCGGTTGAAACCCAGTTGTGACTTTCGACAACCGCCCGAAATCTGCGCACGTCACTGTTAGAATGCTCGGAATAGTAGGTTTCGATGCCATCCCATGGCATGTTCTGAATTTTGCTCCAGACTCTATCCCAGTCGGGAATCAGGCCCGGATGCGCCAGAACGGCAATGCCGCCGGCGGCGTGAATAATCTCGATGCCTTTTTCCGGCTCGACGTGGTCTTTCGGCACATAGGCCGGGCGGCCGCGCAGCAGGTATTTGTCGAATGCTTCCTGAAAGTCTTTTACATAGCCTTTGCTCTCAAGGTAGCGGGCCAGATGCGGGCGACCGAGAACCTTGTCGGGCGAATCGGCAAAACTCTGCGCCAGTTCGGCCATATCAAAACCCTGCTGCCCCAGCAGGTCAAGTATTCTG
>ERZ795032.2248-NODE-2248-length-11346-cov-5.377292_pt1 | contig 11346 bp, 9 predicted proteins | sample MGYA00375124_ERZ795032 | MGnify/ENA primary metagenome ERZ795032 (study PRJEB30167, sample SAMN05720154) | activated sludge metagenome | isolation source: Anaerobic digester | place: China | collected 2015-12-16 ...
GAAATCGCGTCTCGTCAAACCGTCTTTCTTCTTCTCGACCATTTGAAACCTCCCTTTCAAAAATGTTGTTTTTGCCATGCTTCCCCTATCCGACTCATTCCTTCGCTTCTTCCTAAGGACCAGGGACAGGTGGATCCTTCAACCCGCAACGCCCGTCAACCCCAGGACAGGGCGCATCCGGCACTTCCGGGAACGGCTCCGATGGAAACGCCGTTCCGGCCCTATCTTTCGACGACCTCCCTGACGGAATCGATGACGGTGCCGTCGACCCATTTGACGGCGGCGACGACCTTGTCGCCGAGGGTCGGCTGGACCGGTTTTCCGCAGATGCGCTCGGCCTCTTCCTTGAGTTGTTCAATGGGCTTGATCGGCAGGGACGAGTGCTTCACCGCGTCCAGCAGGTCCTGCCGCAGCGGGTTGACGGCGATCCCCCTTTCGGTGACGATGACGTCGATCAGTTCGCCCGGGCCGCAGATCGTCGTTACTTCGTCCCGGATGATGGGGACCCTGCCGCGGAACAGCGGGAGGGGCAGGATCGTGCACTTGGAGAAAAGGCAGTTCTGCCAGCCCCCGATGCCGTGCAGGAGGTACCCGTCCGAATGCGTCACCACGTTCCCGTTGAATTTCAGGTCCACTTCCGTCGCCCCCAGGATCACCACGTCCACCATCGAGGCAAAATTCCCCTTGCCGTGGTAGTTGTAGCTCGTAAAGGGGCTCGTCGCCACGTGCTTCGCGTTGTCCCGCATGGACCGCACGCCGTCCAGGTCGAACGTCTGGCCGTCCAGGATGTATCCCGTGAGGCCCTCTTCCAGCATCTGCACGAGGTACTTGTTGCTCCCGCCACGCGCAAATCCGCTCTTCATCCCCTTCTTCTTCAGGATTTCCGCGAAGTAGATCCCGATGGACAGCGCCGTCCCCCCCGCGCCCGCCTGAAACGAGAATCCGTTCCGGATGATCCCCGCCTCGTCGCAGAATCTCGCCGTCATTTCCGCCAGCAGCAGCCGGTCGGGACTCCGCGTGATCTGCGTCGTCCCCGAAACGATCTTTTCCGGTATCCCCACCTGGTCCACCACAACGGTGTAATCCACGTTGCTGCCCTGGATCTGCCATGGAACGCAGGGGAACGGCATCAGGTTGTCCGTCACCACGATCACCTTGTCGGCGTATTCCGAATCCGCCAACGCAAAATTCAGCGAACCGCAGGCCGTCTTGCCGTAGACGCCGTTCGCATTCCCGAACGCATCCGCCGCCGGCGCCGCGATCACCGCGATATCCACGTGCAGCTCCCCATCCTGGATCGCCTGGTATCTCCCTCCGTGGGACCGCAGAACGCCCATGCCGGACATCTTCCCCTGGGAGCAGTACCGGCCCAGGTCGCCGTTCATGCTCCCCTCGATATGGTGAACCACCCCGTTCTCCAGGTGCTTGATGATCGGCTTGTGACAGGGAAAGGATGCCGAGGGCGCCCAGACCAGATTTTTCATCCCCAGTTCCGCGGCGATGTCGAAGATCTGGTTCGCGATCACGTCGCCGTTGCGGAAATGATGATGCGTGGAGATCGTCACGCCGTCCCTCAATCCGGCCTTGATCAGCGCCTCCTTCAGCGTTGGAACCAGCTTGTTGCCGTCGGCAGGATAGTCCGCGCAAGTTGCAATAGGGACGCCGTGGGTCCGACCGGTCGGCCGGTACTTGCCGACACCTTTGTACGCTACAGCCTGACCACCGTTGATCACGGTCGGCACCATGCGGCCCACGGCATTTTTTACCATCTTGTCTTTATTCATCTTGCGTTCTCCAGTCTTTAGAAAGTTTTCCCAATGCAATGGCCCGGTCGATCGACTGAACGGCGCGTTTCACCACGGGCGCATCGATCATCTTCGAACCCAGGGCGACAACCCCCAGGCCGCTTTCCTTCGCCTTCTCAAAGACCCGCACGATCGCCTTGGCTTTCGTAATCTCTTCTTCCTGGGGGGCGAAGCTCTCGTGAATCGGCTTGATCTGGTTCGGGTGAATGCACCCGATCCCTTCGAACCCCATGGATTTCGACTTCAGAACCGTCTTCCGCAAACCCTCCTCGTCCTGGAAGTCCGAAAAGACCGAGTCGATCGCCTGAACGCCCGCCGCCCTGCACGCATTGGCCAGGTAGCTCTTCGCGTATTGGGACTCGAATCCTTCCTTCGTCCTCTGAACGCCCAGATCCGCACAGTAATCTTCCAGACCGATCGCCACGGCCACCACATTCTCCGCCGACGACGCGATCTCATAGGCCCGGATCACCCCCAGGGCGCTCTCGATGATCGGCATCAGGTAGACATCGCCCTTCAATTTCTTGCCCTTCCGGATCGACGCGATCTTTTTGTTCACTTCCTGAACCTGCTCCCGCGATTCGCACTTCGGCAGCAGCACCACGTGAACATTGTGCGGGATAATCTCCTCCAGATCGTCCAGACCCCTCGGCAGCTGGTTGATCCTCACCATCCGCTCCGCCCCGTAAAAGTTCACCTGCCGCAGCGCGTTCCGTACCAGCAGCCGCGCTTCGTCCTTCTTGGCCGGCGCAACCGCATCTTCCAGGTCCAGGATGATCCCGTGCGCCCCGTAGATCCCGGCATTGATCATCATGCCGGGGGTGTTCCCCGGAATGTAGAGCCGGGAAAAACGCATCCTCTCCGCACTCGAAGAATATCGGTTCTCGGGGATGAACGCCGGAACATAGGCCTTCTCAACCTTTTTCACCTGCCGCACACAGGCCTCCAGCCGGGCGGCGATCACGAAGTCGTAGGCGCCGACATCCTCGATCGTCACCGAGGCATGCCTGACGCCGAGATGCACCAGGACCTCCTTGCACAACTTCTCGATGCTGCCGCCGTAATAAACCCCCACCTTGCTGTCCAGCTGCAACTGAATGCCGCCGCTCTTCGCAAGCTCCAGAGAGATGTAGCAGTCGTTCTTGACCTTCGGACCCCTGTTCCCCGCAAACGCCTGTTTCTTCTCCATACGTTATCCTCGTTCCAGTAGTGTAATGGGTTGATCCGACTAGTTTCTCGTGAATACGAAGGACTTCGTCTCTCTGTAGTTCCTGAGGATCTTGAAACCGTCCCTGATCCACTCCCGGATGTACTTGATGTAAATATGGATGAACAGCATGATGTCGAAGGGAAGCGCAAACATCATGTGGAACACCTTCAGGTCCACCAGCCGCGTGCTCTCCCCCGCACCCGAACCCATCACCATCGCCGTCAGGCCCGACAGGTAAAGAATGGGGAAAAAGGAGATGATGAAGGTGTACCAGACCTTCTGCCCCGGGTTGAACTCGTTTCTCGCCAGCGCCTTCCCGCTCCCAGGCTTGAAAATGTGCGCCCACGTGTCTTTCAGCCACTGAACGTCCGAAGCCCCCCACGTGAAGACCTTCCGGATCGTCCGCCGGAAGTGACCGATATCCAGTTTATAGTACAGGAAGGGGATCACGATGGAGAGCACACCGATGGTGCGGTGGGCGTACTTCAGCGTATCGGCCTCGAGACCGGGCAGGACATCCACGTAATGGGAATGCGTAACGCCCGTCGCGGCAAGGGAAACAATGGTGAAGGCCGCCAGAAGATGAACGATCTTCTCCGCCCTCCTGAATCCCGCCGCATATTCCTTCAGGCTCTTGCTGACCTGGGGGCAGGACTTGACGCAGCGGTAGCACCGCCGGCACTCCTCCTGCACCACATTCTCCAAGTTCATCGACGTCCTCTGGTTCTGCTCGAAAACCAGCCCCACGTTCGCCTTCACCACGGGACAGTTGTCGATGCAATTCCCGCAGGCAAGGCAGCCGCTGTCCCCGACCGCCTGGGAGGCCTCCAGCAAACGGGTATTTTCGTTGACGCCCAGAGAAAGCAGCCGGAACCGCGCTACCGGGCTCCAGGCCTCATCCAGAAGACGCTGCGAGTGCAGGGCGTTCAACTGCGTTTCTTTTCCCATAACGGAACTCCATCTTTCCTGTTTCATGACAACGGTTATTCCAGCGTCACGTTCCCCGCTGCGTCGAATGAAACCGTCGCCCGCCTCGGTTCCACGCAGCAGCAGGGCCTTACGCACACTATCCGCACCCCGCTCGCCCGCGCCGGGCCCACATTCAGAAACGTCCCGAGGACCGAGTAGTCTCCTCCCATCCCCAACGGACCCACCTTCGTCGCGTTGACGATCTCCGTGACACGCATCTCCCATTCGCTCTGCTTCCTCAGGTCTCCCTGCCGCATCGCCTCCACCATCCGCATCGCCGCTTCCGTGTGCGACCGGCCGATCCCCATCGCAACCGTACCGGGCGTGCAGCCCAGTCCGCCCACCTCTGCCGCCACCCAGCCCGCCGCCTCCTCCACCACCCGCTTCATGCTTCGCTTGTGGTAGATCCGGTAGGTCTTCGCGCGGATTTCCGGCCCGCCCCCGAACAGCAGAACCGTCACCGACAGCTTGTTCCCCGCTACCGCCTTCGTGATCATCGAGGGCGGAACCACAGCCGCCGGGTCTTCGGCAAGACCCCCCGACTGCTCCACCCGCTCAACGTCGTTCCCCTTGATCGCCATCGGACGGCCAGGCATCGCCCGCAGACCCTCGGCCACCCCTTCCTGGATCGCCGGAAGCCACCCTTTCGGCAGATCGATCTCGTTCCCCACTTCCAGGAAAACATGCGGAATCCCCGTATCGTCGCACAACGGATACTTCCCCTTCTCCGCGATCTCCGCGTTCTCCACCAGACGCTCCAGAACCCAACGCGCGTTCTTGTTCGTCTCCTTCCCGATCGCCGACCGGTAAGCCTCGAACTGGTCCGCACGGTACGTCGTACCGGCCTTCACCAGACACTTCCCCACGCCTTCCCGAATCTTCTCTATCGTGAGCATATCGTCCTCTATCTGCCGGTTATTTCGAAAAAATGGACTCCCCGTTCGCAATGGCGATGATCGCCGGAAATCCCTTCACCTTCACTTCGTACAGCGCTTCCATCCCCTCTTCCGGAAACATCGCCACTTTCTGCGATATCATCTTCGCCGAAAAATACGCCGTCGTCGGTGGCGTCACCGCGAACACCGAATTGTGCGCCTTCAGCGCCTCCATCGTCTCGGCCGTCAGCGCTCCCTTCCCGAGATGAACCTTCACCCCGGCTTTCGACAGCGCAGGGATGCTCCCCTCGATCTCCAGCTTCCCGCTCGTCGTCGGACCGATCCCCGCCGGACTCACCGCCGTGTGAAAGATCACCGAACCACGAAGCAGCGTGAGAACCTTCACGTCACCGCTCTCCGCCAGATTCACCATCTTCGGCAAAACCGCGTCACGCCCGCACAGGATCGTCCCGTTGATCTCAACAAAATCCCCGACCCGAAGTGCCCGTACCGCTTCCTCCGAAATGGGCGTCTCAAGCTGGATCGTCTTCCCCTCTTCCTTCCTGCTGCTCGCTTTCTCGTCTTTCATACCGAAGCACCCTTCTTCGCCTGCATCTCACCGAAAATTTCCTGAAGCCTCTTGTTGTCGGTTTTCTTCAGCCCCGCAATCTCCGCGCTGTAGACCCCCTGACCGATGTCCTTCACACGCTTCTCCAGCTGCGGCGACCTCTTCAGCATGTGGGCACCATAGAGACGACGGATGAACAGCGCGATATTGTACGGCGACAGCTCCGCGGGGCACCGCGCCGCGCACAAACCGCACATCACGCATTCGATCGACAACTCCACCACCCGCTCCAGGTCACCACGGATCGCCGCCGAGATGTAGTTCATCACCGACAAATTCACCGGACAGGATTTCGTGCAGGTGTTGCAACCCATGCACCGCAGAAGCTCCGGATACGTCTTCACGATGTCCAGACTCTCCGGATCCATCTCCGAAACCGCATACGACGGCTTGTTGTTGGAAATATACGGAAGCTGTACGAGACTCATCTCCGGCTCGATCACCGTCTGGCAGGCCAGACTCGTATAAATCCGGTAATCCCCCTGCTTCCGGTACACCGTCGCGCAGGCCCCGCAAACGCCGCCACGGCAGCCGCAGCCACGCGTAATCCTGAATCCCGAAAACTCCAGCGCCTTCAGGATCGTCAGGTCTTCCGGCACCGAAAACCGCTTCCCCATCACATAAATCGAAATCATATTCAGGTTCTTCTTGCTCATTTCTCCGCCTCGACGATCTCGCTCACATAGTTCGTGCTGGTCAACGCCTTCTCGAACCGGTAATCCGGCAAAAGCATCGGCGATCTCAATCCCGAAACGATCCCCAACGCCGCCAGTTCCTCGTGATGCGCCTTCACGTGGTCCAGCGACAACCTCGTAACCGGCTTCTTCCGGTAGTTCTCCGCCGCATGCCGCCCCGCACGGCGGCCGAAAACGAACACGTCGCTCATCGAATTCGCACCCAGACGGTTATGGCCGTGGACTCCGCCCGCCACTTCCCCCGCCATGTAAAGGTACGGAATGTTCGACTGACCGTGCACGTCGATGGCCACGCCGCCGTTCTGGTAGTGCTGCGTCGGATAGATCAGCAGGGGCTCCTGGATGGGATCGATCCCGTACTTCTTGTACCGATGATGAATCCCCGCGAACCTCCGCAAAAATGTGCCCTTCCCCTTGCCCCCCTCCTTCATGTCGATCATCGGCGTATCCAGCCACACCCCCATCGTCCCCGTCGGCGTCTCCACACCCTTCCCCCGCGGACCGCATTCCCGGAGAATCGCCGCCGAAAGCGCGTCCCGCGTCTCCAAACGATTCACGAAGGGCTCCCCGTCGCAATTCACCACGTGCGCCCCCTCCGCCCGGATGGCTTCCGAAAGAAGCAGACCCAGGATCTGCTCCGGCCACGCGGCTCCCGTCGGGTGATATTGAATGTACTCGATGTACAGAAGCTTCGCCCCCGCACGCGATGCCATCACGATCCCGTCCGCCGTCGCACCGTAGTGGTTCGACGTCGGAAATCCGTTCGGATGAAGGCGGCCCATCCCCCCCGTCGCCAGGATCACCGCTCCGGCCTCCACAACGATGTTCCTTCCCGTGTCCAGGTCCTCCAGAACCGCGCCCGCGCACCGGCCCTCCGAATCCAAAAGCAATTCAACGGCAGGACAGAACTCCAATACCTCGATGCCCTTCCGGTTCCGCAGCTCATCCCCCAAAACCCGCATGAACTCCAAGCCCGTCAGGTCCTTGATCGAGTGCGACCGCTTGAACGAATGACCCGCCGGCATGTGGTTGAAGTAGCTCCCGTCCGCCTTCCTGTCGAAATTCACCCCTAGCTTCGTCAGCCACTCCAAAACCGACGGCGCCTCGTTCACCAGCGCCTCCACCACTTCCGGAATGTTCTTGAACCGACCCCCCACCATCGTGTCGATGTAATGCGCCGCCGGTGAATCCTCCGGCAGGGATGCCGCCGCAATCCCTCCCTCCGCCATGATCGTGTTCGAATCCCCCAACCTCAGCTTCGTCGCCAGAAGTACCTTCGCCCCCTGCTCGTTCGCCGTCAGCGCCGCCGTGACGCCGCCCCCGCCTCCCCCGATCACCAGAACGTCCGTCCTGTAGTCCGGCTTCGTCAGATCCACCGCTTCCAGATTCAAACGGCTCGGAGATTCCATCACCGCCGCCATCACCTTCGGAACTCGCTCTCCCTTGTTCGCGCCGCACCGCAAAAGAACCTTGTCTCCCTCCCGAAAATCGGGATGATGATTCTTCAAAAGCGCCGCCTTGTCCTCCGGACTCAACCTCGGAAATTCATAATTGTTCAAACGTTCCTTCCGCCGCTGAGCCACCTTTTCCACTGAAGGCCTCATGCCCGCAGGATATGACATACCCCTATCTCCTCCCTGTAACGTGCCTTGCTGCTTTTTGATTTTTCTTATGCCGTTTGATGACCGTTCGAACGCCGGAACATCCGGGCGTCACTCCGAATCATTGCACCAAGTTCGCAACCATGAATTTCTTGGACTCCATGAGGTGATTCCGCATGAGCTTCGCTGCCTTTGCCGCATCGTTCCTCTTCACCGCTTCCAGAATCTGCTCGTGGCATTCCACGTATCGATCGATATGCATAGAGAGGGTCAATCCTGCCACCACAAAGCCGTACAGCCGCCTCCGGAGCTCAACGATCTTCAGTTTCATCGTCTCGTTTCCCAGTTTCTCCACAAAATAACCATGAAACTCGACGTTCAACGCGCGGTATTCCGGATATTGCCGCCGTTGCGCGCGATGCTTCATCGCGGAAATCAACTTCGCAAGATGCGCGATATCGCGCTTGTCGAACTTCCTCTCCGCAACCACCGCTTCCGTGGCATAGGACTCCAGCACGGCGATGATGGTGAAGATCTCCTCCACCGCTCTTCTGGACACCTTCTGGACGACCGCCCCGACATTCTTCTTCAGAAGAATGTAGCCCTCCCGCTCCATCTGAATGAAGGCCTCCCGGATCGGCGTCTTGCTGACCCCGAACCTCTCCACCAGCGACGCTTCCGACAGCCTTTCGCCCGCACCGATGCGGCCTCGCATGATGTCGTCTACCAGTTGATTATAGATCATGGCTCTCAACGGAGTGGTTGGTTGAGCTTTCGCGGCAGGGTTCTTGCTAGTGGTGACTTTAGACGGCACGGAACGATCCTTTCGGATAATTTCCAACGTCGTTATATCTGAAATCATATTCGATTTCGGATACTACATGCTTATTTCGAAAAGTCAAGAAGATATTCAGCATATCGCTTCGGGCTCGTCTCCGATGATGCGAAGCGGATCGTAAACCCGCCTGCCGATACCTTTCCTCTGTTTCTGCCCTTGCCGACACGATGCGTTGGCGGCTGTTTCGGGAACAACCCCCTCGACGAGCCGTACTGCTGCGGAAACAGGTCATGTTTTTCCGAACTGCCCTGCTTTATTTCAGGAGCCCCGCATTTCAGATAAAATGCCTGTTTGCGGCCTGAAAGGCATCTTCAATCGCCCCCGCGATGTTTCGTACACCTCCACAGTCTCCTACGCAAACAACGACAGGGGCCGCATTCCGATAGGCGTCGATGGGATATCGATTCGGTCTGAGTCCAAGGGCGATGATGACCGATGCCGGTTCAAATTCCAGGATATTTCCGTGTGTGTCCACACAGGAAATCTTGCCGGAACAGATGCCGGTGACTTTCGTTCCCCTGTAAATGGCGGCGCCGGAATCGGAGAGGCCTTTGATCATTGCCTTCCTGTTAATGGGATTGCTTTCCGCCAACAGAATATCTTCCAGCGCTTCGATGAGTATGACTTTCTTGCCCAGTTCTCCTGCGAAATAAAGAGCGGTTTCGCTTCCCACAATCCCACCGCCGATAATCGCCAGCGGCTCCCGGACGGTGTGCGGATGCAACAAGGCCTTGTCAGCCATCATCACGTCCGTGGAATCTACGGGGAAAAGAGGCGGAATAAATTCGGAGCCGACGGCAATCACAACGACATCGGCATTCGTCTGCCGCGCTTTTTCAGGCGTCATTTCGTCATTGAGATGTATGGCGACATTCAGGTCGCCTAGTTGCTTTTTCTGCCAGTGCAAATATCTGACAACCTCTTCCTTGAAGAAGGGAACGCTCCCTTCCACCAGGTGCCCCCCCAGCAAGCCCATCCTTTCATACACATGTACTTCGTGTCCTCTGAGGGCAGCCAATCTCGCCGACTCCAATCCCGCTATTCCACCGCCGACGACGGCAATTTTCTTCTTCCCCTTTGGCGCTTTGGCAAAATAATCCCAGTGCCATCTCCCGATCACCGGGTTTATTTCACAGAGGATTCTCTCATTCTTGCTGGAATGTCCCACGCAGCCACCATTGCAGCGAAGACAAGGCCTGATGTCGGCCTGCCTGCCCTCCCGGATCTTGTGTGGAAGTTGAGGATCGGCGATGAGAGCCCTGCCGAAGGCGATAAGATCGGCTTTCCCGCTCTTCAGTGTTCTCTCGGCTGTTTCAGGGGTATGGGAACCGACGGAAATAACGGGTATCTTCACCACCTTCTTGACGATAGCAGCAAACGGAACGAGGACTTCCCTGGGGACATACATGGGCTGAATCAGATACTGCATCGATTCCTGCATACCACCGCTAACATGAAGATAGTCCACCCCGCTCTGTTCCAGTCGTTTCGCGAATACCCTCAATTGATCTTCCGTGATGCCGCCGGGTATGAAATCCGATCCATTGATCCGATATCCCAGAATCTTGTCGCTTCCCAAACCAGACCTGACTTTCGCCACCGTTTCGATGGAGAATCTCATCATGTTGTCCCAGGAGCCGCCGTAGGCATCGGTCCGCTTGTTCGTAGCTTCCGATGCGAAAGTATTCAGCAGGTATCCATGAGCGCCATGGACTTCCACGCCGTCGAATCCCGCCCTGGCAGCCCTTTCCGCGGCGTCCTGAAAAGCTTCTTGAATCTCGATGATTTCATCTATGGTCAACTCGCGGGGCATCGTTCCCATGTTCGGAACGGGCGACGGCGCCACCGGCTGCATGCCAATCCATTTTTCCGATGTCTGCCTTCCGCAGTGACATATCTGCATGATGATTGAGCAGCCATACGCTTTTACGCCGGCAACCAATCTTTTCATGCCCGGGAGATACCGGTCGCCTGTATTGGCCAACTGACGCCCTCTGGCCTTGCTGGCTTTTTCGTCGACATAGAAATACTCGGTGATGATCGCCCCGACTCCGCCTTCGGCCCGTTCCGTGTAGTATCGGACGGTGTCGTCGCTGACGCTGTTGTCATCATCGGCCGAGCAGGTGAGCATCGGCGAGAGAACCATTCTGTTGCGAAATGTGAATGAACCGACTTTGACGGGTTCCAGCAGTTTTTCGATTTTTTCCATGAACACAAATACCCCTCAGATCAAGTGGACTCCCCGAGAACCGCGATGCTCTTTTGCACCTTCCGGACTTCGCCTGCATCCGCAGGCGATCATTTTTGATAGAACTTCTGTCTAATGATGATGATCGCCATCAGCACGAGCCCGATGACATCTGTGATCCACCCCGGTTTGATGAGAAGGAAAGCCGCAGCGATCAGTACGAGCCTGTCCAGCCAGTGCAGCTTCTTCAGAAAATACCCGGTGCATCCGCCGGCAAGACAAAGCGTGCCGATCGTCGCAGTGATGAGAGCAATCACAACGTTGAGCGGTTTGCCGATTAGAAGGAGTTCCCCGCCATAGACGAACATGAAGGGGACGATAAAGCCCGCTGCCGCCAGCCTCAGAGCATAGTAACCGGAAATCCAGACATCGGCCTTGCCGATGGCGGCCGAAAAGTAGATCCCCGGTGCAACGGGGGGCGTGATGGCCGAAATGATCGCGAAGTAGAAGACAAAGAGATGGGCCTGCAGCGGATCG
>ERZ795032.2257-NODE-2257-length-11326-cov-95.160589_pt1 | contig 11326 bp, 12 predicted proteins | sample MGYA00375124_ERZ795032 | MGnify/ENA primary metagenome ERZ795032 (study PRJEB30167, sample SAMN05720154) | activated sludge metagenome | isolation source: Anaerobic digester | place: China | collected 2015-12-16 ...
GGCGAAATTATCCGGCTGAGGTGGCTCGATGAGGGGGCTTGAAAAGCGGCTCAGAACCCTGGAGAGGGGGCTCGCCAACGGCAAAACGCTCACTACCGACGAAGCCGGAAACCCCATCTACTTGGAAGGTGGCGGGCTCTCCCTGGCGTTCCGGTTGATGGAGATCCAAGACGAGGGGGGCGAGATCCCCGACGACCTTCGGCGAGAGGCGGGTCGCTGGAGTCGGTCGTTCCCGGAGTCGCCAGCGGAACGAGAGGTAAAATCACTATGTGAGAAGGCGATCTCTTGAGGTATGCGAGCCTGGAGGCGCGGGTCTCAAGGCTGGAGCCTCCTCCTCCCTGGATTGACCGGGACCTTGATAACTTCCTGGCGGCGACGGGCGGCCGTCCAGGTGAGAAGGTGTACGAAATTTTGGAACGAAGAGCGGCCGATATTTGGGCCGACTGGACTGAGGCCGGCGAGGGATGAGGGCATACAGGCTTGAATCGAGGCTGCGAAAACTGGAGGTTGAGGCGGCGGAAGTGATCAATCCACCCCTGGGGGCCTGGATGATCCGGACCTTCGATGATCTGGTGCACTGGAGCAAGTACGGCGGGGATTCTGAATGGGATCTATCCGAGTGTCCGGAGTGGCTTTTGCGGGATCTTCGCGAGGCGCTGATGGAGCATAAGGAGGAGCTGGTGAGGCGATCACTTGAAGGGGATTGAAAAGAGGCTGGAGGCGCTGGAGGCGTCCAAGTCGGGGGGGTTCAAGATCCGTTCTTTTGTGGATCTGGTCAACTGGGCGGAACTGGGGGAAGACTTACCGCCGGATCTCTCCGAGTGTGATGATGAGCTTCTGAGGCTGATCTACGAATCCACAAAGGACGACGAGGAGGGGGAGATCCGAAAACATGGCAACTAAGTCAGTTATCGAGCGGCGGCTTTCCGGCTTGGAGGCAAAGATGAAGCCTAAAAGAATCGAGACACTAGCCGATTGGGTGCTGTGGCTCGCTCGTAGAGAACGCTATGGCGATACCGGTGCTCGTCCCCAGCTATCCCCGGAGATGGAAGAATGCCTATCGAAGCTAGGGCGCTGGAAGCATTGATACGAATCGGGATGATAGTAGCCGAGATTGTGGAAAAGGGTTTGGGGCTCTATCCTCTCCGCTGACCTATTTCTATATCCAGATTAGTATCGTATTAGGCGGCGGGGCGTGGCCTTTTCTAGATCCATGATTTAGACTGTTGAAGTGATAATATCGCACTCTATCGAGACTTCAAAGGCGTATTCTTAGATGTTTATTTTTTGTCAGTTTAATCAAGTAACTGGGTTGTCTTAACTGTCTTTATTCAGTTAAGTTTATGCTCTCTTCGCGAAATAAACGGCGTCAAGATTGAGGAAATCGGTCGAATCCCTCTGGGCTACGTCAGATAGGTCAAATTTACCAGTAAAAACGAGACAAGGTCCCTCGTCCGACTTTATAAATTAGAATCAAGCTCCTACCAGATCTCCAGAGTGAACATTATCCATCCAATAGCGTCATTAAAATGCACGCGTTCTTTTTGGATTACGGCGTGCATTTATCGTGCATTTCATGTAGATCCTCGTTCGTATCTAACGCCTCGCCCTCTATCGCCCACTGCCCTAAGATGCTTCTTTTCTTTCAGCTTCTTCAAGAGCCTGTAGGCCTGCGACCCTGAAATGTGACAGAGATCAGCAGCTTCAGAACGTGATATATTCCCGTGCTTTTCTACATACTGAATAACCATCTGTTCCCACTGCAACGGCTCAAATCCATGGGTACGAACATAGGCTGCCCTCTTTCCAAGCCTCCGATACGTGGATGCTGACAGGTGATATGCCCTTGCCTTTCCTTCCCCCGAAGCTTCTAGGAATCCACCTTCAACGAGTCTCTCCAGTGCGGCGCGAGCCTCATTTTCGGGCTTCTGAATGACGTTTGCCGCCTCCTTCGCGGTTGTTCTCCGTTCTAAATACAGAAAATTCAGAATCAGCAGATCGTCTAGTCTGAATGGCCTACCTGCCTGGTTCTCCTCCACAACCAGCCGCACGAAATCCATGTTTGCCTTTCCACCAGGCAAAACTAGAACGACATCGGTATCAGTGCTCCGCTCATAAGATGGAGCGGGACGGCCGTTCCTGAGCTGCTCAATGAAGATTGTATCAATACCCCTTGCGGTCCGTTCCGCTATTCCTGCCCTCTTGAAGGCATCTGCTAAAGAAGGGTTGCGCGGCCTAGGTGGCGTAACCAGCAAATTATTCAACCTTACACCTTCGGGGAATCCACCCGGATTAGATATCTCTAATCGATCTTCATGCAACTGCACATAGACGCCCCCAATACGGGAGTAATCTCTGTGAATTAGAGCGTTTGCCAACCCCTCCCGGAAAGCCAGCTCGGAATAATCCGGGATTCCGATACGGAATATATTCACCATTAGCTCTTCTTCTCGATTCTTGGCCCCGAGCCTAGACAACAGCTCCTCCATGAGGCGCAGGAGGGGCCATCTAAAGAACTCGTTGACAGTCACCCTCGTGTCGGAAAGCACCTGAAAGGCGACCTCGTGGGTGGGAAGAAAGCGATAAAGTGCGTCTTCTCTTCCAAATAGTAGCAGACCTAGGACTCTAATGGCTGATATCTCGTGGTTGGCCACTACCGCACCAAGTGCCTTGGCTATTTCCTGGTCAGGCAGGTCGGCCAGAGCAGCGTCGCCTCTTCCACGACCTTCGCGAATTATCCTACGGAACCGTTCGAACTCAAGAGGGTCTAAATCTTCCCAGCGAGCATCAGGGACTATCAGGGCTGAATAATCCTGCATTCCACGGTCAGCTTGGCCGGCGAGCATCTCGGGAAAGAGATAAGGCATGCATTCAGGCTTTCCCTTTCCTCCAATGGCTCGACGCTGGTACTTGCCCTCTGGTGTGCTTACAGGGGTTCTAGATGCTGGAACTTCGATAACGAGAACATCCAAGCCATCCAAATCTATGAGATATACTCGGCAGGCGAGAGAGGGACGGGTACGGTTAGCGATGAGGGCCTGAATGCGATTTGTATCAGTTTTTCCTCCTGCATGACGCGGCCTAGCCCCAGTTATGCGGCTATCGTCTTCCACTCCAATAAGAAGCCATCCCAGATCATCCCCACGACGGTTTGCCAGACAGATGACCGCCTCGACCAGCTCGGAGTCTTCTAGGCCTTTCTTCTCCTCACCCTTGAATTCAACGTTCAGGCTTTCTCCATCCGCTATAATCTCACGCAGAAGTTCCGGAATCATGCGTAGTTCATCACACTATATCGTCGATATAGTATAGGTATCGGATAAGGGTGATAAAAGCTTCTACCCGTTATCCATCTAAGTGGATGACCATATTACACTCTTCGAGTCGCTATTTCCATCGACAAGTGCGCATTAAAACTACTTACCAGTAAAAACGTGCGAAAATCCCGTTCCCCGCACTATATTACGCCTTATGTTGTTGATCGTAATCGACTTTTTCCGCCGCCTTGATCTCGCCCCCCTCTCTTCTGGATCGATCTATTGGCTCGATCCTCTCCGCCGGAGACGACGGGCTCATTATTCTCGCTGGAGAGGAATCAGGTCACCGCCGCCGGGAGAATATTTAACCTATTATTTTAAATGCCCAATGGTTCTTTGGTCCGGTGGCCTCTCCCGCCGCAATTCGACGATCCGATCGGCCCCCGCGATAAGATCCTCGCCCTTTCCAGGCGGCCTCCTCATCGAATCATCATCTTTTTTACGATATCCCGCAAGAATACCGTCCATGGACTACCTTTCGAGCGGCTTCTCTAAGGTCGACGGCTCCCTGGACTCCGAAGTATTCTTCTCGTGTCTACGGACCCTATCCTCTCTCCCATACTTCCAGGATTACAAGAGGAAGAGCTTACAGCTCCTGGAACCGACAGAATGCAGGAGGATCCTCGAGGTCGGCTGCGGCCTGGGTGGGGACGCGGTGGAGGTGGCCGGGATGATCGGCGAGGGGGGCTACGTCCTGGCGATGGACTCCAGCAGGGGGATGATCGAGAGGGCATACGAGGCCACCGGGAAAGGGGTATCGATCCGCTGCTGTTTGGGAGATGCCTGCCGCCTCCCCTTCGCCGACAGCTCCTTCGACGGAGCCAGGGCCGACCGGGTACTCCAGCACATAGCCGAACCGAGGAGGGCCTTCTCGGAGATGGTCCGGGTCGTCAGGGCGGGGGGCCGGGTGGTGGTCTACGAGCCGGATTGGGGGACGTTCATCATTCAAGGGGGCGATGGAGAGGTCAGCCGCACCATGGCCCAGCTCTTTGGAGAGACCTTCCCCAGCGGCTGGATCGGCCGCCAGCTCCCCGGCTTCTTCCGGGAGGAGGGGCTTTGGGGGATAGAGGTCAGGCCGGAGACCTTCACCACCGATGACCTCGATCTCGCTTCCCGGGTCTTCGATCTGGTCAATAACGCCCATAGGGCGGAGGCAACGGGTCGCGTCTCCGAGGGCGAAGCCGAAGATTGGCTGGAAGATCTGAGGGTGGCAAAATATCACGGCCGATTTTTCTGCTCTTATACGGGTTTTCTCGTCTCGGGGGTGAAGCCGGAGGTCTCCTCCTTCTGATATAATCTGATCCGAATCGTTTCCAGATGAGATGATTCGACGCCAAATCAGCTAGATGAGCGGGATTTTAGATTTTTCTTGAAGGAGTTAGCGGATTTGAATCCCGTCCACCGCATTAATTTTTTGGTGCGACGATGGGACATCAGCGGTCCCGCCTCCCCGAGCCAAGGATTAAATATCAAAAAAATGAAACACTTGGCGAGAGGATGAGATATGAAATGGAAACGATTGGTCATAATTTATTTGGTTGTAACCTCGATATCGTTATCTTTTGGCCAGCATCTGCCGTCGACGGAACTGGAGACGGATCCGGGGGGTGAGGAGCTATCTAGCATCGATGACGCCCTCCCAGCCGCTGTATCCGAGGAGGACCTGATCGGGGCGATGAAGGAAGGTCCCGAGCTGACCCTCCAGTTCGTGGAGACCACCTACCATCTCAAGGATGTGGCCTTCCTCACCCTAGATCTCGGATGGGCGGTGGGGGCCCCCCACTGGAATCGGTCGGAGAAGCGGTCCAGAGGCACCATTATCAAGACGACGGACGGGGGGCTGACCTGGACCGCCCAGGATGCCGGCAGGGTCGAGACCCTCAACGCCGTCTTCTTCGTGAACCAGGACCTGGGATGGGCGGCGGGAGAGAACGGGACTATCCTTTACACCACTGACGGTGGTGACCACTGGACTCTTCAGGAGGTGAACACCACCGACGAATTCAGAGGCCTCGCCTTCTCCGACCCCCTCAACGGCTGGGCCACCGCCGTCCGGCCGGTCCATCAGGACTGGCGGGGGGAGGTCGACGACTGGTCGGCTAGCATCTGGCACACCTCCGACGGAGGGCGGAGCTGGGCGATGCAGGCCCTCCCCGAAGACGTCTCCATCCTGGGCAGGATGGATTTCGTCGACTCGTCGACGGGATGGACGGCGGGGTCCAAGAGGCTGGAGGGGGATATGGGCATAAGCCACGCAGGGGCTGTATACAGCACCACCGACGGTGGGGCTACCTGGTCGGAGCTTTACAGCCCTGGAGAGGATATAGCCCTCAAGGCCGTCGACTTTCTCGACTCTTTCACCGGCTGGGTGGCGGGTTTTCCGACATCGAGCGCTCTATCCGGTGGCTTTGTCTTCCATACCGAAGACGGGGGGAGGACCTGGGAGCGGCAGGGACCGGGGGGCTTCTTCGACCCTCTCTGGGACATCCAGTTCATCGACGATAAGAGGGGCTACACCGTGGGGTTCAACGACATAGCCGCCTGGGGTCCGCCGGTCTACCGGACGGAGGATGGCGGCGCCACCTGGACGAAGATCCGGATGAAGAAGGGAAACCCCCTCTCGGCCTTGATGGCGGAGGGGTTCTTAGCCCTGGCCCTGGTGGGTGATCGGGCGGTCTTGGTCGGCGATCACGATCTTGTGGCCAGGTCGGATCGGGCCTGGGAGAACCCTCCAGAGGTGACGGCTTCCGGAGAGACCTGCTACGATGGAGACTGCCTCTTCGACCAGAGCCTCATAAACGAGCACTACATGCTCCACGATGTATTCTTCACCGATGAAGCCAATGGCTGGGCGGCTGGGAGCGTCAGCTTCGCCCCCCACCTCTGGGGTCAGGTCATCTTCCACACCTCCGACGGCGGAGATAACTGGATGGTCCAATACCAAGACTCGCCTCCAGAAGACGATTTATTCAGCTACCATCGGATAAACAGCATCTTCTTCGTCGATCGGGATACCGGATGGGCTGTGGGAACCTCCGAGACCTTCTGGGACGAGGGGGAGGGGGCTGCCGGAAGCTGGCAGCATCGCGGAGCCGTCCTCCATACTGACGACGGCGGAGATACCTGGAAGGAGCAGGGGATCGACCTCTACGACCAGTGGGATCTGGAGTTATTCGCCGTCGAGTTCCTGGACGAGCTGGAGGGGTGGGCGCTGGCGACGGGCCGGTTCCCGAGCCGGAATATCCATCTCGCCCATACCACCGACGGCGGTGGGCGCTGGAGCTGGGTGGATACTGGAATCCCCGGCACCATGGCGGTGGGATACGCTCTTGTCCAGGGCGACCTGGAGGTCGTCGACCAAAACCGCATATGGGCTGCCGGAGGGCTGGGGGAGGTCGTCTCCTCTGAGGATGGCGGAGCGACCTGGGTCAAGCAGAACCTCTCCTGCGGTCATCCCACCTGTCCGATGAGGTGCTTTGCCCTGGAGTTCATCGACGAGAGATTCGGCTGGCTCGGCGGCGAGATGCTATTTTCGACGACCAACGGGGGCGACCTCTGGTCCCAGAGGAGGACGGACGGAAGAGAGGCCGGAGACGTTGTGGACATTCAGTTCCTGGATGAGATGAACGGCTGGATCGTCGGCGAGGAGGGGCTCGTCAGGAGGACCTCCGATGGTGGCAAAAGCTGGGCGGATGTAGAGGGGATCGCCTTCGATCTGAGGGGGCTCTTCTTCCTCGACGCGGAGGAGGGATGGCTGGTGGGAGACCAGGGGATGATTGTTAAGGTGGACGGGAAGGGGGGGGGGCAGGTCCGGCAGGACTAAGCGGTCGATCGCTGAATTGAAGGATGGCGGTTTTGATCCCGCCTTTCCCTCAACCCTCAGCTATCTATCCCCTTCTCGCCCTCCTGATCCAATCGATAGAGATTAACGGGATCTCCTCGATCATGAGCCTATCATGATCTCCGATTTTTCCCTCCGGAGGGCGGCGAAAGAGGACGTCCCCGCCATCGTCCGCCTCTGCATCGAGACGATCCCAGAGGTCTACGGCCCCATCATCCCCGCCGAGACCTTGCGCCCCTGGGTCGAGGGCGACGTCGTCGAGGGGCTCGTCGAGGTCCAGTGGCCGAGGATGATCGTGGCCGTCGCCGATAGAGCGGCTGGTATCGTCGGAAGCGAGGGTGGCGGAGGGGTGGTGGGGGTGGCTGCCGCCTCCGGAGACGCCGTCGACCTCCTCTGGGTCCATCCCCACCACCAAGGAAGGGGGATCGGCACCGCCCTCCTCGGCCGCCTCGAGGCGGAGATGAGGGCAGGGGGGCACCGGACGGGGAGGCTCTGCTGCTTCACCGAGAACCTCCGGGCTATGAGGTTCTATCAGGGGAGGGGTTGGACGGCGGCAGGCGAAGGGGTCAACGAGGAGACGGGAGCCCCCGAGACGAGGATGGAGAAGTGCCTGATGGAGGAAGGCGGCAGAGACCGGCGAGCACCGCGTCGACCTTGATGCGAGGATGAAGATCTCCGAAGGCTCTTCGTCCCATATTTTGGATCTATCTCTCCATCAGCTCACCTTTAAGGACGGTGACCGCCTCGCCCCCGATCTTGACGCGCCTGTCTCCCTCGCCACCATCGCCCAATCGGACGCGGACGACCCCGCCCCGTTCCGAGGCCTGATAGCCGACGAGTTCGGTCTTCCCGAGCTTCTCTGCCCAGTAGGGGCCGAGGCAGCAGTGGGCCGATCCCGTCACGGGGTCCTCGTCGACCCCCAGGGCGGGAGCGAAGAACCTGGAGACGAAGTCATAGTCTGGAGAGTCGCTTCTGCTCGTAACGATAACTCCGCGGACCGGGAGCTTCTTCAAAAGCTCGAATCTTGGCCGGAGCATGCGGAGGGTCTCTTCGGATTCCAGCTCCACCAGGAGGTCGAACCTGTTTTCGCCGACGTATCCGAGCCGCGCGCCCAGGGAAGCTTCAAGCATTGGAGGCGAGCATTCGACGGTCCTCTCCGGCTCTGCCGGAAAGTCCATCTCGATCAGCTCCCCCCTTTTCTCAGCGAAGAGGGGGCCGCTCTTCGTCGCAAACCGCGCGGTCTCGTCCTCGGCTAGGATCCTCTCCTCCCAGAGGACGTGGGCGCTGGCCAAGGTGGCGTGGCCGCAGAGGTCGACCTCGGCCTTGGGCGCAAACCATCGGAGGCGAAAGCCGTCCCCCTCGGGGGTCAAAAAGGCGGTCTCCGGAAGGTTCATCTCGGCTGCGACCTTCTGCATCCACCCGTCATCCCGAGGCTCTTCGAGGAGGCAGACGGCGGCGGGGTTTCCAGAAAATGGCTCTGAGGTGAAGGCGTCAACCTGGATGATCTTGGGGAGCATGGGACTTAATTTATATCTCTTTGGACTTATATTCTTCCCTAGGCGCTCAGCTCCGGAGGCCGAAGAGCCCGAGATTCGATCATCGAGTTCACCTGAATCTTCCAAACGCCGGTCGGCGGGCGCCGGACCATGATCGGGGCTTCAAAAGGCCCTTCCCTCCTCCGGGCCCTGGTGAGGCCGCAAACCATTTTAAAAGATGGATGCGAAGTGGCTCGCGCATGGTCGATACGAGAACGCTTCGCATCCTTCAGTCGGCGGTAACCATAGGCCTCGGCTTTTTCTTGGGAAGCTACTTCGGGCATCTTTTGGAGCTATCGCCGATAGGGACGGGCCTCCTCGCCGGCGGATTCTGCTTCCTCGCAAATGTCATCACGGCCCCCATTTTTGGCCTCGGAAGAGGGCGGCGGTGAGGGGCCGGGTCTCGGGCGGCGAGGAAAATTTGAGGCCGGAATTTGGAAGCTCAGGACACGGTGTGTATCACCTTCGGGAAAAATTCGCCATTTCTATCAGTCCGTCCCTGAAGACCTGAAAGCTCTTCGAGCGGTTCCGGGCTGGGTCCATATGGGCGGATATGGCCTTTGCGGCCTCGATCTTGGCAAGGCCACCGTGGAAGTACCCTTTTCTCTGAAGCTCTTTCTCCAGCTCCTCCCAGGTTCCGCCCTGGATTGCGTCAGGATTGTGATACTTTGACCTCGTGGCAAGGCTTAGTGGTATCTTGGGGTAAGCGCCATGAAGAGCCTCTACATCACCGAAGAACCAGGCCTCCAGCTCCTCGATCGATATCCTGTTCAAGACCTGGAAGCCTGCGCCGCCTGAAGCTCTTGTTTTGGTGACCAATCCCGCATCGCCTGCTGCCTTCTCCAGCTCGGCTTTCAGCTCCAGGCAGTGCTGTCGATCCTCGTCGACCAGCACTACAATCCTCCAGTCGGCGGGGATCCATCTCCTGTAGCCCTTCAAAAGTCCTGGAAGCCGGGAGAGCAGGTCCTGCTTGCCCTGGAAACGGATGACGCGAAACTCGACACCCGACCCTAGAATCTTGGGCACCAGATTTTTCAAAGCCGCCTCTGCCGAGGGCTCTTCGACCAGAAACTCGATGTGCATGACAGATCACTCGGCGGCTTTCTTTTCCGTCTCGGTGCTGTCGGAACTGGCGGAACTTCGGGATGATGGTGAGGACTCAAGGATAGGATCGCCGATCTCGAAGAACCCCTCCACCCAGAGGTGGCCGAGCTTGGCCCCTTCGTCCATGAAATCTTTGATCCCTCTCATGTCGGCGGCCCGCTTCGCCCGGGTGTAGCCCTTCTCGTCGCGGCTGAGGACCCAGACCTCTTCGGGGAGGAGGCCGTTGACGAAGAAAGGTGAGTGGGTGGTGACGAGAAGCTGGGTCCGGCTTGAAGCGTTCCGGCATTCTTCGGCCAGCTCCGGCAGTATCCGGGGGTGCAGATGGTTCTCCGGCTCCTCGATCCCCACGAGCTGAGGCGGATTGGGATCGTAGAGGACGGTGAGGTAGGAGAGCATCTTGAGAGTGCCGTCGGAGGCGAACTTGGCCAGGATCGGCTTATCGAAGGGCGCGTCTTTGATCTCCAGAAGGAGCCGACCGTCGGGCATGAACTCAGAGTCGACCCTCTCCAGCCGGGGAACTCTCTGAGATAGCGTGGCTAAGATCTCCTCCAGCCGGTCAGGATGCTGCTCTTTCAGGTACTGGATCACGTTGGGGAGGTTGTCCCCGTTCGTGGAGAGCCGCTCCTGGGGTCCGGCCTCCGTAATGCCTCGAACGCTGTCGGCGGTGAGGTAGGAGACATACCAGCCGGTTATGAAGCGGCGGAGGGCGCTGACTCGCGGATGCTTTGCGAACTGGCCGAGGGTGTTCACCGCCAGCATCTCAGGGGAGTCGAGCCTCTCCTCGACCCTCTCGTCCTTTTCGTCGGGCATCTCGCCTGTGATAACGCGTCCCTCACCGTTTTTGAAGTCGAGGAACCGGAAGGGCTTCCCCTGCCTCCCCCGTCTCCACTGGAGCCACTCCTCGGCCACCACCGGCCCGGTGAGCCTCTCGTCAATGGATAAGTGGTAGGTGATGACCGGAATGCCTTTTCTCTCGCGGTACTTCAGCTCGATCTCGATGGGGCCGGTGGTGCCGCGGCTGTGAAGCTCCTTGAACCTGTTTCTCTTGTCCCACGCCCTCCGTAGCCCCACGGAGAAGCATTCGGAGAGGAAGGCGAAGACGTCGAAGATTGTGGACTTGCCGCTGCCGTTGGGGCCGAGGAGGACGGTGAGGGGCGCGAGGGGCTTCAGCTCCAGGTCGCAGAGCGCCCGGTAGTTCTTGATCCGAATCGATTCGATCCGCGGGACGGACCGTCGAGGGCTTTTCGTGTCGGTCATGGGAGGGACTCCGAGGGATGATCAAGGGGGATATTGAGACAAATAAGTTTCGGCAGAATTTTATCGGGATGGGGGTTGCGCACAACTCTATGGCGATAGAGTCTGGGTATAATTAGAGAGAATAATCGAGTAGATTATGCAAACTCTTAAATAAGTCTTATACTACTAAAGAGTCGATGACTGCTGAAATCGCAATAATGAATAAAGAGGCTATAGCACTAGTACTCCGGAACGAAAGTTATAAATTTTATTACTCACCATACAATAAAGAT
>ERZ795032.2258-NODE-2258-length-11323-cov-53.027157_pt1 | contig 11323 bp, 5 predicted proteins | sample MGYA00375124_ERZ795032 | MGnify/ENA primary metagenome ERZ795032 (study PRJEB30167, sample SAMN05720154) | activated sludge metagenome | isolation source: Anaerobic digester | place: China | collected 2015-12-16 ...
TTTTATGCGTGTAAGTTGGGATGCAGAGATAGGCCGCACGGAAGGCCAGATGTTGCTGACATCAGTTGCCTTACAGCGGCTTTGCAGGGAATTGGGGCGCGGCTTACCAGCACCTCACGTGCATAGGGGCGTATAATATGGGCGATATCAAAGAACGCGCGCGTCATCATGAGGCGCGCATGCGCACCCTCCTTGGGCGCTTAAATTTTGTCTCTCTAACGTGCATGTGCACGTGTGGGTTCAAGAGGGGACAGACTGGCACACTTGTTGAGCAGATTGGAACCCTCAGCGATAGTCAGCCTGCGACTGGAAGGCATTGGTGGCAGTCACCATGGTAGTGAGATGACACACAGGTTACGGTGTGTGATGTGTGAGTGCAGACACCTCGACACCCATTGACGTCGTCCGTAACTAGTATCACTGCCCGGCACGTCCATAGGGTCTCCTGATACGTCGTGGGCGATATACGCATCGCCTTTGGGATGACCATATTGTGTCACAAGTCCGGTTACAGGGCACTGGTGAGAGACAATGAGGGGTGGGGCAGTAGGGCATCCAGGTTGATCTGTTCTAAGAAAAGCCTATGGGCATTTTTGAACGTTGGTTGGCCCTTTCGAGCGGGTCTACTGGCCCTCGTGTGTAAGTATCGTGTATACTCACTATCGAAGACAAGTGTTCACAGTTTTACAGGAATCGGACCTCGGAACGCCAGAGCTCTTGTCGTGAATGGGCCCTATTTACCTATTTATCAACTCTGGTACCAGACTGTTTGAGTAGCCGGGTGTCGTCAACGAGGACCTGATTACACCGGGACAAGCATCCAGTGACTCCATCTCCAGGATAAAATCCTAAAACCTTATAATACTCCGCCTCTAATGGCAATTATCGAGAGGAAGTTTCATGTACTCATTAAAGGAACTGTGTAAACCGAGAGATGGTGTCTTTGATAAAAGCAGACGCGACACTGTTCTGTTAATCTCGGATCTCAAAGAGAACAAGATCAACCCTGAAAAGTTCTTCTCCGAGAACTACCTGACAAACGGGATGCAGTCCCTTTTTTCTGAGGCGTTCCGAAGATTTTCAGGCAGATCCGACGCAGGTGTCATCACACTGACACAGGCCATGGGCGGCGGTAAGACACACTGTATGATCGCGCTTGCCCTGCTTGCAAAGTATCCGGAGATGAGGAAGAAGGTCCTCGGCAATACCTGCACCTATGATGACGAGCCTGTTGAGGTCGTCGCGTTCAATGGCCGGGAAAGCGATGCTCCATATGGTATCTGGGGGGAGATCGCGGATCAGTTGGGCAAAAAGGATGTCTTCAAAGACTATTACTCTCCACTTCAGGCTCCGGGTCAGAGCGCATGGACAAACCTCCTGAAGAAAAAGCGGCTCCTGATACTTCTCGATGAACTTCCTCCCTACTTTGAGAACGCCAGGTCGAGGACCATCGGCAACAGCGACCTCTCGGTTGTTTCCGGCACGGCTCTCTCGAATCTCCTCGTTGCGGTGAGCAAAGAGGAGTTGTCCCAGGTCTGCATCGTTATCTCCGATCTGAAGGCGACGTATGAGGGCGGCAGTCAGGCTATCAACGATGCTCTGAAGAATTTTGAGAACGAAGCAAACCGGTCTTCGATACGGCTTGAACCGGTGGGCCTCAACACGGATGAGGTATATCAGATCCTGAAGAAGCGGATCTTTGAGGCGCTCCCGAACGATGATATTGCCCTGAAGGTCGCCCGGTCTTACGGTGATGAGATCCACCGGGCCGAGCAGATGGGACTGACCCATGTCTCGCCAGAGGCCTTTGTCCAGCAGGTCCGCGATTCGTATCCGTTCCATCCCGCAATCAGGGATCTCTACGCGCGGTTCCGGGAGAACCCGGGGTTCCAGCAGACCCGGGGGTTGATCCGGTTCATGCGGACAGTTGTTGCCGGGATATACGATAATGGGGTATCAGATTCGGCAATGCTCATCCATCCCCACATGATCGATCTTAACCAGACTGAAACCCTTGCCGAACTTGATACTATTAACAGCACGCTCAAAAATGCGATCAGCCATGATGTCGCCTCGAGAGGGTCCGCTGCGGCTGAGCAGGAGGATGCCCGGCGGGGAGGGACCGAGGCACAGGACATCAGCAAACTCCTGTTGATGTCATCGCTTGCAAACATCCAGGACCCCGTGCTGGGTCTGACGAAGGCAGAGATCGTCACGAATCTCTGCGCTCCGGGGCGGGCAGTTGAGCGTGTCCCGGATGTTCTCGCGGTCCTGCAGAACGAGGTGTGCTGGTACCTCCACCAGGATAACGCTGGCCGGATTTACTTTAAGAATACAGAGAACCTTGTAGCGAAACTCCGGAGCCTCTCGGAGTCGTTCGGCAACGAGGCAGCCCTCAAGGAGGTGAAAGAGCGCCTTGAGGCTATCTTTACGCCTGAGATGAAGGATTGTTACCAGGAGGTCGCCGTACTGCCGGCGATCGATGACCTGACGATCTCACAGGATAAGGTGACACTTATCCTGTATAAGCCGTCCTCGTCACCGGTTCACCCGGATATCGAGAACTTCTTTAAGAACCTGGATTACAAGAACCGGGTCCTGTTCCTTTCGGGCCAGCGCGAGACGATGAACACCCTGACGCTCGTTGGGAAGGAGTACAAGGCGATCAACGTGATCCTCGTGGATATGGAGAGTAAAGGGGTCAGGCCGGACGATTATCAGATGATCACCGCCCAGGAGTTACGGGAGAACATTGTTCACCGTCTCCTGAGTGCGGCCCGGGAGACGTTTACGATTCTGATTTACCCGCAGAGCGAGGCTCTCAGGACGACGGACATCGTGATGAACTTTGAGGGGAACAAGTGCAGAGGAGAGGAGCAGATCCGCAGGACCCTCAAGGAGAAACAGAAGTTCACCGATGAGATTGGGGATGACCGGCTGAGAGCAAAATGTGAGCAGCGGTTGTTTTCGCAGCAGGTGATGCAGTGGAACGAGGTGAAGCGGCGGGCGGCGATGAACACGAAGTGGCAGTGGCATCACCCGAAGGCGCTCGATGACTTAAAGGATCTGCTGATCAGCAGGGATCAGTGGCGCGTCGAAGGGAACTATATCAATAAGGGGCCGTTTGAGAAAGAAACGACGTCCGTCCAGGTCACGGAGTGGAGCCGGGACGAGGACACCGGAGAGGTCACCTTGAAGGTCTATCCACAGCATGGCGATCAAATCTACTATGATATCGGATCGCCGGCGACGCCGTCGTCAATGAGGGTGGAGGACCCGAACGCCTTCGTCACGAGCGCGATGTCACTCTCGTTCCTCTGTGTAGACTCCACGGGGGAGCACAAGACCGGGGATCCGGTAATCTGGAAGAACAAGGTGACGCTGAAGAAGCGGGTGTATGGGGATGCAGAGAATAAGCAGGTCGAGCTGAAGGCGGCACCCGCAGGTGCGACAATCCGGTATACGACCGATGGGTCTAACCCGGCGAGAGGCGGGATCTACAACGGCGCGTTGTGCGTGGACCGGTCGTCTACAACGGTCCTTGCCGTTGCCGAGAAGGATGGAGTCTTCTCCGAGCCGGTACGGGTCGATATCGACTGGGAGAAGAAGGGGCCGGAGATCGATCTCACAAAACCCGTCCGCTGGAACCGCCCCCGGAGAATCACGACGACCAAGGACTCATATGATCTGATTGCCCGGATGAAGAAGTTCGAGGTAACATCTTTTGATTCTCAGATCAGTATTAATGGGGACGGTACCCACTGGGTGGAACTGACGGTCGGCGACGGGATCGGGCTGACTGGTGCGCAGGTGGAGTCGATCATCAACGCTCTGCGGGAGATCCACCGGGACGGCCAGGTGAGCGTGGGGTTCCAGTCGATGGCCTTTGCGACAGGGAAGGATCTGCTGGATTACGCGGGGGCCGAGAAGGCCACAGTGGGTATGGATGAGGTTAAACAGTGAGCGGGGAAGGGTCAAAGGGGGTCGGGTTCGGGTTTAATCCCGACGAGTCCCAGCATTATTTTCTGGTATCGATCTCCACATCGGATGCGGCGGATGTCTGGATCTCGGAACATATGTCGTGGTCGCGGGAGATGTGGGAGAGGAAGATCCGGGCTGTCACGAAAGAAACCGATGAGCGGTTGCGGGTGATCCTCTCCCGCGACCGGTGGGAGCGGATCCTCCCGGCGGTGACGGCGGAGTTCAATGCCCGCTTAAAGGCGCAGGGTGCTCGACGCGGACGGTGGCGGGAGAGGGGGATCACCCCGCTTTCGCGCTTGTTCGGGAAGGAACTGGTGCTCCTTGCGTGGGCGATCGAGGACGCCGATCCTAGGCGGGTCGAGACGGCGATCGCGAACTGGATGGGCCTGACGCCGGAGGAGCGGTGGTGGCTCTATACGATGACAAATGCGGCGACGGGCCAGGCGATCTCGGGGAGGAACCGGGGGTGGCGGGTCGCGGTGCGCTACGCGCTCTGTGAGAACCCGGTGGGGGGCGTGAACGCGGAGGTCCGGGTCGGGCTGATCGCCGGGCTTGATGGTAAGGAGAAAGGGGCCGGGGATAAGGGACAGGCGACATTTGCTGACCTGATGAGAGAATAATCCTGATATACCTATTTTCTTCCGCGTTTGGATAATGTAACATTTATCACCGGCGAATCCCAATCCTCCCTCATTAGAAGGTCTCTGATATCTATGTCTCCCGAAAACGGTTCTATGTCGTCATTCATCGAGAGCCAGTTCCCGGTCTCGAAAGTGTCGAAGGAGAGTTATAAAGAGAGAAAAGCGACGAGCGGGCAGACACTTCCACAACTTGGGAAGTGGTGGGGGAGAAAGCCCCTTATCCTTGTCCGTGCCGCGGTGATCGGTCTCCTGATGCCAGTATCTGCCGATCCAGTTCGGGACCGGGAGATCTTCCTGAAGATCCTGACGATGGATGACGAGGGGATGTGGCAGCGGAAGCGGGCGAGCATCCCGGCGAAGGTGCTCGCCGGGTACCTCTCCCCGCGAGAACGGGCCGAGTACCTCGACGGGGACCGACTGCGGAGTGGGCTGTCCCGGCTGGAGAAGGAAGACCTCCAGCGGATGGTCTTTCTCAGGATGAGTTATGATGCTCGGCTGAAGTACTGCTACCGCCCGGAGGAGATTGAGGGGCCGTCGCCTGAAGCTTGGGCAGAGATCAATGCACATCTCGGGACACATGCCACCTCGATCCAGGAACTGGTGGAGGAACTAGGCACCCGGCAGTTCGGGAAGAGGCCGTCGGTCGGGGACTGCTTCTGCGGTGGTGGGAGCGTGCCCTTTGAGGCGGCTCGAATCGGGTGCGACGTGTATGCCTCTGACTTAAATCCAGTGGCGGCCCTGCTCACCTGGGCGGCGCTAAACATTGTCGGCGGCGGGGGGAAGGTTGTTGAGGAGGTGAAACAAACCCAGCAGGAAGTCTACGATGCAACGGATCAGCAGGTCTCTGATTGGGGGATCGAAAAGAACGAGTTGGGGTGGCGGGCATACGCTTACCTCTACTGCTGTGAGGTTGTCTGCCCAGAGTGCGGGTGGCGGGTGCCACTCCTCCCAACCCTCTCGGTGGCCGAACGGATAAGCAGAGTGACCGCTGAACTGGTGCCTGATCCTGTACACAGATGCTATGATATCAGGATCCATGAAGGAGTTTCAGAGGAGGTGTGGAAGAAAGCAAAATCAGCAGCTACATTCACAGATAGTGAAATGATCTGTCCAAACTCCCAATGTCCGGGGCATGTGACGCCGATCTCCCTTGCAGCAATCCGGCGCGAACATGTTGGAGGCCTGCGACTCTGGAAGGGCGACGACATTGTACCGCGGCCTGAAGACGTCTTTCAGGAGCGCCTCTACTGTATTCGTTGGCAGGAAAAAGCTGAAGGCAGCAGAAACGACGTGATTTGGCACTTTTGTGCGCCGACCCCCTCAGATCTCCAACGGGAGAATCGTGTGCTCGCCCTGCTTAAGGAGCGTTTCCACGTATGGCAGGAGAAGGGGTACATCCCAAGCATGCCAATAGAGCCTGGATACAACACCGATCAGCCAGTTCGAGAGCGTGGCTGGACACACTGGCACCACCTCTTCATGCCGCGGCAGTTACTCTATTTGGGCCTATTGCACGAAGTGTACGAGCATGGTGAGTATAGTAGATTGGATGGTGTTGGTTATTATTTGGGACTGTTAAAGTGTACTGATTGGAACAGTAAATTATGCAGGTGGAGTCCGAGTGTAGATCTACCAAGGCAAACTTTCGATGATCAAAAATTGAATCCCCTTTATAACTATGGGGGAAGAGGACTATTATTATTAAAAGAATCGTTCATATTAGAGTTAAAAAATATTTCTTTAAGCACGAATGATGTGACGACAACCGATTCAAAAGATGTTCCTATATTTAGCGATTATTGGATAACTGACCCCCCTTACGCCGACGCAATTAACTATCACGAACTCTCTGAATACTTTCTTGCGTGGATTGAAAAACCCTTGAAAGAACTCTTCCCTAACTGGTCCACCGATTCCAGACGGGCCCTTGCAATCACTGGCACTGATGAGGGCTTCAGGCAGAGCATGGTCGAAGTGTATGCGAACCTCACCCGGCATATGCCCGATAACGGTGCCCAGATCGTGATGTTCACCCACCAAGATGCTGGCGTCTGGGCTGATCTTGCGATGATCCTCTGGGCAGCGGGTCTGCAGGTGACGGCGGCTTGGTGTATAGTAACTGAAACAGATAGTGGGAAGAAAATAGGTAATTACGTACAAGGCACTGTGCTCCTTGTTCTCAGGAAGCAGACCTCCGAGGAGACCGCCTTCCTTGATGAACTCGCTTCCGAGGTCGAGGACGAGGTGAAGCGGCAGCTCGATGCCATGCTTGCCCTCGATGACGAGGACGACCCAAACTTCGTGGACACCGACTACCAGCTCGCCGCCTATGCTGCCGCCCTCCGGGTTCTGACAAAGTACAGGCAGATCGAGGATATCGACACCATGCGGGAACTCTACCGAGCGCGGGGGGCGGGCGAGAAGAACCCGCTCGAAGGCGTGATCGAGAACGCCGTCAAGATCGCCTGCGACCACCTCATCCCCCAGGGCATCGATACCTGGATCTGGAGCCAGCTCGGGCCTGAGGAGCGGTTCTACCTCAAGGGCCTGGAGATGGAGTCCCACGGCGAGTACCGCACCGGGGCCTACCAGGAACTTGCTAGGGGTTTTGGGATCCGCGACTACCGGAGTCTCCAGGCAAGCGGGAAGGCGAACGAGGCGAGGTTGAAGACCGCCTCCGAGTTCAAGAGCCGCGACGTCGGCGGGGAGGGGTTCGGATCCTCCCTCACCCGGCAGGTGCTCTTCGCGATCAGGCAGGCGGTAGAGGAGGAAGACGTCGCCGCCGGCAAGGTCTGGCTCCGGACCCTCCCCGGCTACTGGGAGAAGAGAAAGGACATCATCGCCATCCTCCGCTACCTCGCCGTCCTCGGTATGAACGACACCGTACCGCAGTGGAAGAAGGATGCGGAGACAGCCGGCATCCTCGCCGTGGCGGTGGAAGGGGACCATGTCTGAGATTAAGCTGCCACAGCGACCCTCCCGCTCTCTGAAGTTGTTTGCAGCAGAGGAAGATTGGTGGCAATGTGGGTATGTCTATAGCGAGGAACGAGGGAAGTGGTATGGTAGTGTCTGGGATGCCTATGCCGATGGCTATCTGGAGGCAGTCAAGTGCCTCATCAAAGCAGTAAAGCGAAATGAGTTAAGCACCGACACCTTCGGCTATCCCATCTTCTTCCTTTTTCATCAGTATCTCGAACTCCGGATGAAGGAGATCATTAGAAGCGGCCGCATCCTCAGTGGGGATAATAGCCGATTCCAGAAAGGCCATGATTTAACCCAGCTATGGGGGGAGTGTAAAAAGGAACTGAAAGGTCTTGAAGAGTGGAAAGATTACAATGAACGGGACGATGAAGCACGGCAGAACTGCCTGACACTGGATCACTTCATTCGTGAGATGAACAAGGATCCACAGGGCCAGTCTTTCCGATATCCTGTTGATAGGGAAGGCAATAATCTCCTGAACGGAGAGGCCGTCCAGGCTTTGAACGTGAAGAACCTCGCTACAGTCGTTGAGTGGGTCTCTATGGAACTGGACGGGATCAGCACCGGTATTAGCGAGGCACGAGATGCCCAGGCAGAGTGCCGGGCTGAATTCGAGGGGGAGAGTTATATATGATCCGCCGGTTTTCTTCCCGCCGGGAGCGACTCGACACTTCCTTCCTCAACGACCACCTCAAAGGCGCCGTCGCCTACGACCGCGTCGCCGGCTACTTCAGCTCATCGATCCTTGAAGTGGCCGGTGAGAACCTCGACCAGATCACCGGCACCGTCCGGGTGGTCTGCAACTCCCAACTCGAGGCGATGGATGTCAGGACCGCCCAGGCAGCCGTCGGGGCCATGAGAAAGGAGTGGTGCGCCACAGAGCCCGAGAAGATGGGCACAGGCTCCAGATCACGCTTCCAGAAACTCTACGATTACCTTACTTCCGGCAAACTGGAGGTCAGGGTACTCCCCGACACGGCCTTTGGCCTGATCCACGGCAAGGCCGGCATCATCACCCGCGCTGACGGCACGAAGACAGCGTTCATGGGGAGTGCCAACGAATCAAAAAGCGCGTGGCGCCTCAACTACGAACTCATCTGGGAAGACGACTCCCCTGAGGCCGTCCAGTGGGTGCAGGAGGAGTTTGATGCCCTCTGGAACCACCCCGACTTCAAACCTCTCTCCGCGTTCATCGTCGAAGACATCGGGCGTATCGCCCGCCGCGAAGTCATCTCATCGATTGACGAGTGGGAGAAGAACCCGGATCCCGCCCCCGCCGTCATCGAGTCCCCGGTTTACCGGAAGGAACTCGGACTCTGGGAGCACCAGAAGTACTTTGTCAACCTTGCCTTCAACGCACACCAGACGGACCAGGGTGCACGCTTCCTTCTCGCCGACATGGTCGGCCTTGGCAAAACCCTCCAGCTTGCCATGTCAGCCATGCTGATGGCCCTCACCGGCGACAAACCTGTGCTGATCCTCGCCCCCAAAACCCTCCTCTGGCAGTGGCAGGACGAGATGCGGGATCTCCTCGACCTCCCATCCGCCGTCTGGAACGGTAGACAATGGGTCGATGAAGAGGGGATCGAATACCCCGTGATAGGCGACGAGGGCATCCTCAGGTGTCCCCGGCGGGTTGGGATCGTCTCCTACGGGCTGATCACCTACGGCTACAAAAAACCGGACCGAACGAAGGTCCCAGATCTGCTCAGACAGATGCGGTATGAGTGTATCATCGTGGACGAGGCCCACCGCGCCAGGCGGAAGAAGGAGACACCAGGACAGGAATACCACAAAGCCCGGCCCAACAACCTCCTCGCGTTCATAACCGAGATCGGCACGAGAACAAAGAGCCTCCTCCTCGCCACCGCTACGCCGGTGCAGTTGAACCCGATCGAGGCCTATGATCTCCTCGCGGCCCTTGCCGGCAGCTCCAACACGTCAGTCCTCGGTAACCGGTGGAGCCTCTGGCACAAGGAGAACGTCCGTGGTCTGGACCTTGTCCGCGAGAGTGAGCCCGCCCCAACTGACGAGTATGAGATCTGGCGATGGATGTGCAACCCACTCCCTCCAGCCTCTGAAGGGAGGGATTACGCGATCATCAGAAACACACTCGGCGTGGATGACGAAACAGTCACCGTGGATCCGGCCATGTGGGATAAGTTGACTCCCCCGGTCAGATCCCGGATCAGAAGGATCGGGGAGGACTTTTTTGCGCTCCATAACCCCTACATCCGTCATATCGTCCGCAGGACCCGTGATTATCTCGAAACTACGCAAAATCCTGAGACGCACGAACCCTACCTGAAAGCAATCAAGGTGATACTCTACGGCGAAGAGGACCGAGACGCCCTTCACCTGACGACCTATCTCAGAGAGGCCTATGAGTCCGCAGAAGAGTTCTGTCACCTCCTCGCCAGGCGTGTGAAGGGTACAGGCTTCCTCGAAACCCTCCTCCTCCGGCGGGCCGGGAGCTCCCTTTATGCCGGAAGGCTCACCGCCGAGTCGATGCTCGGCACCCGCAGCGACGGTTCCGGTGCCCACGAGGACGAATCTGAACCAAGGAGTAGTATCTTCTCAGAGATGACCGAGGAAGAGAAGGAGGCACTCCGCCGGTTCATTAGCATCCTCAAAGAACATGAGGATGAGGACCCGAAGTATCAGTTGGTGAGAGCGCTCCTCTTTGAGGACCGGTGGATTGAACGCGGCTGTATTGTCTTTTCGCAGTATTATGACTCGATCTACTGGTTTGCGGAACGGCTGAAAGATGAGGTCGGGGATGAGATGATCGGGCTCTATGCCGGCAGCAACCGATCCGGCATCTACGAACGGGGCGTGTTCCGAAGAACAAGCCGGGAAGAGATAAAGGCCCTCGTCAAAAAAGGCCAGATCCGGTTACTACTCGGCACTGATGCCGCCAGCGAGGGTTTAAACCTCCAGAGTCTCGGAACCCTGATCAACCTTGACCTCCCCTGGAACCCGACCCGTCTTGAACAGAGAAAAGGTAGGATTCAGCGCATTGGCCAGATCTATGATGAGGTCTGGATCTACAACATGCGTTACAAAGACTCGGTGGAAGACCGCGTACACGACCTCCTCTCAGAGCGCCTCAGGGATATTAACTCAATGTTCGGCCAGATCCCCGATGTTCTGGAAGACGTCTGGGTAGATGTCGCCCTCGACAAGATCGCGGATGCCAAAAGAACCATTGATGCTGTCCCCAAACAGCATCCGTTCAGGATCCGGTATGACACCATCAAGCCTGTACACTGGGAGTCATGTGCGAAGGTGCTTGATGCTCAGGATATGAAGAAAGTGTTTCTTGAGGGGTGGAGATAGTTACATTCATGATTTATATCGATCTAGCTCGATCAGATTACTATGACCCACTGGATCGCCTCCTCCAACCGGGACAACGCCAGGATCCTTGATGCGAAGCAGTTCTGGGGAGTTCCAAAGCGGAACAGAACCCTCATGCAGCGGGTGAAGCCCGGCGACACCATCCTTGTACATGTCCGGCAGGAAAAAGAGGACGACACAGTACTCCCCTCAGCGATAACCGGCGCCTATGAAGTCGTCTCCGAGCCCTACGAGGACCACTCCCGCCTCTTCGTCACCCCGCCGCAGATGGGCGACGAGGTCTTCCCCTACCGCATGAAGGTCAGGCCAATCAAGGTCTTTGCCGAACCCCTTGAGTTCAAGCCGCTGATCGGGGATCT
>ERZ795032.2259-NODE-2259-length-11321-cov-3.439641_pt1 | contig 11321 bp, 10 predicted proteins | sample MGYA00375124_ERZ795032 | MGnify/ENA primary metagenome ERZ795032 (study PRJEB30167, sample SAMN05720154) | activated sludge metagenome | isolation source: Anaerobic digester | place: China | collected 2015-12-16 ...
CACTGGCTCAACGATAAAAAAGTGGTTGAATATGAGTTGTGGAGCGACGATTGGAAAGCCCGCAAAGAAGCCGGCAAATGGAAAGACGAACCCAACTACGGAATTGCCGAAACCGGTCATATCGGATTGCAGGATCACGGCGGACTGACCATGTTCCGGAATATCAAGATCAGAGAATTGTAAATATTATGCGCGGGTTGATCGATTACCATACCCATTCGGTACTTTCCGACGGGAAGGAGCCGTATGAAAAGATGGTATTGGCTGCCATCGAAAAAGGGCTCGACGAAATCGGCTTCAGCGACCATGTGTGCCTGAAGCCGGTTGACTGGGCCATGCAGGAGGTGGACCTTCCGGTGATGACGGAACAGATCTTCGAAATTCGCGAAAAATATAGCCACCTCATCACGGTGCGCTATGGTATCGAGATGGACTACTTCCCGGGAGAAGAGCGGCAGCTGGCCCGGATCATCGACAACCTCCCGCTCGATTACGTCATTGGGTCGGTCCACTTTATCGACGACTGGAATTTCGATTCCGACCAGTCACTCTACGGAAAATGGACCAACGATGAATTGTATGCCCGCTATTTCGGATTGGTTCAGCAGGCCGCCAGCTCCGGCCTGTTTGATATCATCGGCCATCTCGATATCATTAAAAAATTTTGTGTTTACCCCGAAACGGACCAGGGGCACCTCTTTGAGGAAACGGCCCGGGTCATCAAAAAATCGGGAGCGGTTGTCGAACTCAATACCGGCGGGGTCGACCGTCCGTGTGCCGATTTTACGCCGGGGCAGCGATGGCTCGAAATCTGCCTCAGCCACGGCATTCCGGTTACCCTCAGCAGCGACGCCCACCATCCGTCACAAATTGCCCGGCATTTTCAGCCGGCGCTCGATCTGCTCCGCCGAACCGGTTACCACGAGATTGTCCGGTTTGACCGCCGGAACCGGTCAGCGTTGGCGATTTGATTTTTTCAGCCCGATCTGCGGCAGGCGATCTGATCAAGGTCACAACGACGGTTGCAGCCATTCTGATCGAAAAGAGTATTTTTGATTTCAAGATAAAATTTACTGCATGGCTTTTACTGCATTCCGGGGGATGAAACCTTTTCCCCAGCTCATGTTCACCACCTTTGTGGTACTGGTTTGTTTTCTGGTATTTATGCTTCTTTCGATGGTCGTTGCTGTACCGCTGTTTGGCGTGGAGGCGTTGTTCCGGATGTCTTCGCTGACGCAGCTGTCTGACCCGGAAACCATCCGGATGCTCAAGTTTTTTCAGGTTATTCAGTCCATCGGGTTGTTTATCATCCCGCCACTGGTGCTGGCCTGGCTTTTTCATGGGAAAATTGCCGCGTACCTGTCGCTCAACCGGCCGGTAACCACGGTTGCGGCCATGCTGGTGGTAGTGTTGGTTTTTGTGGTTAACCCGGCGATCAATTTTACCGGTTCGCTCAATGCGGACATGAACTTTCCGGAGTGGTTGTCGGGCGTGGAAAACTGGATGCGTCAAAGTGAAGATACGGCCGCCCGGCTTACCGATGCGTTTTTGAAGACAGAAACCACCACCGGCCTGCTTTTTAACCTTTTTATGATCGCGGTGCTGCCGGCACTGGGCGAGGAGCTGCTCTTCCGCGGTGTTGTTCAGCAGGTATTAACCCGCTGGACCCGCAATGCCCATGCAGGGATCTGGCTGGCCGCTGCCCTGTTCAGCGCGCTGCACATGCAGTTTTTCGGGTTTCTCCCGCGGTTGCTGCTGGGAGTGCTGTTTGGGTACCTCCTGTTGTGGAGCGGGTCGTTGTGGTTACCGATTCTGGCCCATTTTGTCAACAATGGTGCGGCCGTGCTGGGAACCTGGTATATCGATCAGGGAAAACTCGACCGCTCGTTTGAGGAGATTGGCGCGGCCCCCGGCAACACCTGGATGGCAATGGTCAGTATTCTTTTAACGGCGCTGGTGTTGTGGGCTATCCGAAAGCAATACCGCGAACAACGGTTAACTCTGCAGTAGATAAAATTTCAGAAAAAATTGGCCCCGTCAATGCTGTTGAGCTCACTGGCGGGGCCTGTTTTTTTTGGTGGGTACGGTTATTTAATCTCTTCTTCGTGCCATTTTGAACGGTCCGGCGGCTGGGGCGACTGCACTTTTTTCGCCGGCTTCTCTTTTAACTCTTTCAACAGCACTTCCACAGCTTTTTCAATGCAGGGGTCGATACCTTTGGCCAGCTGTTCAGGACGGTCGACCACTTCAATGTCGGGATAGACGCCGATTCCTTCAATGATCCACTCTTCTTTTTCATCGAAAACGCCAAAGCGGGGCACCGAAATGTAGCCGCCATCCACCAGACGGGCATTGCCGGAGATGCCGACCAGTCCGCCCCAGGTGCGGGTACCGATAAGCTGTCCCAGCCCTTTTTTGCGGAAATAGTACGGGAAAGCGTCGCCCCCCGATGAGGAGTAGCCGTTGATGAGCATTACTTTGGGGCCGTCGTGGGCAATTCCCGGTGTTTTCATCGGTTCCAGCCCGGCGCGGTTCCAGTAGCTCAGGGTTTTCCGGTCGAGCAGGTCGGCCATCACGTCGGGGATGAAGCCGCCGCCATTGTAGCGGTCGTCGATAATCAGCGCCTCTTTGTTGGCGTAGGCATACATGCCGCGGAAAAGTTCGCGGTTGCCGTCGGTTGAGGTGTTGGGCACATGGATGTAGCCAATCTTACCGCCCGAAAGTTTATCGACCATTGCGCGGCGTTCGTTTACCCAGTTGAGGTAGAAGAGCTCCAGTTCACTTTTAACCGGTTCGATCAGCGAGGTGCGGGCCCCTTCGGATTGCGGTTGGGCATTGACGGTGATCTCAACTTTTTTCCCGGCGCTATTTTCCAGAAACTGGTAGGGATTGTCGGCCAGGGTGAGGTTGTGTCCGTTGAGGGCAATGAGGTAGTCGCCGGTTTTTACATCCACTCCCTGCATGGTCAGTGGCGAGCGGCGCGATTCTTCCCAGTTTTCGCCAGCATAGATCCGGCCGATTTTGTAGCGGCCGGCAGCCGGGTCGGCAACCAGGTCGGCGCCCAGCAGGCCGGTGTCAATCCGTTTTACGCGCGGGAAGTCGCCGTATTCCACATACGAGTGGCCGGTGTTCGATTCGGCAATCATTTCGCTGAGGATATAATCGAGATCGGCGCGGTGCCCGACAAACGGGAGCAGACTGGCATAACGCTCTTTGACTTCGTTCCAGTTGACGCCGTGCAGGTTTTCCACATAGAAGTAGTCGCGGAAGATGCGCCAGCCGTCGGCATAAATCTGCTGCCACTCTTTTTGCGGATCGATCTTCATCTCCAGCTGGTCGAGGTTCACTTTGCCGGCGCCCGGTTTTTGTCCGGGGGCAACTTTTATGATCCCGAAATCTTTTCCCGAGCGGTAGAAGATCATCTTTCCGTCGGCGGTGAGGCTTGCCTGCATAACTCCGGGCATCACCTCCTCCTGTTTCTGTTCATTCAGGTCATATCTCCAGAGACTCCCGTTGCGGAGGTAAAGCACCCCATTTTCTACAGCCAGCAGGTTGCGGTAGTTGTCGGCATCCACCGGCAGGGCCACAATCCGCTGGTTGATGTTTTTTGGATCGATCTGAACGTCCACAGATTTAGGTTTTTCGGGCGTTTCAGCAGTATTCTCCTTTTTCTCTTTAGCGGCTGGTTCGGTTTTTTTCTCCTCTTTGACCGGTTCCACGTCGTTTTTGTCTTTGAACAGTTTCGGGCCGTCGGCCTTCAAAACCATGGCATAGACGCGGGTGGCGCGGTTGTAAAGGTAGTCGAATTCAAAACTGGAGAAAGCCAGGTTAAAGTCGCGGTTCGACAGGAAGAAGAGGTAGTTGCCGCAGCGGGAGAAGACCGGCTCCGAATCGCCAAACGCCTCGTCGGTCAGCTGGTAGTTTTTAGCCTCGACGATGTTGTACACCCACACAGCCGGCTGCCCGTTGTCTCCCTCTTTGGCGTAGGTGATCCATTTGGAGTCGGGCGAAAAAGCGTAGGCGCCGATTTCGCTGAAGCGGGCCGAATCGACAATTTTTTGAGCGCCGGTTTGCACATCCAGCAGTTTCAGTTTCAGGGAGCGGTCAAAAAAGAGGAGGTACCGGCTGTCGGGCGACCACTCGGATTTATATTTCCAGGCGGTTGAACCGAAGGTCAGTTGCCGGGGAGTAGCCCCTTTTTTATTTTCCAGCAGGTAGATTTCATATTCGCCGGTGGCGTCGCTGTAATAGGCGATGTATTTGCCGTCGGGCGACCAGTTGGGGTATATTTCGCGGATTCCCTGCGTGTTGGTGAGGTTTTCGGTGATCCCGTTTTCGGCCGGAACCGAAAAGATATCGCCGCGGGCATCAAAGAGCGCCCGCTTTCCGGTAGGCGACACCGAATAGCTGTGAATGTCGGCGCTTACATTTTTAAAATAGGGGAGCAGGCTGGGATTGTCGAAATGGATCGACACCTCAATTTTTTCGGCGGCGCCGGTTTCGAGGTTCACTTTGTAGAGAAAGCCGCCATTTTCATAAACCAGCTGTCCGTTTTCGCCCGAAGGCCACATCACGTCGAAATCGGCATGTTGGGTAATCTGCCGAGTCTCTTTGGTTTTGAGGTCGTAGCGGTAGATATTCAGTTTCAGGTCGCGGTCCGAGGCAAAGAAGATCTGGTCGTTGTACCACACCGGCAGCTGGTCGGTTCCGGCAAAGTCGGTAATCTGTTCCGAGCTGTTTTTTTCGAGGTCGTAAATCCACAAGTCGGTGGCGCGCCCTCCTTTGTACCGTTTCCAGTTGCGGAATTCGCGGTCGACCGGGGTGAAGCAGATCTTTTTCCCGTCGGGCGACAGGGCGGCAAAACCGCCGTTGACAATGGGCAGCGGAGTTTCGAGGCCTCCGTTGATGCTGATGAGGAAATATCTTCCGTTCCGGTCGCCAAACGGGGTGCGGTTGGCGCGAAACAAAATCTGCTTGCTGTCGGGGGTCCAGTCGAGGGTGACGTGGTCGAATCCACCGCGCGGCGGCATCATTCCCACCGAATTGTAAAAGGTGAGCTGGCGCGGTGTTCCGCCTTCGGCCGGCATCACAAAAATTTGGCGGCTGCCCGAATATTCGCCTGAAAAGGCGATCCAGCGGCCATCGGGCGAAATTTTCGGGAACAGTTCCATTCCCTCGTGCGAGGTAAGCCGCCGGGCTTCCCCGCCGCTGGCATCCACTGTCCAGATGTCGCCGGCATACACAAATGCCACCAGGTTTTTGTTGATGTCGGGATAACGCAGCAACCGGGCTTCTCCGGCAATTCCCTGTTTGTGGGCCACCAGCAGGAGTGCTGCCAGCACCATGGCCCGGAAAAAGTATCGGTACGTCATAAAATTACATTTTTCATTTTTGAGTCTGAAAAGTACATCGGATTGGGGAGATACGCAAGAACAAAGGTTTCAGAAGTTTTTATTCCGAAGAGGGTTTGCGGCAAGACCGGCCGTTGGCTTTCTTTTTTCGCTTAATTTTGACACATAACGAATCAGAAGCATGAAATGAGCATGATTATTCTAAACACAAAATAGTAATGAAAATATTTTCATGCGAATTCCATCTCGTTGCTAAACTGGTTTGAAATAATTCGCTGATTACGAAAATTATAGAAACAAGATTGAAAATTTATACGGATGAAACAACCGGCATTTTTACAAAGCGGCGATCTTGTTGCGGTGGTAGCTCCGGCCGGCCGGGTGGCTCCCGAACAGGTGCTGCCGGCGTTAACCTGGCTCGAACAGGAGGGATTTCGGGTGTGGCAGGGCAGTAACCTGTTTGGGGAAGAGCACCAATTTGCGGCGAGCGACGCCGGACGGGCTGCCGATTTGCAGGCGGCGCTCGACCATCCCGAGGTGAAAGCCGTTTTTTGTGCGCGCGGCGGTTACGGTACTGCCCGGATCATCGACCGGCTCGATTTTGCCGGGTTCCTGCGCCATCCCAAATGGCTGGTCGGATTCAGCGATATCACGGTTTTGCACAACCGCCTTCACCAGTTGCAGGTAGCCACGATCCACGGTGTGATGCCCCGCTATTTTTTGGACGACTCCGGTTTGCCTACCGAAGGTTCGCGCGCGCTGCTTTCGCTGCTGAGAGGTGAAAAAGCGGCTTACACCATTGCGCCTGCCGCATGGAACCGCGCCGGCAGGGCGCAGGCGCCGCTGGCGGGCGGAAATCTTTCGATCCTCTGCAGCCTGCGCGGGACGCTCTACGACCTGGACCTGCGCGGGAAAATCCTTTTTCTGGAAGATGTGGGCGAATATCTCTACCACATCGACCGGATGATGCAGAACCTGCGATTGGGCGGAAAACTCGAAAAGCTGGCCGGTCTGGTTGTCGGCCAGTTTACGGAAATGAAAGACAATCCGGTTCCGTTTGGGAAAAGCGCTGAAGAGATCATCCGCGAAGCGGTTGAACCGTACCATTTTCCGGTCTGTTTTGGAATGCAGGCCGGACACGGGCAGCCCAACCTGCCCCTGCTTTTCGGACCGAAATGGAAGCTGGAGGTCAGTGCAGCCGGTTGTTCACTGTCAGTTTGCGACGTTTGAAAATGGAAACACAACGCGAAATCGGCGACAAAGGCGAGGCAATTGCCCGGGCCTACCTGCTCCAGAAAGGTTATTCCATTATTGCCGGCAACTGGTATTTCGGCCACCTCGAGCTGGATATTGTTGCCACCGATGGCGACGAGCTGGTCATTGTGGAGGTAAAATCGCGGACCGGCGACCGCTACGAGCATCCCTCGGAAGCGCTTTCGGGGAAAAAAATCAGACAGCTTGTGGAAGCGGCCGAAGGATTTATTCAGCAGACCAATTGGGAAGGAAGCACCCGCTTCGACCTGATTACGGTGATTTTTACCGGTTCGGACACCTACGAACTGGAACATTTTGAAGAAGCTTTTCTTCCGCCGGCATAAACAATGGCCGATTTCACTATTTTCGCATCATGAGGTTACAACTGGTTCCATGAACGTTGAAGAGATCCGCGACTTCTGCCTGAGTCTGAAAGGGGTGACCGAAAGTTTTCCCTTCGACGAAACCACCCTGGTCTTTAAAGTGATGGGGAAAATATTTTGTTTGATGAATCTCGACGGGGAGTTGAGCCTCAATCTGAAAAACAGGCCGGAGAAAAACCTGGAGATGCGCGAACAGTTTCCCTGTGTACAGCCGGGATACCACATGAATAAGGTTCACTGGAATACCGTGTGGGTCGACGGATCGGTTTCGGCGCGGCAGCTGATGGCCTGGATCCGCGAGTCGTATGAGGTGGTGGTGGACGGCTTGCCCCGGAAATTACAGGCTGAATGGAGAGATATTACGGACTGATCATGAAAAAATATCTGCTTTTTTTATTGTTGCTCCCGGCTTTTGCGGTTCCGCAGTTTGTTTGGGCCGGTCAAAATGGCAATGGTTTTGGCATCGTGGCTGAAGTTCCCTTCACCGCTGCCAAAAACCAGGGGAACACCGGCACCTGCTGGAGTTTTGCCACCACCAGTTTTTTTGAATCGGAACTGCTGCGGATGGGAAAAGGGGAGTTCGACCTTTCGGAGATGTACTTTGTGCGTCAGACCTACCTCAACAAAGTGCGGAATTTTTTGTATTACCACGGAAAAAATAACTTCAGCCAGGGAGGCCAGGCGCACGATGTGCTGGCGGTTGTGGCCAGCCACGGGATCGTTCCCGACACGGTTTTCCCCGGCGTGAAACACAACGGGCGGTTTTCGCACGGCGAGCTGGCCAAAACGCTGCAAACTGTGGCCGAAAAGCGGAATGGGGAACGCAAGGATTTTTCGACAGTTAACCTGGCACCATTCGAACCGCTACTCGACCGGGAGTTGGGACCGCAACCCGCAGCGTTTCTTTACGAAGGAAAAACATTTACCGCCGGCAGTTTCCGCGATTTTCTGGGAATTGATCCGGATCAATATGTCGAGCTGACCTCCTACACGCACCACCCTTTTTACAAGCCGTTTGTGCTCGAAATTCCCGACAACTGGTCGCACAACCTTTATTACAACCTGCCGGTTGACGAGCTGGTGGCAGTGATGGTGCATGCCCTGCAGAACGGCTACTCGGTTTGCTGGGACGGCGACACCAGCGAAAAAGATTTCAGCCACCGCAAAGGGGTGGCCGACCTGCCCGAAGAACAGCTCGGAAAGGTAACCCAGCAGCTGCGGCAGAAAACCTTTGAAAACCGCGAAACAACCGACGATCACCTGATGCACGTGGTTGGGATTTCGGAGGACCGCAACGGCCGGCGTCATTTTTACACCAAAAATTCGTGGGGAGCAAAGAGTAACAGCCTCGACGGAATGTTGCACCTGTCGGAAGATTACGTACGGCTGAAAACCGTTGCCATCCTGGTGCACCGCGATGCCCTCCCCGCCGGAACAGCCCAAAAATTAAATCTTAGATAAATGGAAGAGTTTTTCCTGACCGAGGAATACATCGAACTGATTAAGTTGCTGAAGTATCTGGATATCGCCCCCTCCGGCGGTTATGCCAAAATGATGGTCGAAAACGGCGAAGTGAGGTTGAACGACAACATTGAGTTTCGCAAACGGGCCAAACTCCGGCCTGGTGATGTGGTTGAAGTGGATGAGAGAAGAATTATGATCGTTAAGCAGGAGTAAAAGCTCCGGCGCCCTTTTCGGAAGGTTCCGGCGAAGGTTAAAAAACACTAAACTACCGGCAAGTTGATCAAATCTTGTTAAATTTGCGCTTCTCAAAAAACAGATAGTGAGAAAGAAAGCCCGGCAAAAAATATTGGAGAAACTGAGAAACCGTTACCGGTTGATCATTTACAACGACACCACTTTTCAGTCCATGTGGTCGATGAAGCTCACCCGCCTGAAGGTGTTTACGGTCGTCAGTTTGCTTTCGGCGTTGATAGTGGTGCTGGTTACCCTGCTGATTGCCACCACTCCGTTGCGCGAGTACATTCCGGGTTACCCGCGTGAAGAGTACCGCCAGATGCTGATCCGGAATACGTTGATTGTCGATTCGCTGGAGAATGAGCTGCGCATGCGCGACCTTTTTTTTGAAAATATCCGGGCCGTGATGCAGGGCGACCTCCCGCGCGATCTCGCCCAGCGCACCGATTCGGCCGTGAAAGCCGGACAGGTCGATTTCAAAAGCTACAACCACGATTCTGTTTTTCAGGAAAAAATATTGGAAGAACGGCTCAGTATTTCGGCCCAGAATGGGCGCGGACAAGCCGGAAACCTGGGGAACCTCCACTTTTTTGTGCCGCTCAAAGGAATTGTCACCAATAAGTTCAATGCCAAAACCGACCATTTTGGCGTGGACCTGGTGAGCAAACCCAACTCGCGGATTTGTGCGGTTTTGAGCGGAACGGTCCTGTTTGCCGGCTGGACGCTGGAAACCGGCTATGTGATCTACATCCAGCACGAAGGTAACCTGATTTCGGGCTACAAACATAATTCGGAATTGCTCAAACGGGCAGGCGACAAAGTGAACGCCGGCGAAGCGGTCGCCATCATCGGAAATTCGGGACAGCTCACCACCGGCCCTCATCTGCATCTCGAACTTTGGTACAACGGCGTGCCGGTTGATCCGGAGCAATACATTGATTTTTAGTTGTATGAAGAAACGTATTGCCCTTTTGGGCTCAACAGGTTCCATCGGCGTGCAGTCGCTCGAAGTGATCGCCAACAATCCCGACCGTTTTGAGGTGGAGGTGCTGACCGCCAACAACAATATCGGCCTGCTCATTGAACAGACCCGGAAATTTCATCCCAATGTAGTGGTCATTGCCAATGAGGAGAGATATCCTGAATTGAAAGAGGCGTTGCGGGACGAGCCGGTGAAGGTGTATGCCGGCGCCGGAGCAATCAGCCAGGTTGTTCAGATGGAAACGGTGGATGTGGTGCTGACGGCCATGGTGGGCTATTCGGGGTTGATCCCCACTTACCATGCGGTGAATGCCGGAAAAACCATTGCACTGGCCAATAAAGAAACCCTGGTGGTGGCCGGCGAAATTATAACCCGGCTGGCACGGGAAAAACAGGTTGATATTCTGCCGGTCGATTCGGAGCACTCGGCCATTTTTCAGTGCCTGGTGGGCGAATATATGAACCCGCTCGAAAAGATCTATCTCACCTGTTCGGGCGGACCGTTCCGGAAAAAAAGCTTGGAAGAGCTGAAAACCGTTACCCCCGCCGATGCCCTGGCACATCCCAACTGGGACATGGGCGCCAAAATTACCATCGACTCGGCAACCCTCATGAATAAAGGCTTTGAAATGATTGAAGCCTACTGGTTGTTTGGCCTGCCACCTGAAAAAATCGAGGTGATCGTCCATCCGCAGTCGATCATTCATTCGCTGGTGCAGTTTCAGGATGGCTCCATCAAAGCACAACTGGGATTACCCGATATGAAACTGCCGATCCAGTATGCCCTCGGCTTTCCGGAACGCCTTCCCAATAATTTCCCGCGGTTCAATTTTATGGACTGTCCCAGTTTTACCTTTGAACTGCCTGATACCAAAAAATTTCGTAACCTTGCACTGGCCTACGAAGCGTTGCGGGCCGGCGGAAACATGCCCTGCGTGCTGAATGCCGCCAATGAGCTGGTCGTTAGTGCCTTCCTGGAAAACAAAATCGGCTTCCCCGAAATGTCCGGAATCATCGAGCAGGCGCTGGAGAAAGCTGATTTTATCGCACATCCCGGTCTGGAAGACTATATTTTTACCAATACCGAAACCCGGAACAGAACCCGGTTGTTGATTGACAAAAAAGTTTAATAACGGAAATAATAGTGAATGGAATCGATACTGATTAAAGCGGCCCAACTGATTTTAAGCTTGTCTATCCTGGTGGTCCTGCACGAGTTTGGGCACTTTATGTTTGCCCGTCTTTTTAAAACCCGTGTGGAGAAGTTTTATCTCTTTTTTGATCCGTGGTTTTCGCTTTTCAAATTAAAGAAGGGGGAAACCGAGTATGGAGTAGGCTGGCTTCCGTTGGGAGGCTACGTCAAAATTGCGGGGATGATCGACGAGTCGATGGATAAAGAGCAGATGAAACTGCCGCCGCAACCGTGGGAATTCCGGGCCAAACCGGCCTGGCAGCGTTTGCTGATTATGGTGGGCGGCGTGCTGATGAATCTACTGTTTGCCATGCTTATTTACATCGCCGTCCTTTTTGCCTGGGGCGAAGAGTATCTGCCGACAGCCAACGTCAAATACGGGATTGTGGCCAGTGAGCTTGCCGAGCAAATCGGCTTCCGCACGGGCGACAACATCTTGTCGGTCGACCACAAACCGGTTGA
>ERZ795032.2263-NODE-2263-length-11289-cov-4.912765_pt1 | contig 11289 bp, 8 predicted proteins | sample MGYA00375124_ERZ795032 | MGnify/ENA primary metagenome ERZ795032 (study PRJEB30167, sample SAMN05720154) | activated sludge metagenome | isolation source: Anaerobic digester | place: China | collected 2015-12-16 ...
AAGAAGGCTATATAAGATGCCAGAGATTAACTGATGATGGGTATGAGGTGATTGAAATGCCCCTTCCTGCATTAATAACAGTAGTGAAAGAAATAAATGAACCCCGGCTTCCTTCACTTAAAGGTATGATGAAAGCAAAAAAAGCTATTGTTAAAGTATGGACTGCAGAAGATATAAATGCAGATACAAATTTATGTGGATTAAAAGGTTCTCCAACTCAAGTTGTAAAGACATTTACTCCAGTCCATGATATAAAGAGCGAAATACTTGAGGGTTCTCCGGATGAACAGGCAGGAAGGCTTGCTGATAGATTGCTTAATAAGGTAAAAGTATAATTGGTTATGATGGAGGTCAGTATGACAAGCATTAATATTATAAAAGAAAAATGTGTTGGCTGCAAACTTTGCATTAGTTCATGCCCATATACCGCCATAAATATTAAAGATAAAAAGGCTGAAATACTTGATAACTGTGTTTTGTGTGGTGCATGCGTATCATCATGTAAATTTGGGGCTATACGATTTGAGAAGGATGAAGAAAATAAGAATGCAGATTTATCATCCTACAAAGGTGTATGGGTGTTTGCCGAGCAAAAAGGCGGTGTACCTGCAGGTGTTGTTCTGGAACTTCTGGGAGAAGGCAGAAAACTTGCGGATCAGCTTCAGGTTCCTCTTTCAGCAGTTCTATTAGGTGATAATGTAGGACAAACAGCAGAAAATCTCATATACTATGGTGCTGATGAAGTTTATCTGTTGGAAAATCCTTCACTAAAGATTTTTAATGACGAAATATATTCCAATATTATTGAGAAGCTGATAAATATGTATAAACCTGAGATCGTCCTTATGGGTGCCACGACTTATGGGCGTTCTTTAGCTCCAAGGGTAGCCTCTCAATTAAATACAGGACTTACAGCCGACTGTACCCAGTTGGCAATTGATATGGATAGAAAAATTCTTCTTCAAACAAGGCCTGCTTTTGGTGGTAATTTAATGGCTACTATTATATGTCCCAACCATAGGCCGCAAATGTCTACCGTACGTCCTAAAGTCATGAAGCCCATGGAACCTGATTATTCAAGAGTTGGCAAAATAATTAAACCGGAAATAAATGTGCCTGATGATCATGACATAAAAATTAAAGTTAATGAAGTTGTAACTACTCTTAATGAAGCAGTAAGCCTTACAGAAGCAGATATAATTGTTTCCGGAGGAAGAGGCCTTGGAGATCCGAAAAACTTTGCTTTGGTAGAAGAATTGGCAAAAGTACTAGGCGGAGCTGTAGGAGCATCACGTGCAACAGTTGATGCTGGATGGGTTGACTACAGTCATCAGGTAGGTCAAACAGGTAAAACAGTAGGTCCAAAAGTTTATTTTGCCTGCGGAATTTCCGGGGCAGTTCAACACCTTGCAGGCATGTCTTCTTCTGATATCATTATTGCAATTAACAAAAACCCCGATGCACCTATCTTTAAGATTGCCACATACGGAATTGTTGGAGATGTCCTTGAAGTACTGCCGGCATTGATAAAGGAATTTAAATGTCGATTAAATGTGTGAGCTGGAAATAAGAAGCTAGGAGTCTGCTCGGAAAGTCTGAGCTATCAAAGCGGACTCCTAGCTTCTGGCATCTATAACTTAATCATTCATCTCATTCATCTCATTATTGGCTTCATTAATTGCTTTTTTTATTTCGCTCTCGCTAAAACCTCTATAACGTAAAAACTGAAACACTTTATGTTTAATCTTAACATCGGAAAGGTCGCATCCTCTGAATTTCTTACATATTAGCTCCTTTGCGACTAATATGTTATCAATTTTTAATTCCGTCAAACCGTCAGCGATTGTATCATCATCTATACCTTTTTTCTTAAGTTCATATGCCAGCATTCTTTTTGCTTTCGGTTTTAACTTATTTCTGTCATATATATACTTGCGTACATACAGCATATCATTGATATAGCCATCAGCTTTAAGGTCATTTACTACATTACCTGTCAAATCTTCGCTAAAACCTTCTTTAATCAATTTATCTTCTACTTCTCTGGCAGTCCTTATTTTGAAAGACAAATAGCCTAATGCTTTTGTTTTAGCTAGTGCAAAACTTACCGTTTTCTTTATTAATTTAAGTTCTTCTTCAGATATTTCCCTCTTTTCGTAAAGGTTCAGCCTGAAGTAGTCTTCTTCAGAAACAGAAAAGGAATAAGCATTATCTATATGAACATCGTAAACACTTTTGTCCTTTTCGTTTCTGGTTATAGAAGTAATTGTCATTTACTCACCTTTGAAATTTTGAAATTAATATTTGTTAAGTTTCTGCAGAATAATCATATAATTATTCTTCGAAATCGGGTATTTCTTCCTTTTCTGTCTCTTCTGTATGAATACCCATACTTTTAGCAAATGCGGTTTTAAAGTTTTCTCTTATCTTGTTTTCAATTTCTTTCGCTGTATCTTTATTTTCCTTAAAATATTGTTTTGCATTCTCTCTTCCCTGACCGATTCTCTGGTCATTATATGAATACCATGAACCGCTCTTGTTGACAATATCCAGATTTACTGCTACATCCAGTAAATTTCCTTCTTTGGAAATCCCCTCACCATATATTATATCAAATTCTGCTTCCTTAAAAGGTGGAGCTACTTTATTTTTAACCACTTTTACTCTGGTTTTGTTTCCTATAATCTCTGTCCCCTGCTTTAAGGACTCTATTCTTCTTACATCAAGCCTTACAGTAGAGTAAAATTTAAGCGCTCTCCCACCCGGAGTAGTTTCGGGATTTCCAAACATAATTCCTACTTTTTCTCTAAGCTGGTTTATAAAAATAGCGGTTGTCCTGGATTTGCTTATAACACCTGCAAGTTTTCTCATAGCCTGAGACATCAATCTCGCTTGAAGACCCACATGCGAATCACCCATTTCCCCATCAATTTCTGCTTTTGGGACTAATGCAGCTACTGAGTCTATAACAATGACATCAATGGCACCACTTCTTACAAGTGCTTCTGCTATTTCAAGAGCTTGCTCCCCTGTGTCAGGTTGAGATACTATAAGGTTATCAATATCTACACCCAGGTTTCTGGCATATACAGGGTCCAATGCGTGCTCTGCATCTATAAAAGCAGCCTCCCCACCATTTTTCTGAGCTTCTGCAACTATATGGAGAGCAACTGTAGTTTTACCAGAGGACTCGGGACCAAATATTTCCACTACTCTTCCCCGGGGAACTCCTCCTACGCCTAAAGCAATATCAAGCCCCAGAGCACCTGTAGGTATTACTTCCACATTTAAATGAGTGTTCTCACCAAGCTTCATAACAGCTCCCTTACCGAACTGTTTTTCTATCTGGCTTAGAGCCATATCTAGCGCTTTCTTCTTTTCTATCATTTTGCTAACCTCCCTAATCATTCTGGAACGGATGTTCTAACAATATTATAATATACTGTTTTTGATTCGTCAATAGTTTTTCAAAAAAATAACAAAAATGTTTATCAAAGCAATTTTAGAAATGATTTAGCCTTACTTGGCTTTAACTATAATTTTATATAATTTTGATATTGCAAGGGTAAAAACATATTTGGCTTCTTCTATCCCCATAAACAATACAATACTAAAGTAACACAACACCCCAATAGCTATTTCAAAAAGAAGATATACCAATTCCACTATCTTGCCTCTTATTGTAAAAGGTCTTGCAAAATCAATAGGTGTAAAAAAGCAAATCAAATAAAGTATTGCGCCCATTATTACAGATGCTGTCAATATTTTTAATATATATAATATTAATTCTCTGAGCTTGATTCCTTCAGCTTTTTTATTCAGAATATAAAGCAGTATAAGTGCATTTACAGTGCCTGCTATTGAGTAAGCAAGAGCCATGCCCGCTGCCTCAAGGTTGGTATAATAAAAAAATACATAGCAAAAGAATGCATTTGTTATTATTGAAGCTATACCTGAATATAGAGGTGTTTTAGTATCATTATAAGCATAGAAAGCCCTGTTAACAATAGCCAAAACTGATTGCGAAAATAATGCAAGAGAATAGAACATTAGTATGTTTCCTGTCATTAATATCCTGTCAGGACCAAAATTCCCAGACCACTTAAATATAGCACTTATCACTGGTCCCCTGAGAACAATGAATCCAATTCCTGATGGAATGGTTAGGAGAAGTACGGATTTTATTCCTTTTATGAATATTTTTTTAAAAGATTCAGCATCACCAACAGCAACCTTCTCAGAAAGAGTAGGCAGCAAGGCTGTCCCCATACCCATGGCGAATATCCCATAAGGAAGCTGCCATATGTCATTGGCGTTTGTAAGAGCTGTAACACTCCCGCCTTTAAAATTTGAGGTATAGGATTGTGATATTATTGTATTAACCTGTACAATGGATGATGCGGCAAGTGATGGTATTGCAAGCTTTATAATCTTTTTATATCCTGGGTGCCTAAAATGTATTTTAAATCTGTAGTACTCTAAATTCCTAAAAGCAAAAGAAAGCTGGAATAAAAAATATACAACAGAACTTATCATGATTCCAAACGCTACTTTTTCAACACCTGATTTATGAAAAGCCAGAATACTCACTACACTTCCCAAATTGTATATTGATGGTCCATATGCTGCAGCAGCAAAACGCTGATAAGAATTAAGGACCCCATTTGTAAGTCCTGCCAGCATTATAAAAGCAACAGATGGGAAAAGTATTCTTGTAAGTCTTATTGTTAATTCAGTTGTTTCCATGCCATAACCAGGTGCAGTTAAGCTGACAACTTGCGGTGCAAATAATATGCCTAATCCACTTATAGCTACCATAATCAAAAATATTGTGTTAATAAATGAACCTACAGCTTTCCAACCTTCTTCTTCCATGTTTTTTACAATATACCCTGATAACACAGGTATAAGTGCTGCAGCTATTGAGCCTCCTACAAGCAGGTTATACATTAAATCTGTTGTTTTAAAAGCTGCAAATAATGCATCTGATTCCATTTTAGACATCAGATTAGGTATTAGTGTAGACCTCAGAAAACCTGTTAGCCTGCTGACAACCATAGATGACATAACAATCGCAGCTGCTCCGGTTAATCTATTTTTTTCAATATCCTCCAATTATATCCCCCGTTTTCTTTTGTTCTTAAGTTATACTTGTTAACATTATCTATATTGATTACTTTAATTCAGGTTGTTTTAGCACATATCTTCTTATCATGTCAAGAGCATTAAGGCAAGCGACATTTCTTATTCTGCTTCTTTCGCCCCAGAGTTTTAGCTCTTTTATCTGAACTCCATCTTTTGAGGCAAGGGCAACATATACCAATCCTACCGGTTTTTCAGGAGTAGCACCACCAGGGCCTGCAATTCCTGTAACAGAAAGTCCAATATCCGTACCGGAAATGTTCCTTATATTTTCTGCCATTTCTACGGCAGTGTTTTCACTTACTGCTCCATACTTTTCTATAGTTATGGGTCTTACACCTAAAATATTTATTTTGGCACTATTACTATATGATACTACCCCACTCATAAACACTTGGGAAATGCCAGCTATATCTGTTAGGGTTTTTGAAATCAACCCGCCGGTACATGACTCGGCAATTGATATAGTGAGACCACTTGACAGTAATAATTCAGCAACCACTTCCTCCATTTCCTTGTTATCTGCTGAATATACAGTATCACCCAAACGTTTTTTTATTTCTTCAATAACAGGGTTTATTAATGCATCCGAATCTTCTCCGTTTTCACATTTTGCTGTTATCCTCAGCATAACTTCTCCCTGCTTTGCATAAGGAGCAATAGTCGGATTTGTCTGGTTATCAACCAGGTCCATTATTTTATCTTCAACAGCTGATTCTCCAATCCCGAAAATTCTTACAAATTTTGAAACCAACTTGCAATCAGACCTGTTTCTAAAATATGAGATTACAGTTTCTTCGAACATAGGCCGCATTTCAGAGGGTGGCCCGGGAAGCATTATTACTACCTTGTCTCCATCTTCTATAATACATCCCGGAGCAGTACCATTTTTATTTTTTATTATGATACTGCCCTCTGGTAAATATGCCTGTTTAATATTATTCTCAGTCATCTGCCTGTTAAATCTGGCAAAGAAAGATTTCATTATATCGAAGCTTTCTTCATCAAGTACAAGCTTTCTATTCAAAGCCTGAGCCACTGTTTCTTTTGTAAGGTCATCTTTTGTAGGGCCTAAACCACCGGTCAGTATAACGACATCAGACCTTTTTAAGGCCATACTTAAAGATTCTCTTAACCTTTTTGGATTATCCCCTACAACATCATGATAATATACATTAACCCCTACTTCGGGAAGTCTCTGAGAAATATACTGTGCATTTGTATTTACAATTTGTCCTAGCAATAATTCAGTGCCAACTGCCAATATCTCTGCATTCATACAAAACTCCATCTCCTGTCTATTTTTATAAGGTAAGGGGACACTCCTCTCTTGAGCAAAGAAGTATTCCCTTTACATTGAGGAATGTCCCCGGAAGAATCCTTATCTTTTGTATATATTATACCAGTATTTTCTTCAGATAATCAATCTGTTTTTGGGAAAGGGACACATCTTTAATTTATGAAGAATCATATTCCAGAAACTATCGTTGAAGCATCACTATTATTAATATTTACTAAATTCTATTGTTTTACCTGTTCTTGATGACTCATAAATTGCCAGAATAATTTCAACAGGTTTTTTCCCTTCATATTGGTCGACAAGAGGGTTCCTGTTATTTTTTATTGCATCAACCATATCACTGATTTGCATAATATGCCCTTCTATTCCAAATGCAGCAGGGTCACTGGCAGAAGTTCTATTTGCTTTCCCAATTTCTATGCCATCTGGGACTTCATTACCCTCGATAGTCCAATTTGTAATAGAGTGTCCGTCAACTATAATTGTACCTTTATCACCACTTACTTCTATCCTCCGAGGTAATCCGGGGTATATGGATGTAGTTGCCTGAATTACTCCTAATGCTCCATTTTCATATTCCAATACAGCTGCAGCAGTATCTTCCACTTCAATTTTTCGTGCGAGAGTTCTTGTATAAGCGAATATGGTTTTTACAGGTCCCATAATATACTGAATAAGATCTACACTATGAATTCCTTGATTCATTAAGGCACCTCCTCCGTCCATTTCCCATGTTCCTCTCCAACCACCACTGTCATAATATTCCCGTGAACGGTAAAACTTCATATATGCATCTCCGGATACCAGTCTTCCTAATAAACCCTTATCAACAGCATTTTTTAACTTACATATAGAATTAGTAAACCTTGATTGGGATATAACGGTCGTTTTAATATTATTTTTTTCGCATGCTTCAATTATATTATCAGCCTGCTTCAAGGTTATAGCCATAGGCTTCTCTACAATAACATGCTTGCCTGCATTGGCAGCTTTTACAGCTAAAGGTGCATGCAGGCCACTTGGTGTACATATACATACTATATCGACATCATCACTGGCAAGAAGTTCTTCTACAGAATTAAAAGCTAGAATATTATATTTTAAAGCAAATGCTGCTCTTGCCTTTTCATTTACATCAGTTGCACCGACAAGCTGTGTCCCTTCAATTTGTAATATAGCATCAGCATGCCAATTAGATATCAATCCACATCCGATAATTCCAAATCTTAAATTACCCATTGATAATTTACACCTCCGAACTGCTTATAATTTAATTGATAATGCTTGATGAAAATCTGTATGGCACTATATTGCAACAATTATCTGTATTATAGATAATAACTAAATATTTAAATTTTTTTGACTTGGCAATGCTCTATATATAATTGTATCTTTTAACTGATTCTTCATGGGATATTTTGATTTATTTACTAAATCTCTCCAAGTAAGCGAAGCACATTTCCCCTGCATACCTTCACATATGCGTCTTCAGAAATCTTTTTATTTTGATATGCTTTATCAAGCCATGAAGATAATTCCCTTTTATTTTCAGGCGAACAGATATCAAGGCCGAAAAATATCCGTTCTTTAAATTCTTCAATAAAAGCATATCCGAATTCAGGGTCTCTGCTAACAGCATTGTAACCACTGTTGGCAGATAAATCGCCGCATAAATTTGGGTATTTTCTCATTAACTCTACAAGCCTGCCTTCGGTGACCTTTCCCTTTGGATATTCATTTCTATTATTTTCTGTTACATCTGAACTAATTTCAGCCCAGAAAGGTTGCGAATGCCCAATAAATATCAAATTTGGAAATTTGCTCAGCTCTTTTTCCAATCTATATAATCCAATCTCATCTACTATTCCATAGCATCCACCAATCTGTGGTCCTATATGGAACAAAACAGGCATGTTGCATTTCTCACAATGATAAAAGAGATTTTCCATATAAGGGTCATCAAAATACATATTGCTGCATACTTCGCCCACACCCTTTGCCCCCAGCTTTTTGTAGTAATTTAAAAAATAGGATAAATCTGTGTCGGGGCGATTTTTACCCATTCGTGGATCAATATTACAAAACCAATAGAACCAATCTGGATATTTTTCAGTAAGTGCTATTACTTCCTCATTTGATTGAATATGATCTGAATATTCAATACCGACACCCGGTAATATAACAGCTTTTTCAACACCAAGTTTCTTATAGTGTTCTATAAGCTGTTCAGGTGTAGCAAATGTAGAGTTTGTTCCCATTCTGGGAATACCAACATACATTCTTGTATGTGCATGAATATCAATTTTTTTCATAATGTTGCCTCCTAAATTTTTTCATAAGTTAGTTAACACTATCACTTTTCAATACGCAATGCTAGTCCCAACATTTACCAATTAAATTTTCATATGCTTGTTAACAATATCTCTTCTCTGCCATACTTATTATCCGTTTAAAACATCCGGAACATATTCAATAGGCCATTCACCTTCCGGTATGATCCCCCCAAATAATACACCTGCCACCACTTCAACATTTGCAGGTGAAGTTCCAAAAGTTATAATAATACAATCTGACCCCTTGGGAATACTCAATGGATATGGCGTATTTGTAATAATAACTATTTTGTTTGATTTATTTGCTAACAATTCACTTATAAATTCATTATTTGATGCTCTTCCTCTTTCATAAAAGTTTGTAATAACAACGGTTTTACAACCCTTTAGCGTATTTATTATTGCATCTTTATCACTTTCGTCATATGTGTATGCTGTTTCTAGATATCTAGCATTACGATTGTATTTTGTGCAATTTTTATAAAGTATCCCTGGATGCCAGTGTATGTCATTAGGAGTAAAATTAATCTGTTCAATAACAGTGATCTCCTCATTTCTTGGAAGAGGAAGTAATTTATTCTTATCTTTAGCTATAAGAACCGATTTTCTTGCTACCAGCTTTGAGAGGTCAATAATTTGCCTATCCTCTAAAGTATCTTCAGGTTTTTCTGCCCAGTTGTTACCATAGGTGAAAAGTCCATATTCATATTTAAGGCTTAACACTCTATATACTTTTTTATCAAGTTCACTTGTGCTTATTCTACCATTTTCTACGAATCTCCTAATTGTACTAATAGTATCATCTACCAATTCAGTTTCAGCCTTCATCAATACCAAATCTGCTCCCGCTTCGAGAGCAAGGGCACAGGCATTTGCCACACCATATTTTACAGCTATTCCACCCATAGTCATACTGTCGGTGGTAACTACACCTCCAAAACCAAGCTCTTCTCTCAAAAGCCCGGTTACGACTTTTTTTGATACAGTAGCTACATCATTATCATCTATTGCCGGATAAATTGTATGAGCAAGCATAATGGAAGGTAATAAATTTAGTTTTATCAGTTCACTATAAGGTAATAACTCTCTGTTCATAAGTGTTTTTTTATCTGTATCAATTATAGGAATATCATAATGAGCATCGAAAGAAGAGTCTCCTCTTCCAGGGAAATGTTTACCTGTAGCAATAACATTTATCTCCTTAAATCCACGACATGCTTCAATTGAATACTCTACAACTTCATTAACTCTGTCTGAATAAGCTCTTGTATATATTTCAGGGTTATTTGGCTGCACATTTATATCAAGTACCGGGGAGTGAATCCAATTAAACCCAACTGATTTGCTTTGCCTTGCAACTGCTTTAGCTGCTTCATAAGCAAATCTGCTATCCCCCGTTGCCCGTATACCCATTGACCTGGGAAAGAAATTAACACCAGTGAATCTAGAATTGACACCTGCCCCACCTTCCTGATCAAAAGAAAAATGCAGAGGAATTCCAAGGGGTCTGCTCATAGCAACACCCTGGAGTTCATCAAGTATTCTTTTATACTCAAAAACTGATACATATGGTGGACTTATTCCTTGTTTGTAACCTCTGGTGTCTTCTATACTAACAATAGTTTTACCTGTTCTGGGATCAATATAGCTTCCGAAATGCCTGGAACCTGGTGAAAGCCTTAAGCCTCCACAGTGGTACTTAGTGATGTAATCATATATATGCGGCCTTGCAATTGTACCTGCAAAGCCTAACGTAAGAAGCGCACCAATTTTCTGATCTAAAGTCATTTTAGATATTAGACTTTTTATATATTTATGTTCGCTTTTCATTTAGAAAACCTCCATTTTAAGTGTTCTATGCAGTTACCAATTCTTTGAAATCTTAAATTTGGTTAACCTTTATAAACTGACTCCATGCTTTTTTGTTATTTTCATCAATGCACTCAACTCTAACTACAGTATCTGTTTCTTTAATTCTATATACACCCTTACTTATTAATCCTGTTTCACTCGCAGTAATTCTGTCACCTGATGAAAATGTATCATTAAGGAATACAATCTTTTTTACAGGTGAGCATTCTGCAATGATTTTATCTTTGTCTACAGTTATTTGTCTTATTTCAGGACCTTGTGAAGAGTAAAAATTTCCAGCCTTAATGCTTTCAAAGATGCTCTTTTTATCCAGCCTCTCACTATTGACCATAATATAACCACCAAATGCATCATTTGTATATCGATGACTGTCATCAGTAGCAAATAGATATTTTACAACACCTTTCGATGCAACAACATCCACATAAATGGAGGCGTCTCCTCTTAAGCTTTTAACATCATTAGCGTGATTCCATATCTCTATACCAAAATAATCATGTAAATCTATTAAATCATCATGAGTAATCAACGACCATGCAGGATGAGCAATTATTGCTATTCCATTCTTTTTATTTATTTCATCAATAATTGTCTGAAGTTTCGTATTATCATCTGTATATATTTCTTCCTCAATACCTATAC
>ERZ795032.2269-NODE-2269-length-11238-cov-3.191541_pt1 | contig 11238 bp, 6 predicted proteins | sample MGYA00375124_ERZ795032 | MGnify/ENA primary metagenome ERZ795032 (study PRJEB30167, sample SAMN05720154) | activated sludge metagenome | isolation source: Anaerobic digester | place: China | collected 2015-12-16 ...
TCGCCTCGTCGATGAACATCCGGACGATCTCGTCGTCCGCGGCGGCGTCGTCCTGCAGCACCTTGACGGCGACCGCCTTCTCGAAGCCCATCGGCCCGACCGCCCGGCCGCGGTACACCGTGGCCATGCCGCCGCTGCCGATGGCCTCGAGGATCTCGTATTTCTCCAGCGTCAGGATCGGTTCCCGCATGCGACCCCCGAACCGTCAGGGCGTGATCTTCTCGAGCATCCGCGGGAAGGGGATCGTCTCGCGGATGTGGGGCAGGCCGCAGATCCAGGCCACGGTGCGCTCGACGCCCAGCCCGAAGCCCGCGTGCGGCACGCTGCCGAAGCGCCGCAGATCCAGGTACCAGCGGAACGCCTCCTCGGGCAGCCTGTGCGCGGCGATCGCGGCCCGCAGCACGTCCAGGTCCTCCTCGCGCTGCCCGCCGCCGATGACCTCGCCGTAGCCCTCGGGCGCCAGCACGTCCATGCTCAGGCAGTGGGCCGGGTCCTCCGGGTCGCGCTTCATGTAGAACGCCTTCACCGCGGACGGATAGTGGTGCACGATGATCGGCCGGTCATACAGTTTCGTCAGGATCGTCTCGTCGTCCCCCCCGAAGTCGTCGCCGTCGGGGATGTCGCTGCCGTTCGCGCGCAGCTGCGCGACCGCGTCGCGATAGTGGATGCGCGGGAACGGCGCCTGCACGGCCTCCAGGGGCGCGACGTCGCGCTCCAGGATCGCCAGCTCGGGCCGGCGCGCCTCCAGCACGCGGCCGACGACGTACGCCAGGAACTCCTCGGCCACGCGCATGTTCTCGGCCAGGTCGGCGAACGCCATCTCGGGCTCGACCATCCAGAATTCCATCAGGTGGCGCCGGGTCTTGCTCTTCTCGGCGCGGAACGTCGGCCCGAAGCAGTACACCTTGCCGAACGCCGCCGCGGTGGCCTCGTTGTACAACTGGCCGCTCTGGGTCAGGTAGGCCTTCTCGCCGAAGTAGTCCAGCTCGAACAGCGTCGTCGTGCCCTCGCAGGCGGCCGGCGTCAGGATCGGCGTGTCGACCAGCAGGAACCCGTGGTCGTCGAAATAGTCGCGGATCGCGCGGATGATGGTCGCGCGCACCCGCAGGATCGCGTGCTGCCGGCGGCTGCGCAGCCACAGGTGGCGGTGCTCCATCAGGAACGCCGTGCCGTGGTCCTTCGGGCTGATCGGGTACGGCTCGGCCGTCGACACGACCCGGAACCGCGACGCGTCGATCTCGTAGCCGATGGGCGATCGCGCGTCCTTGCGCACCGTCCCGACGACCTCGACCGACGACTCCTGCGGGCACCGGTCGGCCGCGGCGAACTCGTCCTCGGCGGCGTTCGCCTTGACCAGCACGCACTGGATCGTGCCGGTGCCGTCGCGCACCTGCAGGAAGTGGATCTTGCCCGACGAACGCTTGTTCGCCAGCCAGCCCTGCAGCAGCACTTCCTGTCCCTCGAACTGCGCGATCCGGTCCACGACGGCCTTCTGCATCCCGTGCTCCCATGCGACGAAAGCGCCCGTCACCCTAGCAGAACGCGCGCCGCCTGTCCACGGGCCTCGCCGCGGCCGGCGCCGTCCGGCCCCGTTTCCGGTCCGTTGCACGGTGTGCCAGCGCCGATCCGTCCCCGTCCCGTCCGCCGGGGGACGGCGGCCGCCGGGCGCCGCGCCGGGTGCGTCGGCAGCGGCGCCGTGCTTCCGTGCGGTTGCAAATCGGGGGCTGTCCCCTTTCCGTTCCCCCCTCGCGGACGGCCTCCCGCCGGGCGCGTTCCGGCGCGGGAATCGGGCCCATTCACCTTGACAGGTGGCGGCTTTCTGCAATAATCCTGACAACCCGGGGCTTTTCAAGGGGTGTCAGCATGCGGGAATCGTCGAAGTTCTGGTTCGTGGTCGCGGCGTTGACGGTCTGGGGCCCGCTCGCCCAGGCCCAGACGGCCCCGTCCGCCCCGCCCGCGGTGGCCGCCCCGGCGACCAGCGCCTTCGACCTGGTGCTCGGCGAGGGCAAGCGCCTGTCGGGCCAGGGTCGCTACTACGACGCGGCGCTCGTCTACCACAAGATCCTGTCCGAGGGCGACGAGTCCCGGGCGTACTACCGCGAGGCCCAGTACGAGATGGGCGTCGCGCTGTACGAGCTGAAGTTCTACGTCTCGGCCTTCGGCTACTTCGACCGGGTCGCCGAACTGGGCGCCGACCATCCGCGCTACCGGGACGCGCTGCCGTGGTTCGTCAAGATCCACCGCCAGCTCCCGGGCGAGACGAACACGCTGTTCCGGATGGCGTACTACCCGACCGACCTGTACCCGGCCGACATGGCCGAGGAGATCGCGTTCTACGTCGGCCAGTACCACTACTACGAGGGCAACCTGCCGGCCGCGCAGGAGTTCCTGTCCAAGGTCGGCACCGCGAATCCCGACATGTACAACAAGGCGCTGTACCTGAAGGGCGTCGTCCACGTGCGCCAGAACCAGGTGGGGCCGGCGGCCGAGGCGTTCAACCATCTCCTGGGCGGCCTGAAGGGCAAGCTGAAGCCCGAGCAGCGCAAGCTGCAGCAGATGGCCCGGATGGAGCTGGCCCGCGTGTACTACGGCGGCGGCCAGAAGGACGCCACGAACTTCGACGCGGCGATCCGCAACTACGCGCAGATCCCCGACACCGCCGACCTGTGGCTGGACAGCCTGTTCGAGCGGGCCTGGGCCTACTACCAGGTGGGCAACTACACGCGCGCGCTGGGCAACCTGCTGACGGTCGGCTCGCCGTACTTCGACGAGGAGTACTACCCCGAGGCGTACGTCCTGAAGGCGGTGATCTTCTTCAAGAACTGCCTGTACGAAGAGGCGCTGACGACGATCGACCCGTTCTACAAGGAATACTTCGAGATCGCGAAGGAACTGAAGACGGTCCTCGAGACGTACACCGACCCGGCGGACTTCTACGCGTACCTGGCGGCGATCTCGCGCCAGGGCCGCGACGCGAAGTACACGACGAAGATCAAGAAGATCTTCAACGCCGCGCTGGCCGACGCGAAACTGCGGCGCCTGTTCGGGTTCGTCGTCAACATCAGCAACGAGATCAAGCAGCTCGAGGAACTGCGGGCCCAGCCGGTCGCCCGTCCGATGGCCGACTTCCTGCTGCCCGACCTGACCGCGTACCGCGCGCTGACGATGGGCGAGGCCGGCAAGCTGGCCCGCGAGCGCCTGTCGCGCGTCAATCGCGAGCTGCGCAGCCTGCTCCAGCAGGCGCTGGCCGTCCGGTTCGAGACGGTCAACGCCCAGAAGGGCATCCTGAACGAGCGCTACCGCCGCGAGCAGGTCGTCGAGGCCCAGGGCGCGCTGAAGCCCGACGAGGACTTCAAGGTCGACCGCGAGCACGTCCGGTGGTCGTTCGACGGCGAGTACTGGAAGGACGAGCTCGGCAGCTACTTCTATCCGCTGCGATCGGTGTGCGGCGCCGGCCGCTAGTCGATGTCCGCGGCGCGGGTTCGCGTCCCCAACGGAGGCTGAACATGATGATGCGTATCGCCCCGGTCCTGGCGATTGCGGGGCTTCTGGCGCTGGCGCCGGCGTCCGGCCGCGCCCAGGGCGGCGAGTCGAAGGAATCCGCGCCGGTCAAGTCCTACGCGCTGCCCCCCGAGGCGGGCGGTCCGGCCGCGCCGGTCGCGATGCCCGGCGCCGAGGCCCGCAAGGGCGCCCCGATGGGCGTCAAGCAGACGGCGATGCGCGCCGGCCGGATGGCGGACGAGAAGCTGGAGGAGGCGATCTCGACGCTGAACCAGTTGATCGACGCGTCCGACGACGACGACCCGTCCAAGCCCGAGTACCTGGCCCGGCTGGCCGCGCTGTACTGGGACAAGGCCGAGAACTTCTTCAACAAGGCGTACGGCGACGAGCTGTTCCTGCGGCTGAAGGCGGCCCAGGACGCGGGCGACGAGGCCGGCGTGGCGCAGGTCCAGGCCGAGCAGGCGCAATTGCTGAAGGAGCGGGTCTACTGGCAGGAGGAGGCGGCGAACGTCTACATGATGATCGTCGACCGCTTCCCGGACTATCCGTCGATCGACTCGGTCCTGTACTACCTGGGCTTCGCGCTGGTCCAGATGGACATGCAGGACAAGGCGTTCCCGTACTTCACGCGCATCGTCCGCGAGGCCCCGAACAGCCGGTTCGTGCCGGACGCGCTGCTGAACATCGCCGAATACTACTTCAACAACAGCCAGATGGAGGACGCGACCGCGATCTACACCGAGGTCGAGAACTTCCCGCAGTCGTCCGCGTACGGCCTGGCGATCTACAAGAAGGGCTGGTGCTACTACAACATGGGTCTGCACGAGCAGGCGATGAACCAGTTCCTGAAGGTCATCGACTACGCGCGCGCCGAGGAGGCCCGCAAGATCGGCTACGGCAACCAGCTGCTGCGCGAGGCCCAGCGCGACCTGGTCATGGTGTATTCGCAGGTCGGCAGCCCCGAGAGCGCGATCAAGGTGTTCAAGGCGATCTCGCCCGGCGGCTACATGGACCTGGCGATCAAGCTGGCGGAAGGCTATTCCAGCCAGGGCGAATACAAGAAGTCCTCGATCCTGTTCAAGAAGATCATCGCCGAGATCAAGGACGCCGAGGACTCGTACCGGATGATCGAGTTCCAGCGCTGGATCCTGAACAACGCGTACCGCGTCGGCGTGAAGGAGCCGGTCGTCGAGGAGACGCGGCGCCTGATCGGCCTGCTGGACCTGTTCCGCGGCAAGGCGCCCGCGGACTACTACCAGCCGGAACTGGCGAAGGCCGAGGAACTGGTCCGGGTCATCGTGACGACGTACCACAAGGAGGTGCGCGTCACGAAGGAAACGGCCACGATGGAGTTCACCCACAACCTGTACAACGAGTACCTGCGGCTGTTCCCGGACGCCAAGGAATTCGCCGCGATGACGCTGAACTACGCGATCCTGCTGGAGCAGCTCGCGGTCCTGATGGACGAGCTCAAGGGCAAGAAGGGCTTCGACCCGCAGGCCCAGATCGACAAGTTCGCCGAGGCCGCCGAGCGCTACAGCGTCGTCGCCGACCTGAAGCCCGATCCCGAGGTGGCGCTGCAGGCCGCGCACGGCGCCGTCCGGTGCTACTACCAGATGCTGGACGTCAAGAGCCACCGCGCCAAGTCCGAGGACACGCTGGACACCGAGCCCAAGCCGCTGCCCGAGTTCGAGCAGAAGCTGGTCGCGGCGTCGGAGCGGTACCTGAGGATGGCGCCCCCGGACGCGCCCGACATCGTGCAGGCGCGGTTCGCGGCGTCGATGGTCAAGTACCAGTACAACCAGTTCGACGACGCGGCCGGCGGCTTCCGGCAGATCATCGTCGACCACGCGGACAGCGAGATCGCCCCCGACGCGGCGCGGCTGCTGCTGTCGTCGCTGGCCCTGTCCCGCAACATCAAGGGGCTGAACGAGGCCGCCGGCCTGGTCGGCGCGAACCCGGCGCTGATGCAGGGCGACGTGCCCGGCATCGTCCAGCGCATCAACGAGCAGAAGGACTTCAACCAGTGCTTCGAGTTCGAGCAGCAGGGACGCAACGTCCAGGCGGCCGAGTGCTTCCTGGACTACGTCAAGCGGTTCCCGGGCACGCCGCTGAAGGACCGGTCGCTGATCAACGCCGGCAACAACTTCTTCAAGGCGCGGCTGGTCGAGCGGTCCCTGAAGGCGAACAGCCAGCTCGTCAACGAGATGCCGGGGTCGCCGCTGGCGGCGCGCGCGCTGTACAACATCGCCGACACGTACCGGCGGCTGGCGGTCTACTCCGAGGCGGCGCGCATCTACGAGACGTTCGTCAGCCTGCAGCCGAACCACGAGCTGACCGAGGAGGCGCTGCGGTACGCGACGATCTTCCGGACCGGCCTGGGCGAGTACGACGCCGCGATCAAGGACCTGCGCAAGTACCTGCAACTGTTCCCGAAGTCGCAGTACGCGGCCAGCGTCGCGTTCGACATCGCCAGCGCGTACGAGAAGCAGGGCAAGAAGGACCTGGCGCTGAAGGAGTACACCGCGTGGCTGGCGAAGTTCGGCCAGGGCGGCGGGCTGGACCTGTTCCTGCGGGCGCACCTGCGCATCGCGCGGCTGAACGAGGGCATGCGCGGCGGCGCGGCGAAGGCCCAGGAATGGTTCCGCAAGACGGTGGCGGCCTACGAGGCGCTGACCGACGAGGACAAGGCCAAGGTGACCGCGGCCGGTCTGGCGGCGGCGGCCGAGGCGCGCTTCATGGAAGGCGAGGCGGCGCTGGCCGAGGTCCGCGCGGTCCAGTTGAAGCTGCCCGAGAAGGTGCTGGTCGAGGGCATCACGAAGAAGGTCGAGCTGATCGCCAAGGCGATGGACCTGCTGACCAGCGTCGAGGGATTCGCCCAGCCGAACTGGACGATCGCCGCGACGTCCCGCAAGGGCCAGGCGCTGCAGGAACTGGCGACGTCGATCGAGAACTCGCCGGTGCCGGGCGGCCTGAACAGCGAACAGAAGATGTTCTACCGCCAGGGCATGGCGGACCGGGCGGCCCCGCTGATCGAGCGCGCCAAGGAGGCCTACCGGCGGTGCGTCGAGGTCGCGCGCGAACTGAAGTGGTACAACGAGTACTCGGCCAAGGCGGAAGAGGCGCTGCTGGACCTGGACCCGGACTACCGCGTGCTGCCGGACATCCGGCCGGCGCCGGGGGCGTACACGCTGAACCGCGGCCGCGCGACGCTGCTGGCCGAGCGCGAGGGCGCCGAGGCCCCGAAGTGGACCGACGCCGGCGTCGAGACGCGGATCCGCGAGGCGGCCCAGGCGGCGGGCGCGACGGCCGAGGCGCTGTACAACATGGGCTCGCTGGCGATGTCGAAGCGCGACCTGGCGGGCGCGAAGTCCTGGTACGGCAAGGCGATCGAGAAGAAGCCCGACTTCGTGGCCGCGATCTCGCGGCTGGGGCTGGTGGCGCTGGCCGAGGGGCGCGAGGCCGACGCGGTCGCCCAGTTCGACCGGGCGCTGGACCTGGACCCGGCCGACGCCGGCGCGAACACCTACTACGGCGCGAAGGCGCTGCTGGCGAAGGACTACGTCGAGGCGGTCAACCTGGCCCGCAAGGCGCTGGTCTCGGACCCGGACTCGATGGACGCGTACCAGATCCTGGCGGCGACGTACCTCGAGATGGGCCTGCTGGACGTCGGCATCCTGGTCGCGCGCAACGCGATCGGCATCTACCCGACGAACGGCGCGGTCCAGAACCTGCTGGGCCTGATCTTCCTGAGGATGGGCGAGGTGCGGCAGGCGGTGCAACTGTTCCAGAAGGCGGCGAACGACGATCCGGCACTGTACGACGCGCACTTCAACCTGGGCGCGGTCACGCTGGGCTACATGGACTTCGCGACGGCGGCGGACCAGTTCGGGAAGGCGGTCGCGCTGCGGCCGGGAACCCGGGACGCGCTGCTGGGGCTGGCGGTCGCGAAGCGCGGCGCGGGCGACGCGGAAGGCGCGAAGCGGATCCTGGACGAACTGGCGGCCGACCCGAACGCGGCGGCCCCGCACTTCAACCTGTGCCTGCTGTACCAGGAGAACCTGGGCGACAACGAGAAGGCGCTGGCCGAGTGCGAGACGTTCGCGCGGCTCGCCGGGCCGCAGGACCCGAAGGCCAAGGCCGTCCAGATGCGGATCAACGGCATCCGGGCGACGATCGAGGTGCTGCGCGAGACGAAGTAGCCGGAGGCCGGGGGGCAGGGCGCGTCGCGCGGCCCGCGCCCCTTGCCGGCAGTTGTTTTTTGGCACGGCGGAGACTACGATTCCGCTTGCGAGGTGTGCAATGAGCCGTATCCTTCGATTCCTGCTTGCCTCCACGGCGATCGTGCTGCTGGCGTGCCCGGCCTGGGCCCAGAAGGCGGAAGGCAAGGACGCCGGCGCGAAGCAGGTCAAGCAGATGGACTTCGAGGGAGACACCCTGGAAGGCGAGATCATGCGCCCGAACCAGGGGGTCGCCGAGGCGCTGCTGCTCGAACAGCAGTCCAGCCTGATCAAGGTCCGGAAGGATTTTGTCGACGAGATCCTCAAGTCCGCGGAAGACCTGTAGAAGGTCGCACCAGGGGGCGAGATGCAGAGCCAGACGCCAACGATTCGTATCGCGATCTACGATGGGGACACGGTCGTCCGGGAGGAGGTCTTCACCCGGAAACTGATCCGCATCGGCAAGGCGGGCCAGAATCACCTCCAGCTCGACGACACCAACGTGTCGCGCGAGCACGCCCACATCGAGGTGTCCGATTCGGGCAAGGTCCGCCTGATCGACATGGAGAGCACCAACGGGACGACGGTCAACGGGAACCGCGTCACGACGGTCGATCTGCGGCCCGGCGACGTCGTCGTCGTGGGCGGCACCAAGCTGGTCGTCGACTTCGAGATGTCGGCGGCGGCCCAGGGGACCGAGACGTTCCTGTCCGGGCAGGTCGACCCGGCGCTGGCCTCGGGCCGGTACGGCTTCGAAGGCAAGCTGCTGTGGGGCGATCGCGTGCTGGGCTGGACGGTGTTCCCGGCCGGCGCGACGGTCACGATGGGCGAGGCCGAGGGCGCCGACTTCTTCGTGCCCGAGGGCATCCTGGGCACGTCGAAGTTCACGCTGGCGACGCCGGCGGGCGACGACTACCTGCTGGACGTCACGTCGGCGAAGTTCGACGGCGAGTTCCTGGTCGACGACAAGATCGTGCGGCTGCCGGAGATGGAGCGGCGCGGCAAGGTCGAGCAGGGGAAGTACGTCCGGCTGGACGGCAAGACGACCGCGCGGCTGCGCGCCGGCGACTTCACGCTGCTGGCGGGACGGTCCCAGATCCCGAAGAAGATCAAGGGCTCGTGGTGGAAGCGCTACAACATGCGCGACCACGTGTACCTGATGATCTCGCTGATCCTGCACCTGCTGTTCATGGTGCTGGTCACGCTGGTCCCCGAGGAGCAGTTGAAGGCCGTCCGCGATCCGTACGACCGCAACACGCAGGCCATGAAGAAGATCCAGGTGGCCGTGCTGGAGCGCAAGATCGAGGAGGAGAAGAAGCAGCTCGAGGAAGAGGAGATGCGCAAGCGTCTCGAGAAGGCGACGCAGCGGGACGAGGGCTCGTCGCTGTCCATCGCGCCGCGGAACGACAAGGAGATCACGTCCAAGCTGGTGACGCCGGACATCCAGGAGCGCAACAAGCAGGTGGCCGACACCGCGCTGACGCGCGTCATGGGCGCGAACGCCGCGCTGCTGGACCGGGTTCTGGAGGCCGCGGGCCCCGGACTGGGCGGCGGCACGATGGGCATCCGGACGATCGGCGACCGGGGCATCGACGCGGAACTGGCGATGGGCCTGGACGCGTTCGGCGGCACGCTGGGTGCCGGCGGCGGCGGCTTCGCGGGCACGGGCGCGTGGGGCGGCGGCTCGGACTTCGGGCCGGCGGACCTGCGCGGCATCGCGGGCCTGGGCAAGGACGACGCGGAGGGCGCCGCGTCGCGGGTGCGGTTCAAGGGCGCCGGCGATCCGCGCGTCGTGACCGGCCCGGTGTCGGTCGAGGGCGAACTGGACCGCGAGACGGTCCGCCGCTACATCCAGTCCAAGCTGGACCAGATCCGGTTCTGCTACCAGAAGGAGGTCCAGACCAACCCGGACCTGGCCGGCCAGGTCAAGGCGGAGTGGGTCATCCTGCCGACGGGCAACGTCGCGCAGGTCCGGATCTCGCAGTCCTCCCTGGGCAGCAACGCGGTCGAGAGCTGCGTCGTCAGCCGCATCCAGACGTGGCGGTTCCCGTCGCCGAAGGGCGGCGGCACCGTCCGGGTCTCCTACCCGTTCATCTTCAAGGTCACGAAGTAGGCCCCCTGGCCCGTGGAGGTTGGCATGCGAACGGTGCTGGTCGTGATGGCGGCCGTCCTGGCCGTGGGCTGCTCGAAGGCACGGACCGAGTCGATCGCGCTGGTCAACAAGGGGATTCGCGCCTACCAGGCCAACGAGCTGGAGGAGGCCATCACGCTGTTCTCGGGCGCGGCGGCCCGCGACCCGAAGAACGCCCAGGCGCACTTCCAGCTGGGCATGATCTACCTGTACGACAAGAAGGGGGCCGACGAGGCCGAGCAGAAGCGGTTCCTGGAGGCGGCCGAGGCGGAACTGGCGACGGCCCGCAAGCTGGACCCGCGCGACCCCGACATCCTGTTCCAGCTGGGGCGGCTGTCGCTGCTGCGCAACGACGTCGACGCGGCGCTGGCCCGCTTCCAGGAGGTCGTCCAGATCGCGCCCGAGCACACGGCGGCGCTGTACTGGGCGGGCTACGCGCTGGAGAAGAAGGGCAAGCTGGTCGAGGCGGACGACATGTACCGGCGCGCGATCGCGGCGGACCCGACCTACGCGCGGACGTTCTCGGCCCTGGGCATGATGTACCTGAACCAGCGGGCCGAGGCCGCGGCCAAGGCGGTGCTGGCCGAGGGCGCGCGGATCAACCCCGACGACCCGGCCGTCCACCACAACCTGGGCCTGGTGCACCTGACGCTGGGCGAGGTCGACGAGGCGATCCAGGAGATCACGCGCAGCCTGGAACTGGACCCCGAGGACGCGACGGCGGCCTTCAACCTGGCGAACGCCCTGGTGCGCAAGCAGCGCTACAAGGAGGCGTCGTTCTACCTGAAGAAGTTCATCGTCAACCCGGCGGTCCAGGGCAGCGACATGATCGAGCCGGCGAACCTGCTGCTGAACACGCTGCAGGTCGTGATCACCGAGCAGGCCGCGATGGCGAACCCGTAGCCGGCGCCGGATTCCCTCGCGCCGCCGCGCGGCATTCGAACCTACACCACCCGCTTCCCCGCAAGCCACACCGCCTTCGGACGCGCGGCCAGGGCCACGCCCTCGAACGGGCTCCAGCCGCAGCGGGAGTTCAGGTCTGCCCGCGCGGGCGTCCACGAGCCCGCCGGGTCCCACAGGAACAGGTCGGCGTCGAAGCCGGGCGCCACGCGGCCCTTCGTCGTCAGGCCCAGCAGGCGCGCGGGGGCGGCCGACATCGCGTCGACGGCGCGGGCCATCGTCAGCACGCCGTCGCGGACCAGCGCCAGCGTCGACGGGACCAGCGTCTCGACGCCGGGGACGCCCGACGGGGCCTCGGGGTAGGGCAGGGCCTTCTCGTCCAGCGTGTGCGGGGCGTGGTCGGTGGCGACGGCGTCGATGCGGCCGTCGGCCAGCGCGGCGCGCAGCGCGTCCCGGTCGGCCGCGGTCCGCACCGGCGGGTTGACC
>ERZ795032.2270-NODE-2270-length-11237-cov-3.781166_pt1 | contig 11237 bp, 15 predicted proteins | sample MGYA00375124_ERZ795032 | MGnify/ENA primary metagenome ERZ795032 (study PRJEB30167, sample SAMN05720154) | activated sludge metagenome | isolation source: Anaerobic digester | place: China | collected 2015-12-16 ...
AATAAGATCGGCATTACCTATGATTTACCGGAAGCGGTAAGTAACAATGGCAAGATATTAATGGGTTACACCATTCCACTCTTAGAAAGAAATCGCGTCATCCAAGCATTGAAACTATGTGGGAAGAAAATACAGGACGAAATCAATATTGGAAATGATTCCGTTACTTACATTTTTTCGTGAAGGTAGGTAGGTGATACCTATACCGGTCAAAAGAAGTTCAGAGATTCTTCAGTCTCTTGTTTTGTTTGATTCAACTTATCTCTTTTAACTAAAGGAGGTTACAGTGGATCAGATAATTATTTCTACTTCAGTTATTGCATCTATTGTCGTTACAGCAGGAGTAAGCTGGCTATTGTTTCGGATGCTGCATAAGCGAGATAAGGGTAATGTTGCAGAATTAAGCAAGCAATTAGACGAAGCGAGAGAATCTCTCTATAAAGTAGAAGCGGAAAAAGCGTCATTGAAGATCGAAATGGAGAGAAAGATATCCGATGCTGTGTCGAATTTTTATCAGGATAATCAAAACAAGGAAGTAGAAATTGCGGAATTAAAAAAACAGATTGCTATCCAAAAAGCGAAATACATAGAAGAATTGCAAGCAGGAAAGGTCACGTCTTACAGTGAAGGAGTGCAAAAAGCACTGGAGGATTATAAAGTTGTTTGTATGCCCTTTTTCCGCTATAAAGACGGTTTTTTTTCTAAGGAGAGTTGCGGTGGATATTCTTACCGTCTCCTCGTAAAAGGGATACCCGTTTTTGGACCTGCCGAAATAATAGTTGAAACCCGAAAGACATTTGATGAAGAGGTTAAAAAGGCGATTATAAATAGCGTAAATGCAGCAGTGTCGGCGATCGGAGCGGAACTTGGTGGACTTCCATTTGAAGGGGTACCCTTACGGATAAGTAAAGAAGACTAATTAACCATGTAATTCTTAACGAGAAAGTGATCCGGACAGATTATTATCCTTCCGGGGAGGAAATGATTTTTCTGTTTCCATCAGATCCTTCCATTTCTTCCGCATAGCCGTATCCGCAAAAGACTCCCGGGAGTCTTCCCCTACACATCCAACCCCTTCTCTCTTGAAACCTCCAACCCAACCACCTTCTTTATGCTCTCCTTCCATTTTATTTTTCCATTGTCCCTATATCGAGAATAGATCTGCCGTACCCAAGGATCGGATTGCTCGGCGATTAATTGATGTGCTCTTTGTATCGTCGCCGGGTCGTTTGCTCCATTCAGCGTCAGTCTCGCCTTCACGTCATTCATGGTTCCTAACCATATTGCATCCGTTACGATTGACACTGTTATCCTGATCACCTCGTCTATATTTCCATCCAACATGGGCTCACAGGAGACGCTGGTTTGAAATCCATTACTGTAAGCATATTCCAGTGAAGCAACTCTCTCATTGAAGTCAGGAGCACCAGGCTCCTAGAATTTCAAAATCCCGGAATCCGCAGATCCAATCGTAAAGCGAAAAAGGATCTGGTCTTTATAACGAGAGAGCACATCGCACATTTCCTTAATGCATTGCAGGTGGGGTTTGGATACCACGATGACCTCATTCCCAGGCTTCAGGATGTTGCCCAGATAAAAAATGCATTCGTTCATGTGCTCCGGAGTTATGTCGTGACTGGTTGGAAACATGTATCGTCCGCTGACTTTCCTGAAGGTATGTGTTAGCCGCTCATATCTCAAATCCTCGACTTTCCAGTTGTCCGCTGTCTTTCTCTTGAATCTGATGGCCACTGATTTGGCGTAACAATATTTACAGTCATGGAAGCATCCCTTGATGCAATTCTGATTATACTTAGCCCATTCCTGGGTTCCAAATACCGGTCTATTCGTCATATTCGTTTTATCCTTTCTCAATTATAGCGTGGTTGAGATCTCTTCCCATGGAAGGCTCCGAGAGGTCTTAACAGAGTCCTCTCGGAGTCTCCATGATCTGAAAACTATATCTCAATCGCATTATTCTTCTTGTCGATCTCTTTTAGCTTCAGCTTAATACCCTCACGAATGAGATGGGACATAGTGGTCTTCTCCAGTTCTGCCGTCCGCTTTAACTGCTGATAGGTTCCCGGTTCCAGCAGCAGATTCACGGGAGTATGAAATATTCGTTTTCTCATAATTATATTCTCCATATTGGTTTGGTTAAATAAAAGGACCATCCACGCTGTGATGTCGCTGAGGATGGTCTTGATAGAATTCTAGGCTACCTTAACAGAAACAACATTGACTAGATAGCAGTCGCAAGGAATAGAAATGTGTGCGTACCCTTCTATAAGCTCCTTCATGTCCATCCAATCGACTTTTCGTCTCTTGCAGAATGACATGAAATACCTTAATGGCTCGTAATCAAGCGGGAGCATGAAATGATCCATACCACAGGTCCAGTAGTCAATGACTCCCTTCTTGTTCTCGCAAGGTTCGAGTTTTGTTTTTAGAAACGTCTGCAGATCCAGTATAAATTTCTCTAACACCTTCTTATCTTCGAATGATGCCATTCTTGATCCCTTATTCTCTGCTTTGCGATCATTCATTTCTTTGTTCCTCCTTACTCTGAAATATGATTGTTATTGCGTTTGAGCTTCTCTTCAATCGCTTCTCGAATATAATCCGAGACGGCTATGTTCCCTTCGTCTGTAATGGTTTTGACTTGCTCGTACATCTCAATGGTCAAAACCAAGGAAACTGGTCGTGTATAGAGTTTCATTCTCATGAGCTGCACCTCCTTTCCGAATCTGATTTTATAAATTTCTTAATCATATATTTGTTCTGGTGTGATCCGAAGATCGGAAAAGTTTTTGTGACTGGTGAGGAGGCGAGAAACGCACTGGGGTGCGCTTTGGAAACAAACTAGGGTAATTTGGGATCGACTAGAGAAGTTCGAATGTTTCCCTATTGCTTGTTACCTTGCACAAAATTCAAGACAAATACCCAGAACCGCTGATTTTGGCCATCAATTCCAGAATGAGTATAGGAATTTACAACCCTACTTTGCTCGTTCTGAGAATCTGTGCGGGAAGAAAAGGACTGCGGAAATCTGGACTTTACAAAAACGCACACAGACGAAATCCGGTGCTAGACGTTGCGCGGAACCTTGTTCTTTCTCTTCCGTTAAATCAATGAGCACTCGGTATTATGTTTAGCGGAGCTCAGAAGTAGACCTGTATTGAATTGCAGAGGTTTGCTTAGAAAAGAACCAATGTTCTTCCGTTTGAATATGTCTAGCTCTGTCAGAGAAATCTCCTTTTGAATATTTTGTTTCCTCTGGAAGTGACGAAGGACTTTCTTCTGAATAATGCTTCGCATACTTCCTGACGAATACCCATTCGTTACCTCCAGAAATTCTGGCCACTGAAATGTTGTCATTATCTCAAAGAAAACCTCTGGTTCTTTTCTTTGAATAGATGCTTCTTACTTTGGATTTACGTCTTTGGTTATCTCATAGATTACTAGCTCTTTTCTCTTTTTAGGGGGAGAGAATGGACTTGCTTTAGCAAAGTCCATTTCTCTCAACCATAATTAAATTCTATTAATTTAATAGAAGAAATCCTTATTTAGTACAATAGGTTATAGTGTTATTTACAAATGAGAATCCGAGTTTTCCTCGAAAAAACCAAATGAGTTTCCGAGGTTGACCAAATCAGTTCGTGAGTTCATCCAAATCAGTTTCCGAGGTTTCTTCTTCACCGGTTATCTCTTTCCATGAATTCTTCTTGTAGCTATATGCATACTCACCATAGATTTTCTCTTCCTTGGGATCGCTGATAAACTTATACGATTCCAATTCAGTCAAAATCCTTTTAACCACTTGTCTGACCATGTAGGTATCGGGTGTCTTCAAAACCAATCTTTTTCGTATTTCTTCAAGAGAGACTGGATTCTTCGGAGACTTTCCGCTTTTCTTATTGGGAAAGTATGTAATGATAAATATCCGGTGAAAGAGCTGAGCATAGTCGGACATCTCATAGAATTTCCCCGGCAGCAGGTCCATGTAGCATGAAGACATATTCTGCATGAACATGTATCCCAGGATGGTATTCAGCTGAATGGGATACTCCCTTTCAAGGATATGACCGTTTTTGGATTTCTTGGTATTCTTTGTTTCACCCAAGGTAAACAATCGTGAAGGAAAACCAAAGTTACTGAAAAGAAAAGTCTGATAATCTTTCCCATCGTTAAATCGGATAGGATAATTCATCCATACAATGCATTCATGTGTTTGCTGGATCATGTCCCGGATTTGCAGCGAGGAATATTTCTTCAGGAACGGCAATTGATTTCGCAAGACCCCATCATTCACAGTAATGGAGCAAGGAATTTTTAGCCGGGGATTGTCTTTGTCAATTTCAGATAATCTCCCATCTCTGTCGTACCAAGCTTGAGGAATAATCCCCTTGTCCGATTTCGAAAGATTGCCGCATACATATTTTAAGAGCTTGCGGGACATGGATTGGGCAGATATTGTTTGAACCCGAGGATCCTTTGGAGTGGGAATCCTATCTGAAAAGCTCTGATTGCGGTACACTTGGTGAATTAGTTGTGTTCCAATGATGTCCATGATCATCATTTGTTTGGGACCGAGTATTCCTTTTCCACACGCAAATTCGAATGTCTTGTGTTTGATGATCAATGGATATTTTACAGTTTTACCCTTTATATTCATTACCGGGCATATTCCCCGGTTAAAGCTCTTTTCAGATGCCAGTTTCATCCTTCAAATTCCCTTCTCTCTTCGTTTCTCCCGTGATTTCTTTCAAAGCATTCAAAAGCATCTCCGTTGCGATAGAGGCCCCTGTTACAACCTGTTCAGGATTCTCCATCATTCTTTCCGCCGCCATTCTCCTGAGCAGGTTTCGATACCGCTCAGGAATGGCCAAGTTCATTTGGATTTTTTTCTCTGTGTCCATGGTGCTATCCTCCTTATGAGATATTTATATTTTGTTCTGGAAAGTTAGGAAGGTCGGTACCAGAATGTTTCCGATTGGGATCGTTGAAAAAGGGACCCACCTCTTAAGGAGATGAGTCCCTTCCGAGTCACAGATTCCAGAGCAACCCCTCCAGAACCTTGATATCCGCATCCCTCATGTATGTGGCTATGGACAACGCCTGAATCAGGGATCCAATCTTTCTTGATTTACTCCTTCTCCGCAGACACCGTTCCAAGGTGACCAGGTCCCTTGAGTGATCGTAGAATTCCCGGCCGGCTTTCTGAGTTACATGATAGTTATGAGAGCGCAGCAGCGACCTGCGATCGCTCAACGGAATATTTCTAATGTCTGTAAAGCTATGCCCCGCGCACCAGGGGCAATCGCACGCTGGCGTTTCATTTTCTTGAAAGACACTCCCTTCCCCAACGTTGATGCCTCGGAGATCGGAGGGGTCCATATAAATTAGCCTGTCCGCATTTAATCTCCAAGAGGTGGCATCGATGGAGCACCAGTCGAAGATGTTGCGTGCAAAATATGTCGCCAAAGCGATACCGACGAAATTCGATACGCTGAGAAGGTGGACCTTCCGGATGCCCATTTGGTAGAATTTCAAAAGAAAAATGGTAATTCCCCCTGACCTGAGATTGCGCGTGGGAAGGCTCAAGCCATCAAAGGGAAGATCCATGAGGGGTCTTTCGACATAGCTCGTGAATTGATTCAGGTCGTAGCATTGGATGGGAATAAACAGCTCTATCTCTGGGCAATATTTCTGTCGCAAGACTGCTGTCTCACGCATCCAGACGAGATTTGGCCCCAGTTTTTTCATAAACTCCATGTATTGCAGACGGAGGTCGGATACCTTGGGGACCGGTAAGTCGAGTGACGTCATGATCTGTGGTCTGATTTTTATGTTGGCTTCTATGACGTGCTCCGGGCTGATGTTGATTTCATTTTTTGTGCAGACGATTGGTCTGGACGGGTCACAGTTTATGAGCCCGCCATTCAACAACATCTTTAAAAACTGGTATCCCCCAGAATCGACCATTCTGTGACCCGTGCTAGCGTACCGGAACATCTCCAGCGTCTCTCTCACGGCGATATCACTATTGGCGTTCTGGGGGACATTGACCAGGATCGCATCTACATGGTGTGCTGGGAGAACCACCTGATTCGTCCCGGCACAATAATTAAAAAAGGTTCCCATGACGACGATCGTTCCCCTTTACTTTTCCGTGTTGCTCAGGGATTCGATGCGGCTGAGGATGCCCGTGATGACTCTCACCTCCTCCAGAAGACGCCGTTTCATTTCGGCGAGGGAGATGTCCTTGCTGAGGTCCGCAGCTATCCTTTGCGCAACCTCCAGTGCTTGCCTCTTGATGGTATCGGTCGTCAGGGGCTCGTCATGGTGATCCAGGCCTGGACCTGTCGAAGCTGCCTCTCCGGTTGCCGAGCGTTCTTCCTGCTCGCCATTTTCTCCGTCGTTGCCGTCGTTGGTGGTGATATCCCCGGTTGCCACTGTTTCACTCGCACTCTCGACGTCAGGTGTTTCAGCGGCCGCCGCCCGATTCCTTTTCCTTCCGTTCTTTTGCGCTTCCTTTGCCGCGAGATACTCCTCAAAAGCTTCGGACATGAATTGGGAGATGGCTTTGTCGATTCGTCCGCGGGAGAAGTTCTTGCTTATACAGTTCTTGAGCTCGACTCTTTTCCGACTTTGCTCCTTGACGAAGAAGTCCTTGGGAGCTTTCCTTTCAATGAAGGACTGGAGCAGATCCGTCGTGAGGTGTTCGCCGTGACACAAATACGTGTTGATCGTGTCCCTATCCTTTCCCAGCCGCATCGACAGCACGTGGCGGGCATCATCTTCCCTGTTGCCGACGAATCCTTCGCCGCGTCCGTGGCTGTGGATTCGGAGATCCTCCTGGGAATTGAGGAGCATGATGAGAAGGTCCCTCGTGTTCCGAAGCATTTCGGCATAGCTGAAGATTCCGCCCCTCGTTAGACTGCGGATTCCAGCCTTTTGGAGGCAGAGTTCCTCGTCGGAATGGGTGTTCAAATCATCCACCTCGCAATGGATGGTCGTCTCGCCTGCTGCTTGGGCCGCTTCGATCAGGCTCCATCCCTCGATGCAGAAATTTCCCTCCGGCGTCCTTGCAATGATCGGCTGCCTTGCGTCCGTTGGGATCGCGAAATCCGGAATCGAGTCGAAATGTCGGATCGAGTCGACGGGAAGCTCTTCAAGCGACCTCGCAATGACCTTGACGACCTCGATTTCCTCGCCGGATGCTGCCGTTTCAGTGGTCGATCCAGAGACTCCCGGGAGTCTATCCTCCGCAACATCTGGATTCTGAATAACTTTTTCTCCAGCATCCTTGGCTTCCGGCGCACTGACCATACCGGCAAGATCCTCGCACTCCACCGGGCTCGCGTTCATGCCCTCCGGCGTGGTCGTGTCAACCACCCGGCCCTCAACCGCTACATCTTCTCTCTGCAGGTTCTTCATACCTTCCTCCAAAAAACTTTTTTGGGGTCCCATTTCGACTGAAATGTTGATGGACGCCTCAAGAGAGAAGGTGTGATTCTCGGAGGAACAGTCGCGTCACATTGTGACGTTGAACCAACACGTCCGGAGGCATCACGTGGTGTATATCCTTTATGGTTGGATGCTTGTCATCGATGCGGAGAGGTGGTAAGCAACAGGCAGGATCTTGTGGGGCACTCAGATGTGCCAGAGGGGGGTTATGAAGGTAAAAGCCGATTTTGTAACGAATTCAAGCTCAACGAGCTTTATAGTAACCTGCAAAGCTGAAGCAGGCGAAATAGATGATTTTATTAACAAGTTCAATGAATTGTTGAAAAACTACATTAAGAAGAGCTCGTGGGACGGAGAGTTCCAGGAGCCTTCGATGCTGACGAGCGACAGGGTAACCAAAGTCGGATCAGGTACATTCCTGATCCAAGACTTCGTCCCCATATATTGCGGCGAACAGGATACACCTCAATACCTAAAGGACTTTTTCGTTGACCGAAATCCAGAAACATTGGAGCTGCTCAAACAGGCGGGAATCGCAATCATCTCAATTGAAGCCAAGAACCTGAACGAACCGCAACACTCATCATGAATATCCTCCTCGACACCCACATCTTGGTTCTCAGGGAGTACGACCGCAAGCTGGAAAGGCATCTGCTTGAGGTGGCCCGTCTTATCAATGATTTGAAATACCGGATCGTTGTCCATCCTCACTCCATCGAAGAAGTCAAAGGCGATAAGAACATTCCGAACAGAAGCGCCGTATTGTCCAAGATCCAGACCTATTCGTCTCTTTCATCGCTGTCCGACCCGTATGACGATAAAGACTTTCTTGCAGCAATTCAGAAGCCGAAGAGTGAACGTGAAAAGGTCGACGCCTACCTTTTGTATAGCCTCTACAAGAATGAAGTCGAACTGTTCCTGACGGAGGATGTCGACATTGTAGAAAAAGCAGAACGCTTGGGTATTTCAGAAAGAGTGATCAATCTTCAGGATGCTGCAGCATATTTCAAAAAAATTATTAGTCAAAACAAAGGAAAAGACCATGCTGCTCCGGTGTACAGTTTTTACAGGATTGGACAGAAGTGGTTCATCGGAGAGAAGGGAAAGGAGGGAATTCTCGATAATTTGAAGGGGTTCGAGTTCATTCATTTCTTACTGTGTAACGAAAATAAAGGTTTTTCTCCTGCTGTCGTCTATAATGGCGGTAAGAGCCCGGGTGATGATGCGCCTCAGAATGAAATGACCGCCCAAGAAATCGAAGCACTCGGATTGCATCCTGAACGTGCCCTTTACGATGATCAACAAAGGAAGAATAAGTCGATAAATCGATTGCAGATTGAATCGTTGATCGAACAACTTAAAGATGAATTGAATTCGGAAGATGGCCAGTCTCCGGAAGAAGAAATGGTCAAGAAAGACGAAATAAAAGAAAAAATTCGTAAACTTAGGGCATTATCACAGCAAATGGAGTCACGGCGAGCAGGGCGAGACCCAAAATCAGAGTCAGAAAAAGCGCGGATCAACGTAACAAAATCAATAAGAACAGGACTTTCGAAGATAGAACAGGATCAGACAATCTCCTCCATTGCAAGGTATCTGAACCAAGGGACAATAAAAACGGGCGATACCTGCGTCTATTCTCCCAATATCAACGACAAACCCACCTGGATCCTTTTTCAAACCCCTAGTCGATAAAGCCTTTCTCAATAGATCGTTTCATTTGTCCCTTCTTGGGAACATTGTTCCGCACGTGTTCCTCCAATAATCACACTACCTCTATCAGGAGTCCTGCATTCGTGGGACAAAATTGGGATCGGGGATTTGTGATCCGATCCCGGAAAGGAGGGAGGTGCCGAACATGAAGCGTGTCATCAAAGAGCAAGAGTCCTCTACATACTGCTCCGCAATAGAAATCTTGACGGAAAGAAGCCTCAGATCCGTCGTGCTGGAAAATTTGATGGATGGATGCTGCCCCACGAAGTCTGAGCGGACCTTAGAGCTTCTTGCCGACTCTGGAAACGTTCAATACGTCGTCGTCGAAACGTGCCGAATCTATGTGAAGTAGCAACTAAGCAATCTTAAAGCAATCAACCGGTGGGGGGTCGCTATCGACCCCTCACCAAAAAAACGCAGGGATACGGATTTCTCGAACTACTTACCACAAAAGGACACTCCGGGTGCCCGCCGGATGTCCTCGATTCACTTACCTTCCGATCCCGGATGGGAGTGAGGGGAATGGAACAGAATAGATGTACGGCTACACAATATTTGACCCAGACCGAGGTTGCTGATAAATTCAGAGTGACCCAGTCGACCGTCAAGAATTGGCGGGAGAGAGGGTTGCTTCGCTATCTTCAAGCTCCGGGATCGAGACGAGTCCTTTATCCAGTTGACGCGATAGAGGAATTCGAGCAGAAATCGATTCACACAAAGAAGGAGGTGGTGACTCCAAGGGAAATTCAAAGGAAAAGTCTGAGGACATCGACCAGACCTGCAAAGGAATGGAGGATTTAACGATGGCCAAAGACAAGGATCACAATCTGGTCGAGCGGGAAGGTGTCTGGTACTTCCGCAAGACCATAGACGGTAGAGACGCAAGAATTGCTCTTTCTCAATCTGTATTGGAAGCACGGCGCATCAGGGACGAATACCTTCGGGAGTTGAAGCTGAATGGGAGGCTTCCGGTGACAAAGGAGACTGATGGAACCGGGAAGCTTTTCGGCGAGATGGCACAGGAGTGGGTGAGCATCATCTCGAAGGAGATCAAGCTCTCGACCCTCTCCGACTATCGCTACTCCATGAACCGGTACATCCTTCCGCGGTTCGGAAACACTCCTATAGCGGAGATCAACTACCTCGATATCCGCAAGTTTGTCAGCACCTTGGGGTGTTCGAGAAAGAGGATCAACAACATCCTCGTCCCCATGCGGTCGGTTCTGAAGATGGCGTACCTCTCCGAGATCATCGAGAAGAACCCCATGGACCGAGTGAAGAACGTCAAGACGGACAAACCGGATATCCATCCCCTTTCCATGGAGGAGGTCCGGCTGTTCCTCGACAACGTAAGTGAACGGTTCAAAGACTTCTTCGTGGTCGCCTTTTTCACGGGGATGAGGTTCGGGGAGATGGCGTGCTTGAAGTGGCAAAACGTGGATTTTCGGCTGGGTGTCATCAAGGTCCGGGAAACCCGAGTTATGGGGGAGGAGGGGAGGCCGAAGACAAAGAAGTCGACCCGGGACATCAAAATCCTTCCCCCGGTGCGGGAAGCTCTGCAGGACCAGCGGAAACAGACCTTCGGAAAGTCTGATTACGTCTTTCTCAACCAGTATGGCAAGAACATCGATCCCATGTCGATGAATTTTCACGTCTGGAAGAAAGGCCTGAAGGCAGCTGGTCTTGCTCCAAGATCCCTGTATCAAACCCGCCACACATTCGCCACTTTGATGCTGGACGCCGGCGAACATCCCGGATGGGTCCAGAAGATGATGGGTCACGAGACAATGCAGATGATCTACGAGAAGTACTACTCGTACATCAAGAACTACGACCGGGATGAGGGGAGTGCCTTCATGGAGAGGGTTTTCACCGTAAAGACTGACCAGCAGATTGACGAAAGCAGAGCAGCGGAGATTTCATAAAAACGGCACAAATCCGGCACAAACGACAATGGGGAGTTAGAAGCAGTTTCTAACCCCCCATTATCACTCAAGAAAATCTGCGTATCTTGGTGCCGAAGCCGGGATTTGAACCCGGACAGGCATACGCCC
>ERZ795032.2276-NODE-2276-length-11209-cov-230.646943_pt1 | contig 11209 bp, 13 predicted proteins | sample MGYA00375124_ERZ795032 | MGnify/ENA primary metagenome ERZ795032 (study PRJEB30167, sample SAMN05720154) | activated sludge metagenome | isolation source: Anaerobic digester | place: China | collected 2015-12-16 ...
GTTAAAGAGGATGAGGGACGGGCCGGCCGCCCCCGCTATCAGGCGCCCGTCGGCGGAGCAGGCGATCAGCCCCGCCGCCCACTCCCGCCAGAGAAGAGTGCCGTTGCCGGTAAGGAGGCAGAGCCGGTCCCCCCCGACCAGGATGAAGGAGCCGTCCGGTGTCAGGGAAAGATCGGCGATATCGGATGATATGGAGTGGGTCCAGAGAGGGGTTCCTGCCAGGGCACCGGCGGGCAGAACCGCAAGGAGGAAACAGACACCGAGAAAGGCCTTCGCACACCGCATACGCCAGAAGGTTTCTGGAGCGACACTATAATGATTCCGTTTTACATAAAGAGGTAAAACGGGATTTCATCGAGATCCGCCCCCCGGGCACCGGGAACATTCGCGATTCCCCGCCATCCACCCCGGGACGGGAAAACATCATGTCAATAAGATTATCTCTTCTAGAGCCGAAATTTAGTCAGGATGGCGGATGCGAAGAAATACTATGCTGCGGCCGTACTCGCAGTATGGCTCATCATCATCGCCTTCTTCATGGTCCTATCCCGTACGCTCGACCTTGAGGTATTCTTCGTCCTCGCCCTGATCGGCCTCCTGGTCGTCGCGGTCCTGATCGACGGGGCCTTCTCGCGGCCGCGCTACATGCGATACATCGGCTACATCATCGCCGCGGGGGTCGCCCTCTTCGCCTACATCGTCGCCCAAAAGATACTGGAGATCCTTGCTGCATGAACCGTCAGGTCTCGCACGCCGTCCTTGCCGCGGTAGCCATCCTCGTCCTCGTCCTCATCGGAGTCCAGGCGGTCGACCCCGTCCTCTACGCCGCAAAGAACATATCGACCGCCGCCCACGCCGACCCGGCGACCATCCAGAAGCGCTCTCTAGGCGACGCCGCATCCCTCGTCCCCCTTATGGATGACCTGCTGGGCCAGACCGGGACCCTCGCCCTCACGATCAAGCTCAAGGACTACGAGAGCGCCGAGCGCGACCTTGCCCGCTACAACGAACTCTCCCGCCGGTTCGACCGGCTCGTCGTCACCCTCGACGTCTCCGGGACCGACATAGGCGAGTTCCAGCAGAACAACCGGCAGAACCAGGATGCCCTCGCGGCCCTCTTAAACGATACCCGGCGGTTCGATGCCCTCCAGCGCCTCGAGATCGAGGTCAGGGGCGACGACGAGCAGCACATGACCGTCATCTACGAGGGCGAGGCCCTCCGGCAGAAGATGCGGGAGACTTTCTCCGCCTACGCAAGGAGAGAGGCCGCAACGGTCAGGATCGCCGAGCATTACGAGATCAATGCCACCCCCTACCAGGAGAGCGTCGACCACTTCGCAGAAGTCGCCGATGCCGCGAACGGCTGGCAGGAGGAGATCAACGGTGGTGGAACCGGAACAGGGGGAACCGGCAGTGGTGGAACCGTACAATCCCCCCTCGTCATAGCGGTCACCCCGGTCGAGGGGAGCTACGGTGACGTCCTCCTCATCGGCGGGATCCACGCCGCCGGAAAATCCGGCGCTCCCGTCGAGATCTACGTCGACAGTCGGTTGGCGGCGACCGTCGCCCTCGACGACGACCGCACCTATGTTCACTCCTACCGGGTCGGCCGCATCCTCGCCGGCCCGCACCTCGCCTACGCCACCGCGGGAACAATCTACTCAAACGTCGCAGCGTTCGAGGTTCTGCCCAAAAACACCAGCATCACCCTTTCCCTCGCGGAAGTGAACGGAACGGCCGTCGCCTGCACGGGGAACCTCACGGCCGACGACGGTCGCCCGGTTACGCGAGCCCCGGTCCTCATAAGGGTCGACGGCGAAACCCTCGTCGGGGCAGAGACCGATGGAAACGGCACCTACAGGGCGGATATTCTCCTCCCCGCCGGGGAGCACGCCCTCCGTGCCGAGTTCCACGCCGCGGGCTACCCTCTGAACGCTTCGGAGAGCCCGACAGAGACGGTCATCCTCCGGGGCGAAGGGCTCTCGCCCTTCCCCTTCGCGGCGGCGATCGCGGCGGCGGCCGGCACCGGGTGGTACCTCCGCCGGCGCCGATCGGAGGAGAGCACCCCGGCGGCAGAACCGGAAGCGGCACCGTCGCCGGAGGTTGCGAGACCCACGCCGCAGGTGAGCATCGCAGGCCTCCCGCCGCGCGAGGCCGCGACCGTCCTCTTTTGTACCCTCCGTGCCCGGCTCGGTCTCCCCGAGACAAAGACGCCGCGCGACTGCGCCCGCATCGCCCCGGCATACGCCGGGTTCTTCGAGCGCTACGAACGAATCCGGTATGCAGGAGAGACCCCTTCAGAGGAGGAGCTCACGGATATGGAACGCATTGCCCTCGGGGGTGACGCAGATAGAGCGTGAGGCCTGGGCGATCCTCCTCATCCTCCTCCTCGCCGCCGCCGTAGCTTACGCCCATGTCACCACCACCACCGAAGAGTACAGCCGCTACAACACGGACTGGAACGGCACATCGGCGCTCCCTGCAGAGGAAATCCGCGACCTCCGGAACCTCGACACCGCGGCAACCCTTCTCATCCTCGCGCCTGACAGACCTTTTACGGCCGAGGAGGTCGGTTACCTGCAGACGTTCCTCGATGCCGGCGGCCGCGTCATCGTCGCCGACGAGGAAGGAACCGCAAACAGCCTCCTTGCAGACCTCGGGAGCACCATGAGGGTCCGGCCGCAGAACCTCGCAAGCCTCGAGCGGGACCGTGCCGATCCCGGCCTCTTCACCGTCAGCGTCGTCGGGAACACGAGCCTCTTTGCCGGGGTAGGGACCGTCCGGGTCAACCGCCCCGCGGCGGTCACGGGGGGTGAACCCCTCCTCGAGACGGCGATACTCACCTGGGAGGACGGCGACGGCGACGGCCGGATAAGCGGCGACGAGGTCTTCGGGACCGCGGTCATCTGCGCGGCCGAGGGAAACCTCACCGTACTCGGCGATGAAAGCCTCTTCATCAACGCCATGCTCGCCGAGAACCCACAGTTCATCGAGAATATCCAGCCGATCCGGGTAGACAGCATCCACAGCAGAACCGGCACCGCTAACCCAATCATCAACACACGATTATGGATACAGGAGACGCCGCCGGCTGCGGCTGCCGCGGCGGCCCTGGCCATCCTGCCGGTGGCCTGGCACTTTGGGAGGAAGAGAGATGATTGACGACCTTACCACACGCATCAATGCGATAGCAGACGCTTACGAAGAGATCAGGGCGACGACCCAGCAGGTGATCGTCGGGAACCAGCCCCTCATCGAGGAGATCTTCATCTGTATGATCAGCGGCGGCCACCTTCTCATCGAGGGGGTTCCCGGGACCGCAAAGACTACTGTCTGTAAGATCGTGGCACACCTCATCGATTACGACTTCAGGAGGGTCCAGGGGGCCGTGGATCTCCAGCCGGCCGACATCATCGGCATCCGGATATACGACCGGGAAAAAAGCACGTTCGCCCTCCAGAGGGGGCCCATCTTCACGAACTTCCTTATGGTCGACGAGATGAACCGCCTGACGCCGAAGACCCAGAGTGCCCTCCTCGAGGCCATGAGCGAGCGCCAGGCGACGATCGACGGGATCACCTATCCGCTCCCCGACCCCTACTTTGCCATCGCCACCCAGAACCCCCACGAGATCGAGGGGACCTTCCCCCTCATCGAGGCGCAGCGCGACCGGTTCATGTTCAGCTCCGTCCTCGACCACCTCAACTCCGAGAACGAACTGGAGATCCTCCGGCGGGAGCACGCCGGAGAACTGGACTGGAAGGTCTACCGCGACCGGGTCGACCCCATCCTCGACCCCACCGGGGTGGAGGCTATGGCCGCGGCCATCCGGGAGGTCCGGGTCGACGAGACGGTCCTTGGCTACATGCGCGATCTCGTCCTCGCCACGCGGAACCACGGCGACGTCCGGCTCGGGGCGAGCTCCCGTGCCTCGATTGCCCTCCTACGAGGCTCGGCCGCCCGGGCGGCACTCAACCGCCGGACCTACGTCATCCCCGACGACGTCAGGGCCCTGGCCCCCTCGACGCTCCGCCACCGCCTCCTCCTCACCCGGGAGGCGGCTATCACCGGGGTCACCGCCGAAGCGATCATCGCCGACATCGTCGAGAGCGTCGGGGTGTCGTAAGGATGATCCGGCCGACCCGGACGAGCGGCGGCATAGCGGCCCTCGCCCTCGCCCTCGCCGTCACGGCGCTCCTCCTCGAGAACCCGGCCGCAGCATTCGCCGCCGGTTCCCTCGCCCTCTTCCTCCTCTGGCGGGGCTGGCGGTTCGAGAGCGACCTTGCCGCCGCGGCGACTTCGTTAGAGGTCATTCGCACCGTCGACCGGACGATCCTCCGGCAGGGGACAGCGGCGACCGTCCGGGTACAGATCAACCTCACCGTCCCGCCCGGCATGGATATCCGGGTGCGCGACGTACCGCCGGCGGTCGCTGTCGGCGATGCCCCCCCATCACCGCCCGGCAGGGCCGTGACTTACACCATCCGGCTCATGGCACCCGGAGAAACGTCTTTTGGAGGGGTCGCCATCGAGGCGGCCGACACCTTCTTTACCACAAACCTCGTATGCCGCCGGTCTGGCGCCCCGCAGATCCGGGTCTTTCCCGCCGGAACAGTCGGGGACGGCCGGGGGAGGGGGGCAGGCAGCGGCGATACCGAGGTGGACCGGCGGATGGCCATCTCCGGCCAGAGCATCCTCGGGTTCCGGCCCTACCAGACGGGTGACGACCCCAACCTGATCGACTGGAAGATCACTGCCCGGCGTGACACCCTCTACGTCCGGCAGATGACCGGGCTTGAGGGCGGCGCCCCCCTCATCGCCGTCGACCTCCCGGGCCGGGCCGGAGACCCGGCAGCCTTCGCCCGGTTCTCGATGGCCGTCTCCGGCGCCGTGGAAGGCGCGATCAGCGCCCGCGACGGCTGCTCTCTTCTGATCGTCGCCGGCCCCGAGATCGTCCGATTCCTCCCGAGGACGACGGAGATCCGTGAAGCCCTCGCCGCTCTCGGCGGGCTTGCTCCCCTCGAGCCCCGCGCCCCCCTCTACCGTGCGCCGGGGCCGGCCGTCCTTGCCGCCCGGGCAAGAGTGCCCCGGCAGGGTAGGGGAGAAGAAGAGACCGCCTACCTGGCAAGGCTCTGCGGCGCCCTCTCCGCGTTTGCAGGCGAGAACCCGGCACTCTTCGCGGCAGCGGTGCGGACGGCGTTCAGCGTCGCAGAGGCACGAGAGGTCCGGGTCTACTCCCTCCTCCCGCCGGGCGACAGAAGTCACCTCATCCAGCTCGCCGGCGAGGCGAAGATCCGGGGTATGCGGGTCGTCCTGAAGGCCCCCGCCGGCACCGGGACCCTTCCGGGCGTCGACACCGTGGAGGTGATCTGATGGAGATCGATCGAAAGTTCCTCCTCCTTTGCGCGGCCGAGGTCCTGGTCGTCGCGGTGGATAACCTCATTCTAGCCCTCATCCTCCAGGTGATCGCCCTCGGCGCGTTCGTCGGCGACCGGCGGGGCTACCCGGTCTTCGTCGCCGGGGCGATCCTCTTTGCCGCGGTCGTCGCGAGCGCCGGGAACGTCGCCCTCATCGGTCTTGCCGCCGCTCTCGGTTGCGGCTACCTCATCCTCACCCTCTACGACTACCGGCTCACGCGGTGGGCAGGAGGCGAGGCATGACCACGAAAAGTCCCTACCGGGGAGCCTTCATCCTCATCATCGCCGCAGCGGCCCTTCTCGCCCTTGCGGCCCTGACCGGCAGGGGGGACATCACCACCGCAACCCTCGTCCTCGCGGGCACCGGGTGCTTCATCGCCGGTGTCTTCCTCCTCGCCCTCCACAAGGGCGAGCCCCTCGACCCGGATATAGCCGCCCTCCTCCCCGCCCAGGGGACGATCGGGATCGCCACCCTCTGCGCGGACCTCGGCGTCCAGGGCAACGCCTGGTTCGTCCCGGAGGAAGAGACCGTCATCGAGGTCATACCGGTCGCGGATACCCTCCCGGAGAAGACCGGCGACGACTACTCCTTCATCACCAGAGAAGGCGAGTGCGCCGTCCGGCTCGCCCCGGCATGCACCCCGCTCCTCGCCCGTCTCCGCGAGAAGCATGCCCTCGAGGTGCCGGAGGAGAACGAAGCCCTCCTCGCCTGCATCACCGAGGTCTGCGACGACCTCCTCGAGATCGCCGAAAAGACTGAGGCGAAGAGAGACGGCGAGAACATCGTCGTCACCCTCTCGGGCTACCGCCTCATACCGGGCTGCCGGACCATCCGGGCGGCCTCGCCGAAGTGCTGCACCATGGTCGCCTGTCCGGTCTGCAGCCTCATCGCCGCTATAGCCGCGCTCGGGACGAAGATGCCGGTGACGATCGAGCACATCGACGTCGACGAAAAGAGAAAGAGCCTCCGGATGATCCTCACGCCGGCCGGACCCGCACCCAGAGGTGCAGATCCCGGTAACTCGCGTTGATCCGGTCCTGGCCCATTATATCCTCCCCGGGAACCGTCTCGTTGAAGAGGAGAAACTCGATCCGGTTGTAGGCGGTCGACGGCACCGCAAACTCCCAGGGGATCTCTTCTGTCTCGTTATGGGGGACCGTCACCACGAACCGGTCGAGACGCTCGACCGCATGGATGGTCGACGTGTTCGTCGTGGTATCGAACGTCTGGTTGAGGGCGAACGCCTCGACCGTGTAGGGGATCTCCCGGTACTCGTGGTTCCCGACCCCTATGATGAGCGACCGGGTTGCGCCGGCCGGAAAGTCGGTCGGGTAGTCCGCGGCCTTCCCGCCGGGGCCGAGTATGTAGAACTCGGTGAAGTGCTCCCCTTCTTTTGGGACCGCGATGACGTAGGCGGTCGTCGCGAGCGCGGCGACGATCGATACCAGGAGGAGGGCGGAGAGCCCCCGGTCGAGCCGGGAGGCACCCGGGTCGAAGAACTCCAGGCGAGCCGCGGCAAGCATCGCCCGGGCCGGGACGACGAACCGGTCGCCGGCCGGGAGGAGGAGGCGCCGGTACCAGGCGGCCGCGGTCATCGCGAGGGTGAAGAGGGTGAGCGAGGCAAGGATCGGGTCGAGCCGGATCCCCCAGGGGGTGTAGTTCAGCGCAAGCCCTATGAGAGGGACGACGGCAATAGAGAGCCCAAACGAGAGAGCCACCCGTTCGATGCCGTCGAGATCGCCCCGTGCGGGAAAGAGCGCCGCGATCAGGGCGTAGCCGGGTATGAAGAGGACCATCGCGACGCCAAAGAGGATCCGGAGGAAGCTCTCGTTTAACACCGGGACGTAGACGCAGGCAAGGGTTATGGCGGTGACGGCGGCGATCGCGACGAGGTCGCCGGGAACGTCGCCGGCGGCCTCTAGGATCAGGGGTTGTCTATCTTCTGTATCCATGGGCGGTTCTGTCAGCCTCTTCTCTTCCGCTCAAGCATCAAGGTTGCGAAAGCGATCACCGGGAGGAGGGCGGTCAGGGGGGCTGCGGTCGGTGTCGTCGTCACGGGGACGGCGGTGGTTGTCGCGGGGATGGTCGTTGCGGTCGGCGCCTCCGCAGGCACCAGGAGGGCGTAGGTACCCGCCCGGGAGATCTCCGCCGTGATCCGGTCGCCCTCGACCTTCGAGGGTACCGGCGACCAGGCGCCGTTATCGAGGCGGGCGATCGTCGCCGTCGCGCCGGCCGAGGGGAGGGTGAAAGAGAGGACCACGGCGGGGTCGAACGTCCGGTTTGCGGGGGTCACGGCGTAGGCGTTCCCGGCAAAGGTCCACCCGGCAGGGGTCGTCCCCTGCGCCGCGACGGCAAGGAGGCCGGCGCCCGCGGTATCGGTCCCCGCAAGGGAGGCCTTTCCGTCGGTCGAGGTCACCGTCGCGGTGGTGGGGGCGGTCGTGGATACGGGCCCGGTCGAACCGCCGCTGCTGCCGCCCGGTGTGCCGGAAGAATCGCCGTTACCGCTCTCGGTGGTGGTCGGTGCCGGCGTCGACGTCGTCGTCGTCGTCGGCGTCGTCGGCACTCCTCCGCCGATGGTGATCGTCCGCGCGAGCGCCTCGCTGCCGTTGATGTAGACGGAGACCGTCGCGGTCCCCTGCTCGATCCCTTCGAGAGCAAAGGAGATCGTGCCGTCGATCGGCCCCTTCTTCGTGCCCATCACCGTGAAGTCGGCGATGATGGTATCGGCCGCGGCCTCCCCGCGGAGGGTGACGAGGCTGATGGTTCCGCTCCCGATGTTCTGGGATTGAGAGATCCGGACCTCGTTATTCGGATCGGCATATTTGAGCAGGATGACGGAGCCCCCGTCGGGGAGGTTCGCCGCAAGCTCGGTCCAGTTCGTGCCTTTCGTGTAGGCATTCACCTCACCGCCGTTGAGGGCGAAGGGGAGGGTGATCCCCCGTGCCGAGAAGGCAAACTCCTCGCCGGGCGTCGCCGCGAACTCGCCGCGGATGCCAAGCGAAAAAGAGGCGCCGTCGGGAAGGTCGTTCACGGTCACGGTGACCGTATCGCCGGAATCGATCGTATCAGGGCTGATCGTGATCGTCGCCGCCGTCGCGGCCGGGATCAGCAGAACAAGCAGGAGCAGGAATCCACCCAATCTCTTCACGAATAAGATCTCCTTGTCGATGAATACGATATAGATGATTTTCGATACTAAAAAAGTTTATGAGGATGTGCCGGGATCCGGCGCATTACGGGGAGAGCAGGGATCCGGCTGCCGTGATGAGGAGGTAGAGGGCGAGGAGTGTCTGGAAGATGAAGTAGCCCCGGATGTTTGCGACCGCGTGGGGGAGGGCGCCTGCCCGCCCGGCAGACCGGTTCGAGAGGCCGCGAAGAGCGATCGCGAGCGGAACAAGGGAGAAGACCGCCACCGGCCGGAAGTCCACGGGGGAGAGGATACCCGTGAGCGCAAAGAGGGCGAAGGCCGCGGTCGCGAGGGCCGCCGCGGCGGCGATGAGGCAAAACCCGAATATCCGCCCCCGCCGCACGACGAGGGTCCGCTTTCCCCCGGCTATGTCGCCCTCCCGGTCGGGGATCTCGACGCTCACGATGAAGACGAGGCCGTAGAGCGCAAGCGGTATGGCGAACGCGAAAAAGGCGGGGTCAAGCCTCCCCGTCGCGACGAAGTAGCCCGCGCCGGGCATCAGGAGGCCGAAGGTGATCACGTTCGCGACCTCGCCGAGGTTGTTGTAGGCGAGCGCGAACGGCGGCGCGGTGTAGAACCAGCCGAGAAGGTTCCCCGCTATGCCGAAGGCGAGGAAGATCATCGGGTAATCGTAGACCGCCACGAAGAGATATCCAATCAGGATCGAGGCCGCCATCAGGGCGACGGCCGCGGCAAGCGCGGCGGGTTTCAGGCCGGGGTGGGCGGCGAGGACGCCGCTGCCTCCCGATATGGCCGTCGTCTCGACGAACCGGTCCGCGTCGGCGTCGAAGTAGTCGTTGCTGTAGTGGACGGAGAGGTGAGCGGCCGCCATCGCTGCATAGCCGAAGAGGAACTCCCCCGGGGTGAACCGCGCCCCGAGGAGGAACCCAAAGAGCGCCCCGGCGGTGAAGGGTATAAAGCCCGAGAGGAGGAAGGGGAACCGCCCGAGCCGTATGAATGCGCGGAGGGCACGGGTATCCATGGACGACTCTCCCGCTCCGGGAGAGGCGGGTCCGGTATATAACGTTATCCTGCCGGATCGCACCCGGGGTCCCGCACCGCACGTTCGAGGGCGCCGGCGCCCCCCTGGACGTATATGAGGCCGAGGACGGCCCGGGCAAGGGCCTCCTTCTCCGAAGAGAGCGTCTTGCCGGCCGGGCGGCCGACCGGGCTCTCGTGAAGCTCCCACCGGTCGGAGAGCGCTACGAGAATCTCCGGCCCGGAGAAGCCCCTCAGCCGCAGGGTGACGTCGCCTATGAGGGCGAGGGCCCGCGCATCGTCGGAGAACGCCGCAAGGCAGGCAAGGTCCCGTGCCGGGACCGGGAGCGCCTCCTCCGGAAACCCGGCGAGTACACCGGCAAAGAGCCGTTTCGTGGAGGGGTCCATCAGGACCCGGAGGAGGCCGTCAGGACCGGGGAAGGTGTGAGCGGTATCCCGCTCGATGCGGGGGAGGGTCTCGCGCGCCACCCGGCCGGCCTCGAATATCAGGCGATCGGCCGCCCTGCGCCACCCCCCTATCCGCCGGAGCCTCCTCGTTCTCCGGGGGGAGCGCCGGTGGGCAGGGCGGCGGTAGAGGCGGTACTCGCGCGCAAGGCCGTCCCGGAGCGCCGCGAGGGTCTCCTCGATCGAGCGGTCGAGCGGACCGCAGTCGTAGGCCATATGATCCAGGGTTGGTCAACCGGACGCATTTACCTTTCCCCGGCAGTCAACAACCTACAGGAGGAGCAGAACGACGATCCCGACGTGCAAGCAGAGAAAGAGGGGGACGAGCCGGAACTTCGCCTTCTGGGTCTTGTGCCGGAAGACGCGCATCGCGGCCAGGGCCCCGAGCGGCCCGAAGAACGCGAGGAGAAGGAGCCTCCTCTCGGGTGTCCGCCAGGCCGCCCGTCCCGCCAGCTTTTTGTCGCGGCGGAAGGCAGCAAACGAGACGGCGTTGACGAGTATGTAGGCCGCGATCGCGGCCGGCAGGAGGGGCATGCCTTATCCCCCCCGCCGGATACGCTCGGATACCCCGGAATCGGCCCGTAACACTTCGACCAGCAGCCGGATCTGCCGTATCGTCTCCGGATGGAGCTCGTGCTCCATGTAGCAGGCGTCGGCGCTGGCGATCTTCTCCGGGACGTGGATGATCCTCAGGAACTCCTTTAGCGTATCGTGACGTGCCTTGATGACCTCGGCGACCTCGCGCCCCGCAGGGTTCAGGACCACCCCCTCGTAGCGCCGGTACTCGACAAAGCCCATCTCGTCAAGTTTTCGGAACATCTCCACAACGCTCGACGGGCTGAGGTCCAGCTCACACGCCACGTCCTTGGTGCGGGCGTACCCCTTCTCCAGCGTGACGTTGAGGATGGCCTCGAGATAGTCCTCGACCCTTCTGCTGAGGTTTTTCGCACAACCTTTGTGTTTCATGCAACACCAGCGCTTCATCGTATCACAGCGCGAAGATCCCCGGTTTCAACCGGGAGAGGAAGCGCACCCTCCGAAGGATTTTTGCCGCCCGAAGACGATATCGCCGAGATGGTCCGCCGGTGCTCGCGGGAATCTTTTACCGCTGTTGCGACCCGTCGATGACCCACGATCGAGAGCAGCCGGCGTATCCGTCTT
>ERZ795032.2278-NODE-2278-length-11194-cov-3.611725_pt1 | contig 11194 bp, 7 predicted proteins | sample MGYA00375124_ERZ795032 | MGnify/ENA primary metagenome ERZ795032 (study PRJEB30167, sample SAMN05720154) | activated sludge metagenome | isolation source: Anaerobic digester | place: China | collected 2015-12-16 ...
ACTTCGATCTGTCGGCACCGGGCAACTACATGGTGCGTCTGCAACTGGACGGCCCCGAGGCCGGGGACCTGCTGCAATCGAACGCGACCAGCGTCCAGGTGATAGCGGCGGCTGCGGAGCCTCGACCGGCGGCGCAGCCAGCCGATGAGCCGCAAGGGCCCCTGGCCGTGCGCGTTCCGTCGCCCGAGGCCTATCGTCCGGGCGAGCCGGCCAACGGGTTGTCGCTCCTGCTGAAGCCGGTGAAGGCGGAATACGCCGTCGGCGAACCGATTCTCATGGAGATCCGCGTGATCAACGTCGGCGACGTGCCGGTGACCCTCGACGCGCGGCTGGAGCGGACCCTGCTGGTGTCGGTCCAGGAGCAGGCCGGCAGCCCGGCCGTGCGGCAGATATTCCAGCGGCCGGCCGAGGACGAGCCGGCGGCCCCGGGCGCGTTCTACCCGTATGCGTACCTGCGCCGCCTTGGCTTCTGGGGCAAGGTGGTCAACGTGAACAGTTGGTACGGTCGCGACGCCAGCAGCCTGGTGGAGGGCGGCAACGACAAGTCGCAGCAGGCCAGCTACGAACGCGACGGCATGACGCTGTTCTCGTTCGACGAGCCGGGCACGTACAAGGTCCAGGCGACCTACAGCATCAAGCCCCGGGGCGGCGAAGGGCCGAAGGTGTGGCAAGGCAAGACTGTCAGCAATCCGGTGTTCATCCAGGTGGTGAAGCCGGACACGCGGATGCCCGTCGCGCCGTCGCCGTAGGGCGAGGCGGACCGTGCGGCGGCAGCCCCTTGCCGGAGGGGGCCGCGACGGCCGGTCGGCGAACACATGGCAATGGCACGGGACGGACGGCGGGCCGGGCAGGCTCGCTCGTGCGTCCCGTTTTGTTTCGGAGTCGCCGGGATGAACGTCAAGGACGTGCTGGACGAGTTGCGGCGCGACAAGCGGTACCGCCATCGCATGGTTCACGTGGAGCGTCTGGCGGCTCGCGAGGCCCGGTACGCTGCGCCGTCGGCTCCGTTGGATCAGTCGCTGGCCGATGTCCTGGGCGGCTGGGGCATCCGGCAGTTGTACAGCCACCAGGCGGCGGCCATTGATGGCGTCCGCTCGGGCGACGACGTGGCGGTTGTGACCGGCACCGCCAGCGGCAAGACCATGTGCTACAACCTGCCCGTGCTGGAGAGCCTGAGGGGCGATCCGGAGGGCCGGGCGCTGTACTTGTTTCCGACGAAGGCCCTGTCGCGGGACCAGTTGAAGACGCTGCACGCCTGGCAGGCCGCATTGCCGCAGGGGGACCAGGTGCTTCGGCCGGCGGTGTACGACGGCGACACGCCGCAGAGCGACCGCCGCCGCATCCGCACCCAGGCCAACGTCGTGCTGTCGAATCCGGACATGATGCACGTGGGCATTCTGCCGTACCACGGGCGCTGGGCGTCGTTTCTCCAGAAGCTGCGCTACGTGGTGGTGGACGAACTGCACACGTATCGCGGCATCTTCGGCAGCAACGTGGCGATGGTGCTGCGCCGGCTGGAGCGGGTGTGCCGGCATTACGGGTCACGGCCGCAGTTCCTCTGTGCCTCGGCGACGATTGCGAATCCGCAGGAGCTTGCCGAACGGCTCACGGGGCGGCAGTGCCGGCTGATCGACGACGACGGCAGCCCGCGCGGGCCGCGGAGCTTCGTCCTGTGGAATCCGCCGGAAACCTCGGCCGATCCCCTTGCGCGGCGGTCGGCCAACATGGAGGCCACGGAACTGTTCGTCGAACTGGTCGGCCGCCACGTGCAGACGATTGTCTTCACGAAGGCCCGCGTCGTCGCGGAACTGGTGTACCGGTATGCCACGGACAAGCTGCGGGAAGGCAAGCACCGGGCCCTGGCGGATCGCGTGCGGTCGTATCGTGGTGGGTACCTGCCTGAGGAGCGCCGGGCCATCGAGCGAGCGCTGTTCAGCGGCGAACTGCTGGGCGTGGCCTCGACGAATGCCCTGGAACTGGGCATCGATGTGGGCGGACTGGATGCGGCCGTGCTGGTCGGCTTTCCGGGGACCATCGCCTCGACGTGGCAGCAGTCGGGCCGCGCGGGCCGCGGCGACAAGGAGTCCCTGACCGTCCTGGTGGCCTACAACGATCCGATTGACCAGTACCTGATCCGCCATCCGGACTACTTCTTCAGTCGCCCGGTGGAGCAGGGGATCGTGGACATCGAGAACCCGTACATCCTGGCGAACCATCTGGCCTGTGCGGCCGTGGAGCTGCCCCTGGGACCGCAGGACGCGGCGCTGTTCGGTTCGGCCACCGACGAGGTGCGCCAGGTGCTGGCGGCCGACGGGCGCACGCGGCGGATCGGCGACCGAGACTTCTGGGCGTGCACCGAAGTGCCGTCGCAGCGGATGAACCTGCGCAACATCAGCGACAACACGTTCAGCATTGTGGATACGACGGACGGCAAGCGGCAACTGGTCGGCAACGTGGACGCGATCAGCGCGCCGGAACTGGTCTACCCGGAGGGCATCTACCTGCACGAGGGGCAGTCGTACCAGGTCCGCGAACTGGACCTTCAGGGCAAGGTGGCGTACATTGAGCGGGCAGACACGGACTACTACACCCAGCCAGTGCTGGCGGACCAGTGTACCATTGTCGGGCAACTGGCCGAGAAGCCCGTCGGGGACCGGGCGACTGCCTGCTTCGGCGAACTGGACGTGACCTGGGCGACGGTGGCCTTCAAGAAGATCCGGTACTATACGATGGAGAACATCGGCCAGACGGCGCTCGATCTGCCGAGCCAGACGCTCTCGACCACGGGCGTCTGGATTGTCCCGGAGACGGAGATGCTGGCCGACGTGGCCCGGATGGGGCTGAAGCCGGTCGAGGGGCTGGTCGGCATCCGCAACGCGATGCTCGTGACGCTGCCGGTGCTGGCCATGTGCGACCGCAAGGATCTGTCGGGCGTCTGCAACAGCTCGGGTACCGGCGTGCCGACCATGTTCGTGTACGACCGCTTCCTGGGCGGCCTGGGTTTCTCGCAACGAGGGTACGAACTGGTCGGTCAGTGGCTGGACATGTGCCGCGCGCTCCTCGAACAATGCCCGTGCGACTACGGGTGCCCGAGCTGCGTGGGGCTGGCCAACCTGCGGCCGCCGCTGCACCAGGATCCGGACTTGACGGGCGGCTATGCCATTCCCGACAAGGTGGCGGCCGTGGAACTGCTGTCGCGGATGCTCATGGGCGCTGTTTCCTGATACCCGATGGAGAAGGACTGCCTGGACTGTGGCTAAACGTGACAAAGACAAGCCCGAGACGCCGAAGAACGACGGGGGCCGCGGCATTCTGTCGCGAGACGCTCTGGATCGGCTGATGCAGTTGAACCGAACGACGTTGAAGGCCCACCTGACGACCGCCGACCAGTTGGGTCGGCAGGGGGGGGGCTCCGCGGCGGGTGGCAAGGGCGGCCCCGGCGGCGCGGCGGTCACGGACCTGGCCTCGCTCTGTCCTGGGTGCGTGGTCGAGACGGAGGACGGCCCGTGCTATGTCATCGAGCGGGCGATTCCGGAGGTGGACCCGGCCCAGGCCGGGCTGGACGGCGAGTACCATCGCACGTTCCTGGGCGGCGGGATGAACGTGACGGAGGAGTCGTTGCACAGGTCGATGCGGCCGCTGGCAGGGGCGCCCCCCGAGAAGGTTGCCTATCTTGACATCGAGACCTGTGGCATGCTGGGCATGCCGTGTTTCCTGGCCGGACTGCTCGTCTGGCGGCAAGGGCGCCTGGTGCTGGTGCAAGTGCTCGCCCGCGACTACCAGGAAGAGCGGGCCATGCTCCATCGCACATGGACCCTGCTGGACCAGGTGTCCACCCTGGTGACATTCAACGGCCTGTCCTTCGACGTGCCCTACATCGAAGATCGCGCCGCGGCGACGGGCCTTGGGCTGCGGGCTCTGCGGGCGGACCACGTGGATCTGCTGCACGAGTCGCGGCGGCGCTGGAAATCGGTCTTGCCGAACTGCCGGCTTCAGACGCTGGAGCGGTTCATCTGTGGCCGGCTGCGGCGCGGCGACATCCCCGGCGACCAGATTCCGGCCGTGTACCACGAGTTCGTCCGCACCCACGATGCCCGGCAGATGCAGGTCGTGCTGCACCACAACGCCCTGGACCTGCTGACTCTGGCGGAGCTGACGATACGCGTCCTTCAGGGCAGCGAGGTGGACGGTCTGTGAGGTCTGTGCCGCCCGTATGGCACGGGAGTACGGTTCGTGCGGCCTGTTCCGTCGGGAGGGGTCTTTCGGGCCGCGTTGTGGCCGGTCAACAGGCGGGGCGGCGGGGGAACGACCTCCGCAAGACGGTGCCAATTCCCGGTTTTTGCGGGTCTTTCGGGGCTTGTGCGAGTGGTGGCCACGGGCCGTGATGATGAAACGCATCACAGGCCGTCACAACCCGCAATTCCGCCAAAAGTCGCTTCGAAAGCACATCCCCAACGCCGACCGCGATTTGCAGGGCCGAAACGGCCATCCCCGGTTTTTTGTCGCGTGTCTTTCCGTTTGGCACACTCATTGCATTCCGTAGTAAGCCAGACGGGAGGACTGATGTGTCATGGATGAGAAGGCTTTTCAAGAGCAGATCAGTGAGTTGCTGGTCGAGGTTCAGCGGTTTCCGGAGCTGAACAAGCAGAGGATCGACGACACGACGCCCACGACTTCGGCGAGGCACGAGAAGCTGAAGAAGAGCGTTGCGAGTCTTCAGGGCAGCCTGGACTATCTGCGCCTGTCAATCAAGTATCTGACATTTGATCTGGAGGCCACCAAGCGGGAGAACCGAATGCTTCGGAGGATGCTCGAGGAGGGGAACTGAGCGAAGCGTCGGGGAAGCCGCGGGGATGAGCGGGGATGCTGAAGCAGGTGGCATCCGGATCTGGAGGGCCCGGGCGTTTGCGGAGGCGTTCGGGCCAACTCTTTTCATGTGACCGGTCGACCAGCCTCGCGCGGGCCGACCGGTCCTCTTGCGCGGCGGCGTGAACACGGCCTCCGCTTGATTTGACCCTGGCCGGTTCCTACACTTGATGATCGGACCCTGGAGCGTGCGGGACGCCTCCGAAGACCGATCAGTCAGGGAGGTCACCATGAAAGCGACAGTCCTCTATTTCTCGTCGAGCGGCAAGACGGGCGACCTGGCGACCCGGCTGAGCGAGGAGCTCAGGCGGCTGGGGTGCAAGGTGCTCTCGACCAGTCTGGACGAGGCCCGCCGGTCGGACCTGGGGCAGTGCGACGCCGTGTTCATCGGGTCGCCGGCCTGGTCGGGCGAGCAGGTGGCGCCGGCGTTGGACGAGTTTGTCCGCGGTCATTCCGAGCGTCTGGCCGGAGCCCGCGTGGCCATGTTCGGCAGCTATGACTGGGGCGAAGGCCGGTACTTCGACGCCCTCGGCGAGTATCTTCGTTCGCAGGCGGTGACGGTTCACGGCCGGCCCCTTCTGTCGAGGCAGAGCGAGCCGGAACTGACCGACGAGGCCGTGACGGAGTTCGTTGCCGAGGTGCTCGCCGAGGCCGGACGCCCGGAAGAATGACCCGCCGGCGTCCCGCTTCGTCCTACCCGACTCCTTGCGCTTTCCCCAAAACGTTACCGTGCTGCCTGCGTTGAAAGGGGTTGACCCCTGTCGCGTGCGGGGGCAGAATGACGCTTCCGACTCCGCGGACGGGGCCGGTGCAGGCGTGTGTCGTCGGGTGTCGAACGGGAGAATGCGATGAAGCGGCAGACCGTCGTGCTGGATGGCGTGTGGTCGGTAGTCTTCGACGATAGGAACATCGGCAAGCAGCAGAAGTACTTCGAGAAGTTCCCCAAGGGCCAGGCGATTGACGTGCCGGGCGTGTGGGAACTGGTGCGGCCGGGATACGACGGCGTGGGCTGGTACCGGCGCACGTTCCAGGGCGAGGCGGCGTGGGCGGGGCGGAGCGTGCGGCTCCAGTTCGGGGCGGTCAACTACTTCTGCGAGGTCTATCTGAACGGCGAGAAGGTCGGGCAGCACGAGGGCGGCTACACGGCGTTCGAGTTCGACATCAGCGGCAAAGCCCGGCCCGGCGCCAACGAGCTGACGGTCCGCGTGATCGATCCGCCGCGACGCAAAGCGATCGAGGGCTTCCGCAGCGGCGCGCCGCTGTCGCACAGCGACACGCCGGCGTGGAAAGCCGGCTGGTACTGGAATTTCGGCGGCATCTGGCAGAGCGTCCGCCTGGTGGTCTGCGATCCGGTGTACGTCGAGGACGTTTTCGTCGAGCCGCTGCCGGACAAACGCACGGCCAAGGTGCATGTGACGGTGCGGGCGAAGCGGGCCGCGACCGTGGATTTGTCGGCGGACGTCGGCCCGGCCAAGGGCAACGACGACACCGGCGGCAAGGCCTCGCGCCGCGTGGCACTGAAGCGCGGGGCGACGACGGTCACGCTGGCGGTCAGGATTCGCAACATGCAGTGGTGGGACACCGAGCATCCGTTCCTTTATACGGCGACGGTGTCGCTGGCGGCCGAGGGATTGTCGGACGAGGCGTCGGCGCGGTTCGGCATGCGGACGTTCACAGTGAAAGAGGGGCACTTCCACCTGAACGGCAAACGCATCGCACTGAAGGGCGTGCTTCAGCAGGGGGCATATCCTCGGACGCTGGCCTTCGCCGACACGCCGGCCCTGCTGCGCAAGGAGCTGGAGCTGGTCAAGAAGAACGGGATGAATTTCATCCGGCTGCACCTGAAGCCGGACCCGTTCACGCCCGAACTGGCGGACGAGATGGGGCTGCTTCTGTGCGCCGAACCTCCTGCCGGCTGGATCGCCAACGGGCCGCACACGATGAAGCGTTGTGTCCGCGAGGCCGAGGAACTGGTTCGCCGCGACCGCAACCACCCGAGCATTGTGATGTGGTGCATGCTGAACGAGATTTACCACTATTGGACGTTCACCAACGCCCAGATGGACCGGCTGCGGTTGGCGATGAGCCTGAAGGCCCGCGAGCTGGATCCGACGCGGATCGTGGGCGACAACTCCGGCGGCGCGCACGATTATGAACAGTGTGCCGGCGCGATGATGCCGTACAGGAAGACGTACTCGCCGCTGCGCGACCTGCACCACTACTGCGCGTCGCCGGTGACGGACGAGGCGTTGACCGACCGGTACCGCGGCATTGCGAAGGCGGGCGGCCCGATCTACATCAGCGAGTTCGGCGCGTACGAGTGCCCGCCGGACTTCGACCGGACGCTGGCGCGGTACTCGGCGGCCGACAAGCGCAGGGGGCTGGAAGACTACGCCCAGTACAAGAGCTACTGGGATTCGCTGAAACAGAAGTTCAGCGAGGCCGGGCTGAAGAAGGTGTTCGGCGACGTCAAGACGTTTGTCCGGCGTAACGACGAGCGGGTCTGCGAGGAAGTGCGCGCGGTGGTGTCGTCGATGCGGAGCAACCCGCACCTGGACGCCTACGCTATCTGCCAGATCGCCGACGCCTCGGGCGAAATCTTCGGCATCACGGACATCTGGCGACAGCCGAAGCTGCATTTTGCCGACTATGTCGCTGCGGCCCAGACGCCCCTGGTGGTGCCGCACTTCAAGTCGCGACTCGTGGAACCGGGACAGACGGTCGAGTTCGACCTGCGCTGTGTCAACGAGCACACGACCGGCAACCGTTACACGGCGACCGTGACGTTCCGGCCGGAAGGGGGCGGCAAGGCGTTCCACACCGTCTCGAAGACCTTCACGGCCAAGGGCTGGGTGCAGGAGGTGCTGACGGAGCGGTTCCCGGCGCCGGCCAAGGGCGGCCGCTACGTGGCCGAGGCGGTGCTGAAGGAAGGCTCGAAAGTCCGTTGCGTGAACCCGCTGCGGTTCACCGTGGTGGAGCAGCCGGCGCTGACGAATCCGCTGGTGCGTCCGCTGGGCGGCGATGCAAGGCTCCTGGCGGCCCTGAAGCGCATCGGCGCCGAGCAGAATCGGTTCACCAACAGCACCGCCAACAAGCGCGTGCCGTTCGTCCTGGTCGGCCACCGCATTCAGGAAGGCGGCCCGTCGTACGAGCACATTCAGCAGGTGTCGCGGCAGGTGCGGCTGGGCGGCGTGGCGATCCTCATCGAGCCGGCCAACCCGATCTTCTACGACAGCCTGCTGCCGAAGGTGATCCGCAACATCTGCCCCATGCGGAGCATCGGCTACGTGTTCGACCACCCGATCGTGGAGGGCCTGCCGTCGAACTGCGTGCTGGAATACGAGTACGGGCGGCTGCTGCGCGGCATACGCAACCGCCCCGAGGATGTCCTCAAGGCGGGCGGCAGGACGATCATGGGCGGCATCGGCGCCCACATGTGGACGAAGCCCGACGAGTACATCTGGAACGGCCTGGTGGACGAGGTGCCGGTGGGTCGCGGCAAGGTGCTACTGGTGCAGCTAACGCTCCTGGACCACGTGGACAAGGACCCGGTGGCGCGGCGGCTGCTGAGGAACCTGATCGAATACGCCCACGCGTCGATCCGGCCGGGCATGGACGAGTGCAGCCCGGGCCGGCCGATGGACCCGATCACCGCACCGTGATTCGGCAAAACCGGAGGCAACGAGCATCGCACGCGAGAAGAGCATTGCACGGGAGAAGTGGGGCTGCGGCCCTGCTTCTCCCGGTGCGTTGACGCTCGGTCATGTCATCCACTCGATAGCCGTCAGTGCCAGAGCAAGAGCGCTGATGCCGCCGAAGGCCGCGGTGACGGGATTGGCCAGGGCCAGCATCGCGAGCATCGGGCTGCGGCCGTAGGTCTCGATGTTGAAGGCGACCATGGCGACGTAGCCCCAGCCGACGGCCACGGCGAGAAGGAGGGCGACTGCCGCGAAGGCCAAAGCCATCGAGGCCATGGTGAGATCGACGCCGAGGACGCTGCCTGCGCTGGCGACGACGGCGGCGGCGCCCAGCATCCACGCGGGCAAGACGAGCAGCAGGTACGCCACGGAGGCGAAGTACATGATGCGGGACGCGCCGCGGTCGGTGGCCTTGCGGCCGGCCAGGGCGAGCATCACGCGGAACCAGCCGTAGGCCGCAAGGTGTGTGGCGGCGAACGCCAGAGGAAGGAAGACGATCGGGCAGAGGATGACGCCGGCATAGCTTTCTCTATCGAACATGGCCGCGATGCCGGTCAGGACGATGACGCCGATGGTGCCGGCCGCCGTGGCCCAGAAAGAGCAGTTGTGCTCGGGAGCGGTGCGAAGGTAGTACTGCGGCCCCTTGAACTGTCGCAGGTAGGCCGTCGGCCGCAGGAGCACGCCCTTGATGACGTCGCGGGCCTTGCCGAGATCGTAGCCGTAGAGCCGCAGGAGACGGAGCCGGTCGAAGTCGATCGGGTGGCCGCACTCGGGACATGCCGCGAGGCCGGTTCCTTCGACGCCGCGCAGGGCGTACTCGCAGTTGGGGCAGAAGAGCCCGCGCTGGTCGCACCAGTTGCGCAGGATGTCCGGATTGTTGGCCGCGACGCCGATCCAGTCGTAAGGTTCCCGCGTCGCGTGGTCGCCGAGATGGAAGGTCAAGTCCGAGTCTCCTCAGGTCACGTCACCCTGCCTTTGGAACAGCGGCAATCAACGCCATGACGAACCACCCTGCCGTGATGGCACATCCGAGAAACAGCCCAGGATTCAGCCATCCCGCGCTTCGCATGAGGCCATCGCCGGTGACGTAGTATCCCTCGCACATGAACAGCGTGCGCACAAGCCGTGCCCACTCCAGCCACAAGGCCAGATTCAGCAAGGCGCCACCCAGTCCGAATCCCGCGAACATGAGGATGGCGGTCTTGTCGTGCGGTCTCAAGGCAATGGCGATCTGCATCACGATCACTGCAACGATGAGGTTGATCGCGATGGGAACCCACTGTGTGTTTGCGACGCGAAGGATCCGCCTCGCGGCGAGGCCGGGTTCGTGGTGGTGGAGCATGGCCAGTAGCACGTGTAGCCAGAGTCGCTCCACGGCATTCGCGATAAGCATCGCGAACGCTGTTGCGGCGACAAAGCCGAGCATCCACCGACTCTTGACGACTTGGAAATACGCCGCATGGGGCCACGTTGCTTTCGCGGATCCCAGCAAGCTTGCGCTCCAGCCGGTCCAAATCAACAGAACCGCGAGGACAAGAACCATGGCGAGGACGTACCTCGGGCGGCTCTCCGGCAGCCGGATGAAGTAGTGCCGGCGTCGCATCTCTCTGTGAAAACGCCGCGGCGTCAGGAAGAGCTTGCCGACGAGTTGCCACCACGTGAAGCCGCTGAGGTCGAGGCCCGTCTGGGCCATCGAGCGGAGCTGGTCAAAGTCCAGCGACGTGCCGCACTCCGGGCAACAGTCGAGTCCCGCCTCGCGGGCGCCTCGCAGGTTGTAGAGGCACCGCGGGCAGTAGATTGTGGTGCCATCGGTCGCCGACTGCTCGGCCTGGCCGTTCGGAGAAGATGTCGCGATCCGCTCGCTGTCGTCCATCGGTCCGGATGCTCCTTCACGTCGTCGCCGCGCGACCAGCTACACGGTGATGCCCCGCTACACAAGGACGCCTAACACGCACATCGAGCCCACAAGAATCAGGGGTGCCAGTAGTGCCATCGTCGGCGGACTGAGTTGCACGAGCAGCCGGACTTGCGGCGGACACTCCAGGTAGTATGTCTCGCACCGGAAGACCAACTGCGCGGCGAGGGCCCAACTGTGCCAAAGCACCCAACTGAACAGGCCGGCCGTCGCAGCACACCCGATGGTCACGACGGGCACCCAGTCCGGCTGCCTCGGCCAGTCGATGGTTGTCATGGCAGCCACGGTCACCATGGCGACCAGCAGCCCCACTCCCATCGGGAGGTAGACCGTGGAGCCGGCCGCCATGATCTGCTGCAACGCACGTTGGGGTTGGGGATGATTTGCCATACGCAGCACCCAGCGGAACCACGCATCCGTCACGGCGTGAACCACCAGGGCTGCCAGCATCCAGGCCGGCGGAATCACCGCCCACAGCTTGTGAGGCCCGTCGGCGGCAGCGGCAATCCACACGCTCGTCGCCAGAGAGGCCGCCGCGAGCAGGCCGACTGCCTTGCTGAAGCCGGGGGTGATGTCGGGCAGGCGAACGAAGTAGCACGGCGCCTTCAACTGTTTGCGGAACCGCCTGCGCAGCACGAAGAACTTCCAGCACAGTTGCCAGTACGTGAGGTACGTCAGGTCCAGGCCGCAACGGGCCTTGCGCCGCAGTTCGTCG
>ERZ795032.2279-NODE-2279-length-11190-cov-137.642479_pt1 | contig 11190 bp, 12 predicted proteins | sample MGYA00375124_ERZ795032 | MGnify/ENA primary metagenome ERZ795032 (study PRJEB30167, sample SAMN05720154) | activated sludge metagenome | isolation source: Anaerobic digester | place: China | collected 2015-12-16 ...
GCCGGTATACTCGGAGACGAAGCCCACGTTTCCCTTTGTACTCAGGATCTGCAGTACCTTTAGCGCTACGTCTTTGGCTGTGGACCAGGGCCGGAGATTGCCCATTAGGTGGACATCGATTACTTTGGGGGCAGCGAGGTAGTATGCTCCTCCGCCCATTGCTACCGCCACATCCAGCCCGCCCGCACCCATGGCCAAAGAGCCCACCCCACCTGCGGTGGGGGTATGGCTGTCTGAGCCCAGAAGGGTCTTTCCCGGGCGGGCGAATCTTTCCAGATGGACCTGATGGCAGATGCCGTTTCCTGGACGAGAGAAGTATATGCCGTACTTCTTAGCGATTGACTCCAGGTAGGCATGGTCATCGGCGTTCTCGAATCCCACCTGGATGGTATTATGATCGACATAGCTCACGGAAAGCTCAGTGGCGATATCAGATAGCCCCATGGACTCGAACTGGAGATAAGCCATGGTGCCCGTAGCATCCTGGGTCAGCGTCTGGTCTATCTTTATGCCTATCTCTTTGCCCAGCTCGTAGGAGCCATCCGCGAGATGCTCTCGCAGGATCTTCTCAGTTAATGTGTAACCCATAAAAGACCTCCAGCAGACATATCAATCAGCTGGTGTCGACGATGATGATATTAATACTCGACGATTGTGGCGTTATATATGCGGCGGAATTCTTCGATCCATCTTCGGCGCAAGAATCGGTGTCTTATGCGGCGTGAGCAAAAAGGTTATATACCTCTGAGTTATTGGATGGGTTCGGCCCGCCTGAAAGGGTTGGGTGACAGGTCCTGTAGATATTGATTATGGGACCAAAGAATACGAGATCGGCCTGAAGCTGTCGCTGCGATTTTCTCAGCCTCAAAATCTGAGGTGCAGGGGAAAAGATTAAATACTGCAGGTGACTACCTATATGGGCCGCTTAGGCATCGCATCCCTAAGGCTGCGACCCTGATTTAATGATGGGCCGACTTCCAGGTTGCGATATACGGAACAAGTGGAGACGCGAGTTTTTTCGTGTCTGACAATGGTCTTGGCGACTCAGCCAATTCCGATTGGTTCGGAATATAACGAAAACTTCCTAGAGAATTCTGGTTGATCCTGCCAGAGGTTACTGCTATCGAGGTTCGACTAAGCCATGCGAGTCGAATGTAGCAATACATGGCGAACTGCTCAGTAACACGTGGACAACCTGCCCTTAGGACGGGGATAAACCCGGGAAACTGGGTATAATACCCGATAGGTCTCGATTGCTGGAATGCATCGAGATTTAAAGCTCCGGCGCCTAAGGATGGGTCTGCGGCCTATCAGGTAGTAGTGGGTGTAGCGTACCTACTAGCCTACGACGGGTACGGGTTGTGAGAGCAAGAGCCCGGAGATGGATTCTGAGACACGAATCCAGGCCCTACGGGGTGCAGCAGGCGCGAAAACTTTACAATGCTGGCAACAGCGATAAGGGAACCTCGAGTGCCAGGTTACAAATCTGGCTGTCGAGATGCCTAAAAAGCATTTCATAGCAAGGGCCGGGCAAGACCGGTGCCAGCCGCCGCGGTAACACCGGCGGCTCGAGTGGTAACCGTTATTATTGGGTCTAAAGGGTCTGTAGCCGGCCGGATAAGTCTCTTGAGAAATCTGGCAGCTTAACTGTCAGGCTTTCAGGAGATACTGTCTGGCTCGAGGCCGGGAGAGGTGAGAGGTACTTCAGGGGTAGGGGTGAAATCTTGTAATCCTTGAAGGACCACCAGTGGCGAAGGCGTCTCACCAGAACGGACCTGACGGCAAGGGACGAAAGCTAGGGGCACGAACCGGATTAGATACCCGGGTAGTCCTAGCCGTAAACGATACTCGCTAGGTGTCGGCCACGGTGCGACCGTTGTCGGTGCCGTAGGGAAGCCGTGAAGCGAGCCACCTGGGAAGTACGGCCGCAAGGCTGAAACTTAAAGGAATTGGCGGGGGAGCACCACAACGGGTGGAGCTTGCGGTTTAATTGGATTCAACGCCGGAAATCTTACCGGGACCGACAGCAATATGAAGGCCAGGCTGAAGACTTTGCCGGATTAGCTGAGAGGTGGTGCATGGCCGTCGTCAGTTCGTACTGTGAAGCATCCTGTTAAGTCAGGCAACGAGCGAGACCCACGCCAACAGTTGCCAGCACGATCTCCGGATTGGTGGGGACACTGTTGGGACCGCCTCTGCTAAAGAGGAGGAAGGAATGGGCAACGGTAGGTCAGCATGCCCCGAATTATCCGGGCTACACGCGGGCTACAATGGGCAGGACAATGGGTATCGACACCGAAAGGTGAAGGCAATCTCCTAAACCTGTCCTTAGTTCGGATTGTGGGCTGTAACTCGCCCACATGAAGCTGGAATCCGTAGTAATCGCGTTTCAAAATAACGCGGTGAATGTGTCCCTGCTCCTTGCACACACCGCCCGTCAAACCACCCGAGTGGGGTTTGGATGAGGCTGCGGTCGTTGCCGTAGTCGAATCTAGGTTCCGCAAGGGGGGTTAAGTCGTAACAAGGTAGCCGTAGGGGAATCTGCGGCTGGATCACCTCCTAACGTTACGAGCATGCAAAACAGCATGCCGCTCTCTGAGCCAATCGGAAGCTGAAATGTCGATCAAGACCATAGAAAAAGAAATCTATCCAGCCAAATTGATAATCATCTGCTGGGCAGGATTTGGGGCTTGTAGCTCAGCTGGTAGAGCGCCGCCTTTGCAAGGCGGAGGCCCTGGGTCCGAATCCCAGCAAGTCCATTTGAACTAATGCACACATCGAGGCAGACTCGATGTGGAAGGGCCGAGGTCCGTAATCCGCAAGATTACGGTCCGAAGAAGCCGTGCACAAGCTTTGCGACCAGACGCTCACTGAGTTTAGTGGGGCATAAGCTGCTTATGCCAGCCAGGGGATGGCTCGGCTCAAGTGCTGAAGAAGGACGTGCCAAGCTGCGATAAGCCTCGGCGAGGCGCATGGAGCCATTGAACCGAGGATGTCCTAATGGGAAATCCTAAGTCTAAGACTTGATCCTCAAGGATCGGGAACGTCCCGGATTGAAACATCTTAGTAGGGACAGGAAGAGAAATCAACCGAGATACCGTCAGTAACGGCGAGTGAACGCGGTAGAGCCTAAACCGAATCCTGCAAGGGAGATGTGGTGTTATAAGCTGGTCTAAACGTTTTGATCTGGAAGTCGAAGTGGCCTGGAATGGCCTGCCATAGAGTGTGAGAGCCACGTAGTCGTAACAGATCAATACCGAGACCATGACTTGAGTACCGTGCGTCGGAAATCGCGCGGGAATTTGGGGGTCACCAACCTCCAAGGCTAAATACAACTTGAGACCGATAGCGTAGTAGTAGTGTGAACGAAAGCTGAAAAGTACCCCAAATAGGGAGGTGCAAAGAGCCTGAAATTGGCTGGCGATAGTGCGTTAGGGCGCCAAAGGATCTTTCTTTCGAAGGAAACGGTGGCAACGCCGCAGTACGAGAGAGACTGCCAGCGTTCTAACATGCGTTTTGAAGAACGAACCAGGGAGTGCATATTGGCGGCGAGGCTAATTCTTTAACAGAGGAAGCCGTAGCGAAAGCGACAAGCGCGCATGAGAAGAGGCGCGACGTATACAAGTGCGTGCAGTCGTCCGTATGCGACCCGAAGCCGGGCGATCTAGGCGTAGGTAGGTCGAAGCGTGGCGAAAGCTGCGTGGAGGACCGTTTGAGGTGTTGATATGCAAATCGCTCTCGTGACCCGCGTCTAGGGGTGAAAGTCCAATCGAGGTCGGAAATAGCTGGTTCCTCCCGAAACATATCGCAGTATGACCTGGTCTGAGATAGTCGGCGGAGTAGAGCACTGATTGGGGAAGCCGGACTCGAAAGGGTCTGTTCTCTTGTCAAACTCCAAAACCGCCGTCGTCGTAGACGACCAGCAGTCCGGGCTGGGGGGTAAGCTTCTAGTCCGTGAGGGAGACAACCCTGACCGTGGTTAAGGTCCCCAAATATCGGCCAAGTGTCAACACTTAAGGGAGTCCTGGGTCATAAACAACTGGGAGGTTAGCTTAGAAGCAGCTATCCTTTAAAGAGTGCGTAACAGCTCACCAGTCGAGATTCAGGGCCCCGAAAATGGACGGGGCTAAGCCGATTACCGATACCACGGAGCACCGCAAGGTGATCTAGTAGGGAGGCGCTCTGCGTGGGCAGAAGCATCTGCGTGAGCAGGTGTGGACCGCGTAGAGACGAAAATCCTGGTAGCAGTAGCAGCAAAATCGGGTGAGAATCCCGATCGCCGTAAGGGCCAGGGTTCCTCGGCAATGTTCGTCAGCCGAGGGTCAGTCGGTCCTAAGACGTACCTTAATCGGAGTACGCCAAATGGGAAACAGGTTAATATTCCTGTACCTTTCAACATTAAAACTGACGCTTCCGGATATGTCAAGCGTCCTTGCCTGGGCGTTCAATCGTATAATCCTGTGGAGAGCCGTAATGGCGAGAACCAGGAGAAAGCGTGATGACGTAAGTTGGCAAATTCCAGGAGTCCGTGAAAAGGGAGTTGAAAGTCCGTACCGAGATCCAACACTGGTGCCCCAAGCTGAGAAGGCTAAGGCGTTTCGGCATATGCTAGCTAAGGGAATTCGGCAAATTAGCCACGTAACTTCGGGATAAGTGGTGCCTGCTTTGCAAAAAGCAGGTCGCAGTGACGAGGGGACTCTAACTGTCTAATAACAACATAGGTGATTGCGAATCCGTAAGGACTAGTACAATCACTGAATCCTGCCCAGTGCAGGTACCTGAAAACCCGGTTCAACGGGAGGAAGGGCCTGTCAACGGCGGGGGTAACTATGACCCTCTTAAGGTAGCGTAGTACCTTGCCGCTTAATTGGCGGCTTGCATGAATGGAACAATGAGAGTCTCACTGTCCCTAGCTGGTACCCGGTGAACCTTACATTCCAGTGCAGAGTCTGGAGACCCCTAATGGGAAGTGAAGACCCCGTGGAGCTTTACTGCAGCCTGCCGTTGGGCTGTGGTTCTGATTGTAGAGCATAGGTAGGAGACGTCGAAGCTCGGGCGCCAGTCCGAGTGGAGTCGCCCTTGGAATACTACCCTTTCGGAGCCGCCGCCCTCACTCTGAGAAGAGGACCTCGGTAGGTGGGCAGTTTGGGTGGGGCGCCACGCCCTTGAAAAGATATCAAGGGCGCCCTAAGGTTGACTCAGTTGGGTCGGAAACCCAACAAAGAGTGTAAAGGCATAAGTCAGCCTGATGTTACCTCGCATAGCAAGAGGTGATAAGACGAAAGTCGGGCTTAGCGAACCTCTCAGCTCTCTTGGTGAGAGCGTTAGATGACAGAAAAGCTACCCCGGGGATAACAGAGTCGTCACCGGCAAGAGCACATATCGACCCGGTGGCTTGCTACCTCGATGTCGGTTCTTTCCATCCTGGCCGTGCAGCAGCGGCCAAGGGTGAGGTTGTTCGCCTATTAAAGGAGATCGTGAGCTGGGTTTAGACCGTCGTGAGACAGGTCGGTTACTATCTGTTAGGGGTGTATTGCGGTCTGAGGGCAGGTTGGTTTTAGTACGAGAGGAACAAACCAACGGCACCTCTGGTCTATCGGTTGTCTGGCAAGGCATGCCGAGCAGCTACGTGCTCGCGGATAAGGGCTGAAAGCATCTAAGCCCGAAACCGCCCCTGAAAAGAGACCGCTTAGAGTACTCGTAAAAGACGAGTTTGATAGAGCTGGTGTGTACGCACCAAGGCAACGAGGTGTTCAGCTCGCAGCTACTAACAACTCTGCAGCGCTCCGCTAAACTCGGGCGAAATCTGTGTCGCAAAGCAACGATATGCACGGCTTATAAGCCAAGATCCCTGGACCAAGGTCTAGGGTGGCAGAAATACCGGTTCGATTCCGGATCTTGGAATCGAGCATGGCGGCCAGAGCGACAGGGAAACTCCTGAACCCATTCCGAACTCAGAAGATAAGCCTGTCCACGTTCTGCATTGTACTTAGGTGCGCGAGCCCTCGGGAACTGTAGATCGCTGCCATGCTCACCTAATATCTTTTTATTAGAGCTTCAAGCCGAGCTTGGGCTCCAGAATTACTGCACATTAAACCCAACTTATCCTCGCTGCACGGATGACGGTTTCCATCTTATCGATACTGCACGGTCGATCGGGCTGCTGTGCGCCCGGAAAGGCGGCCGGACGGAGAGCTGCCGTGCTCACCTAACTTTCTTTTTTAACCACAACTGGAGCTTAGGGCTCTCCGAATTGCTATTATATTGAATCGAAGGACCAGCAATTTCGGTTTCACAAATCCCAGGCAACCATGCAGCATTTCGCCCCAAGGGGCGCGAGCCCTCGAGAGGTGACAGACATTTGCCCAATCTGCAACTAGGGATTGCGGATTACTTACTATCACGAATACAAAACGTGGTCCATTATAGTCGTACAAGATCAAAGGAGGAATTTCATAGTCAAAGCAGATCTTCAAGCTCTTCTCTTTTTATTCCTGCATCTTCCAAAATCTGTATGAGTGTGCCTCTTGCTATATCCTGGTCGCTATGGGAAGGAACTGTGACCCTTCTCTTCGTTTCCGGATGAGCAAAGATATAATGGCTCCCCGTAACTCTCTTCAGTACGAAACCTTTCTTTTCAATAATCGCTATGACTTTCTGAGGAGTTAGAGATGGCAGCTTAGGCATGGGCCTCCACTGTCAGCCTGCACTCGATGAGATCCTCTTCTACAGGAATTGCCTCGCCGTCTTCTATCAGGCTTTCAATATAGCCATTGATTGCATCCCTGGCCATCTCGATCGCCTCTTCCACTGTCTTTCCATAGGTGATGCACCCGGGAAGTGCCGGGACTAAAACAGTATAGCCGCCTTCAGGTTCCTTGCGCAGAGTGATCCGATAGCTGAGAGTTCTCATATCTAATATAGATCACTGACAAATGAAATATAACTTGCGGCTATTGGGGATCACTCAGGCCAGTGTTTTCAGCAAGACCATCATCAGTATCTCGATATAGCAGGGGTGCAAGCTCCGAGGATACAATAGTCCCTATTCCATGCTGAATTAGAGCTCCCCAATCACTGCCATCATAAATCCATGCAACCATATCGCATCCCACCCCACAGGGGCGCGAGCCCTCGGGATAGGACAGACATTATCCCAAACCGGAACCATGGCTCCCGTATCATCGCTGTCCTATATCCAGGTAGCCTGCCGTATCCCTTGAAGGATATCGCTTGGGAACGAATTGGTTTTGGTGTTGCTAAGAGGATTTAGAGCATTGGTCAATCTATACGCAGCGAAATCCTGGAAAACTATTCAGATCAGATGCCAGATAATTATAATAACTTCGAAAATTCATCAACGCTCATACCAGCCTGCCTGATGATCGCCCGCAGCGTTCCTCGATCAAGCTCTCTGTGATTAGGAACAATGACCTGTGAGAAAGGATCATCTCGTCTCAGGACAATGTGGCTTCCTTCCTGACGTTTGAAGTAGAATCCGATCTTCTAAAGGGCTTTGACACAGTCCTGACCGGAAACCACGGGCAATTTGCTCATGCAACTGCCAAAAGTGCATCGAAGCGTTCCTCTGGGACGGCAATCCCATCCTCTTTTAATGCATCTATGTATGCTTGAATTGCCTCTTTGGTATTATTAAGGGCCTCCTCTTTGGTTCTTCCCTGGCTGATGCATCCGGGAAGGCTAGGAACTTCCGCTACCCAGCAGCCATCTTCGCCTGGATAGATGATCACTTGTCGCATGGTTCTTTATATCCCCTTCACCATATATTTACCTATGTTCTGATAGCTGCCATATTCACCTGATCTTCTTCAGCCGCTCGTTAACCATATCAGCATCAAAATACTCGGGATCAAATTTCCCTCCCACCCACATCAACATATCCTTATGCTCTGGATGGCTTCTATCTCTGAGGGTCTTCAGGAGATGGTAGTATCCACTTTCTCCACCACAATCCTCGGGAGGTGCAGAACGCTTTCCCTTCAAGCAGACAGGATGCTCCAGTTCCTCTTCAGGCTTGAAGATCTTCTCCACCAAGATCGTGTGACTCCAGCTATCTCCAAAGTCATATTCATAAACGAACTTGAACTTCTCCCCGGGTATGATTCTATCCAGCCTGAACTTTTTCTCGTCCTTGAAATCATCGCCAAGCATATCAGCTTCCCTGGAGATGATGCTGTAGCTCTCACCATCTATCAAGAACTGGTGCAGATGGCAGTCATACCAGCCCATGACCTCCTGCAGGATCTTGTGTAGCTTGAACAACGATATATCCCCCCGAACCTGAATCCTTCTCCAGATCGGCGGCCTTATTCTATCAAGGGTCACCTTGAGTTGATAAATTGCCATAGGCTCTGAAAGACCTGAAGAGCCCTTAGTTTTTTTTACCATAATCCCTGATTGGGGTTCTCTATAGATATCATTATTGATCTGCGGATAGGAATTTCATACCCATTCGGTTGCCTGATGAGCGCTGGATACACTTGACTGAAGGTCACTCTGCGAAGGACGAAGCAGGAAGTTCTTATCCACTAGAACATAGTAGTTCACGGACACTTACAAATAGCATAGATATTATTAATGATTGGGTGAGTTTTTATGATCTATAAAGAGCTTGGCGCCGTCATACTGGTCTTGGGATTGCTCCTCTCAACAGGCATTATCGCTGGCCAGGATGCTGATCCTCTCAAACAGGAAGTTGCAGCTCTTGAACAAGGAGCTTTGGACGATATTGCTTTTTCGCCCCAGAATACAAGCGGAGAGGCTTTATGGAGGCTAGTCTGTGCATCGGATGCTGTCAACGCGAATTTCACCAAAATTGAGACAGCACTTATGGATGCCAGCATAGCCCTTTCAGATACAGGAATCGATGGGCCTGATGCTAGAGAAATCCTATCAAGACTCATGCTGGCCGACTCTTCTGCAATTGATTGTGTTACAATCGATCCTACCGGCACAGTACGGGAGGTGGAGCCATCATCATTTGAAAGCGTGAAGGGAGAGAATTTGAAGAACCAGGAGCATATAAATAATACTATTGATACTGGGCTCTATTCAGGATTCCATCTCATAAAGGCAGTTGAGGGCGTATATGCAATCGACTCGGAGATGCCTGTTTTTGACCGGAATGGAACTCTCATTGGGACCGTCAGCTTTCTGTTTAACAACAGCCAGTTTTTTGATAACGTTCTTTCTCCCTTCCAGCCTGGCGGAAACTCCAAGATATGGATAGCCAGAGCAGATGATGCAACGAAATTGTACGACACAGATCCGTCTCAGATATTGCTCAATAAAAGCTCTCAAATATATCAGAATTTTCCACAGCTTTTAGAGCTCTCGAATAGGATAAGCGTGGAGAGAACGGGTTATGGAACATACGAATTCTTAGACCAATCTCATGGAGAAACGATAAGGAAAGGCTGCTACTGGACGACCATTCCTAACAATGGTATGCAGATGAGAATTATTCTAACGCTTGATCTCCAATAGACCTTGCTGGACTGAATCAGTGTGGCTCAGATATCGGGCTGGTGCATAATAATATCCAAACCAGCCCTTCACTTCTTGCTACTGCGGAAAAAGGATTTTTAGTGGGCAGACGATGCTTTTATTCTATGGAATTTATCAATGGAAGCTATCGCTGGTTTTCCCTGCTCGAGATACGACATCTCGATTTCATCGTCGGAGATGATAGTTCCAAAGCCATATCCCTTGCTCTCGGCGATATAAAACGTTTTATTATCTGCACCAATTGCTCCTGCGAAGGCCTCCACAATCTCTTCTCCTTCGTGCATATAGGTTATGTTTCCTGTGATGAGGCGGTCTGTCTGCTCAACGACGATAAGAGTGACCCTATCATCTTCCACCAGATCATATGCACCATCACCAACAAAATATGCCGTCGCCGATCCAGTCCAGTTGCCCACGAGGTCTGGAACTTGAGCTGTGCATATTCCCGTAATTAGGATGATCAGAAAGATTAGCCAAATCCTTTGCATTGATCTCATTGCACCACTTTTTTTATCATAAACCACCGTTCTATATATTAATAGCGGCTCAAAGTTATCCAATTGCCGCGGAACAAAATTTTCCGCCATTCTTAAAGCTTTCTCCTTTATCAATTGCATCAGCTCTACATCAGCCATTTGACATTGAGGATGGGGCAGCCCATATACTGAAACCTATTTTCCTTCATCCATTAGGTTTTTCGGCCATTTCCTAAGTCTTTTCGGATCACTGATTTATGGCCCTAATGATATCAACAGATCTCATATTGATACTAAGGTCTGAGAGGTGAAAGCTGCATAATGTCAAAATTAAAAAGGCTAAATGAGATGATGCCAGGCGAGAGAGGAAGGGTTGCAGTCGTGTCTTCAAGCGGTGCTCTCCGCTGCAGGATGATGGAGATGGGGCTTGTAAAGGGCGCAGAGCTGGAGGTGGTAAGGCTCGCTCCTTCAGGCGATCCCGTGGAGATTCTCCTCAAGGGCTACAGCCTCGCTCTTCGAAAGAGGGAAGCCGTGAACATAACTTTGGTGGTGGACTGACTTGATCAGCACGGGATCGATATCTGGAGGCAGTCTGCCTCTGGCCTTCCTCCCGGAGGGCAGAGCAGGAACTGTGCTTGAAATTCGGGGCGGGCACGGAGCTGTGAGACATCTCGAGGATATGGGCTTCGCCCCTCCTGCCAGAGTTTTAGTCCTAAAGTCCTGCCCGCCGGGTGCCATGCTTGTGATGGTGAAGGATTCAAGAATTGCCCTTGGGCGGGGCATAGCCATGAAGATACTTGTTAAAGGGGTTGATGATCCATGATTCGAGCAGCACTTATCGGCAATCCCAATGTCGGAAAGACTGAGATTTTCAATCGCCTGACTGGGCTATCCCAGAATGTGGGCAACTTTCCCGGCGTAACGGTTGAGAAGAAGGCAGGACGGCTGGTTCATAAGGGACAGCAGATCGAGTTGGTGGACCTGCCAGGCACCTACAGCCTCACCGCTCATGCCGTTGACGAGCTTGTGGCCAGGGACTACATCGTTATAGAGAGACCGGATGTCATCGTTGATATAGTGGACGGAAGCAACCTGGAGAGGAACCTTTACCTCACAATGCTCTTGCTTGAAATGGATGCCAACCTGGTCATTGCTTTGAACAGATGGGATATGGTAGCAGCCAGAG
>ERZ795032.2281-NODE-2281-length-11185-cov-3.868104_pt1 | contig 11185 bp, 7 predicted proteins | sample MGYA00375124_ERZ795032 | MGnify/ENA primary metagenome ERZ795032 (study PRJEB30167, sample SAMN05720154) | activated sludge metagenome | isolation source: Anaerobic digester | place: China | collected 2015-12-16 ...
CTGGCCGGCGCCGGTCTCGGCGATGATGCGCGGCTTGCCCATCCGTTGCGTCAGCAGGGCGTGTCCCAGCGTGTTGTTGATCTTGTGGGCGCCCGTGTGGTTCAGATCCTCGCGCTTCAGGTAAATCTTCGCGCCGCCCCAGGCCTCCGTCACTCGACGTGCCAGGTACAGCGGGCTCGGTCGCCCGACGTAGTGCTTGTAGTAGTACTGCAATTGCTCCTGGAACGTCGGGTCGCGGCGGGCCTGGTCGTACGCCTCGACCAACTGGGCCAGGGCGTGCATCAGCGTCTCGGGAACGTACTGTCCCCCGTACGGGCCGAAGCGCCCATGACTGTCGGGTAATCTCTGTGCCACGGCTGAGACTCCTTCTCCTACGGCAACCGCGCTAGGTTACGGACGGCCTCTTTCACCGTCAAGCGAAAAGGGCTGCAGAGCGCATCCCGGGGACCTCAGAGCCGACCGCTGCGGAGAATCGAGATGACCACCCAGGTGCCGCTGACGGCGGCCATGACGAAGCCCACCAGCCCCAGGAGCGGGATCTCGCCGACCGACGGCACATGCGCGGCGAACCATGGAATGAGGTTGCCGACGCTCGGCCCGATGCGGGCCTGGAGGATGATGCTGGAGCCGAGGATGATGGCGGCCGTGATGACGCTGAAGGCGATGCGGTTGCTCGATCGGTCCAGTTCCGTGATGACCGCATCAAGCCCGTCATGGCGGAACACCAGGCGCATCTTGCCGCGCATCAGGTTGCGGAAGAACCGCCTGAACATCTGCGGCCCCTGCTGCATGATGCTGGCCACGTGGTAGGCGTTGACGCTCAGGTTGCTGGCGATCCGGCCCGGCGACAGCCGCTCCAGCATCAGCTTGTTGAGCTTGGGCTTGATGACCTCGACCGGGGCGCAGTCAGGGTCGAGCATCAACGCGACGCCCCCGACGTTCGTCAGACTCTTGCCCAGCAGGACAAAGTCCCGCGGCAGAACGATCCGATGGTCGCGCGCCAGGCCGACGATCTCCTCGAAGACGCTCGCGATGTTGATCCGCTTGATCGGCGTGCCGTAGTACTTGTCCAGCAAGTTGCCGAGGTCGTTCCGCAGGCGGCTGTAGTCGATCTCCTCGGGCAGCGCGCCCAGGTCGTCCAGGATGTCGATCACCAGGTCCAGCTCGCGGTTGACGGCCGAGACCAGGCAGATGGCCAGTCGCGACCTCATGCTGGGGTCGAGCCGTCCGACCTGACCGAAATCGATAATGCCCCACCGGCCGGGCGCCTGGGCCAGCAGATTGCCCGGATGCGGGTCGGCATGGAAGATGCCCATCTCGAAGAACTGGTGGAAGAACGCGTCGAGCAGGTGCGTTGCCAGCAGCTTGCGGTCCAGTCCGGCCGCGCCATAGTCGGTGGTCGGGGAGACCGTTGTGCCGCTGAGCTGTTCGAGCGTCAGGATGTTGTGCGACGAGAGCTGCCAGAGCACCTGCGGCGTCTGGACGTTCTCGTTGGAAGCGAAGGCCTCGTGGAACCGCGCCGTGACCGACGCCTCATTGATGAAGTCGAGCTCGCGGTGCAGCGTCCGGGCGAATTCGTCCACGAGCATCTGCGGACGGTACGGCCGCAGCTCCGGCAGATGTCGATCCACCAGTTGGGCCAGGGTCCGCAGCAGCGCCACGTCGTTGACGATGATGCGTTCGATGCCGGGCCGCTTGACCTTGACGACCACCTTGCGCCCGTCGGTGGTGACGGCGCGGTGCGCCTGGGCGATGGACCCGCAGGCGAACGGCGTCTCCTCGAACGTGGTGAACGCTTCGCCGAGGGGGCGGCCGAGATCCTGATCCACGACGCGCCGGACCTCGTCGAACGCAAAAGGTCGAACGCGGTCGTGCAGCCGGCGGAACGCGTTCTGGAACTCGACGGGCAGCAGGTCGGGCCGGCCGGCCAGCGACTGGCCCAGTTTGACGAACGTGGGCCCCAGGTCTTCCATGGCCTCCGCGGCGCGCGTGGCGACCGTGGCGATGTCGTCCTGGCCGACGGGCTTCGGCGGGAACTTCGACGTCAGCTTCTGGCGGAAGGGGACCAGTCGCTCCAGCCTCATGCTGACCACCAGGTGGCCGAACCCGTGCCGGGCCAGGACCGTCAGAATGGTCGCCAGGCGTTGGCTGCTGCGAATGGTCTGGCCGAAGGAGAAGATGCTCACGCGACGCGCTCCACAGGGGGCATGAGTCCAGGGCGAATGCAGTTGTGCGGCCATTATAGACGCGCGACAGGGCTGCGGACCAGCAAAAACGAGCCCGGCGAGGCACACGCGGCCACCGGTAGTCCACAGGCATAGTTTATCGGACCCTGATATCTGACAAAAAGTGTGTTTCGCGCCGCAAAGGGTGAATTCCTGCTAATGGGGTTTCACGTTCTGTCCGATATCCATAGCAGGCTGTGGGTCACCGTCCGTCAGGACGGGCAGCCTGGCTTGGGGGATCCGGGTAACGGCGAGCTCGGGTCCCTCGTTTTTTTTGCGCCTGCCCCGACCCTCCCCCCAGCCGTCCCTCCATGGCGAAAAACCTGCAATTTGCCAAACAAAAGCCAGACCATTTCGTATATCATACGGACAACTAGTTCGATTCCCGCGAGGTGGTTATGGCTACGATCAAGGTGACGTGCCCGAAGTGCTCGAAGCCCTTCGGCGTGCTGGACCGTCAGATGGGAACCAGCGTTCACTGCCCCCATTGCCGTCAGCGCATGACCATCGGCCAGCGCAAGGGCGATGCGCCGGCAGGCGCCCAGGGCGAAGCCGCTGCAACGGATGGCGGGCCGGCGTCGGCCGCCGACGCGCTGGAGGCCGCCTTCGGGCCGCCCGCGAAGCCCAAGCCAGCGCCCAAGCCGGTCATGGCCGCCCCGGCGCCCCAGCCCTATCAGACACGCCTGGCCAAGAATCTCGGAGTGGACGAGGACGTGGAGCAGGATCACCTGCTCGACAACGCCCCCGTCCGCAATCGCACGGTCGTGTGGGTCTGGGTCAGCATTCTGGGGGTCATGCTCATCGGCCTGGTCATCGGCCTCGTCGTCAAGTACGGCGATTACAGCAAGGCCGAGCGGTCCGGTTCGTTCAAACAGTTGAAGATTCTGGGCGAAGAGCGGGCCATGAGCGGACCGCGGCAGCAGATCATCCACACGATCACGGACGAGAAGGGTAATGTCATCCAGACGGTGGACGAAACGGCCGTCGATCTGAGCAGCAAGGACCGTATCCATCCCGACCAGATGCTGGACGCGAGCACGTCCACGCTGGTGCCGCACATGCCGCCGAACAACGTGTCGAGTTACTCGGTGACCAGGGACAACAAGCAGTATGAGGTGTGGGTCGGCTATGTGGAGAACACCGGCACGGAGATGGTGCGTCGCGGCACATGGGCGCTGCGGTTCGTCGATAAGACCAACGAAGCCGACGTGAAGGTGTTCAGCGAGCAGGTGTATTGGTTCAACGACGTCAAGCCCAACGAGAAGGTGTACTTTGTTTTCGAAGCGCCCTATGTGGATGCGTCCGGTGGGAAAGTGGGCATTCAGCCCATTCCGGAAGTGCCGGAAGACGGCGCCACGAACATGCCCGTCTTCGAGTTCGACCTCAAGCCGATGAGCGTGGATCGCCAGGGCAGGACCAAGGGGACTGTCAGCTTCGACGTCACGAACCTGTCGTCCGTGACAGCCCCGGTGGTGGACGTGCTGTTTGTTCTGAACAACCGCGACGGCCAGCCGGCCGCCTATGCGAAGACGCAGGTGATGAACCTGGTGCCGCACCGTCCGGAGCGTGCCCAGGCGTCGTACAGCGAGGCGCATTCGCTGGGTGTGGACCATGTTGGCTTCTGCCGCGCCCAGGTGGTGGAATCCGGGGCCGCCCAGTAGCCGTCGCCGAAGGCCGGCAACGCCCCGTCGCCGGGGGGGGCTGACGTTGACGGGGTATCGTCGGACGAAGAAGACGGAAATCGACCGCAAGGGCGCGGGACGGCGGCATCGGTCAACCGGTGCTCGCCGTCCGTGCGTTTCAGCCGGGCATCCAGAATGAATCGCTGCGACGTTCTGTGGCTGCGTCGCGGCAGGGCAGTCCTGCGGTCTTCTCAGAAGATGCGTCTACACCCTTCGAGGTCGGGAGGCTTGCCATGCGACAACTGGTACTTGCTGCGGTGTGGGTCGTCCTGCCGGCGGCTGTGGCATTGGCCGATTCCACGGTGGTCCTGAAGGATGGTCGGCGAGTGACCGGCCAGGTGATGGAGTCGGGGGAGAGCGTCGGCGTGGTCACCGACGAGGGGCTCCAGATGTTTCCGAGGTCGGAGGTGGCGTCGATTGAGCTCGACGCGTTCGGCAAGGCGTCGCCCGAGGAACGGGCGGCCTTCCGTCGCGCGGAAAAGGAGGCCCTGCAATCCAGCCGTCCGGCCGAGGCCGTCGCGGTCTGGGAGAAGTACCTGAAGGAGCTTGGACCGCAGGCCGCGTTGCGGCAGGAAGCCGAGACGCAACTGGCCAGTTGGCACGCAGCCGCCAGGGAAGGCAAGGTCGTCTGGGCGGGCAAGGTCGTGACGCTGGCCGAGCGGGAGTTGTCCAAGGCGCGGGCCGGCGAACTTCTGTCGCAGTCGGTCGAGCTCTACGGCCGCGGGGAGGACAAGAAGGCCGCCGACGCGCTGAGAGAAGCCCTGTCGCACTGGCCCGACCACCCCGGGGCGCTCTTCTACACCGCGCTGATCTACCAGAAGAGGCAGAATCCGTCGGCCGCGGCCGCCAGGTACTATGCCGTTCTGGCCGCCTTGCCCGACCATGTGCCGACGTTGAACAACCTGGCAGCGCTGGAATGCACGCGGCGGCAGTACCGCCAGGGCGTCCCGCTCATTGTCCGGGCGGCCGAGTTGGCCCCCGATGCGGTAGTTGTCAACGACAATGCGTACCGGGCCCATCTGCTTGTCGAAGGGGCCTGCGACTGCAACTACACCGACGAGGCCATGAAGGGACGTCTTCGCCTGATGGCGACGCAGGCGGAATCGGCCATGCGAGGGCAGGGCATGGCTCGCTGGGGAACGTCCTGGGTGACGGCCGAGACCCATGCGCAGTACGCGGCGAAGAATCAGGCCATCGAGGACCAGCTTCTGGCCATGGCCGACACTGTCAAGCAACTGGACGACGAGATGACTGTGCTGAAGGCCAGACGCGACGAGCTGGAACGCCTGCGCCGCACGGCGCCGACGGCACACGATCTGGCCTACGACGGCGACGGCGACGGTTTTCCCGACCGCGTCTACCCGCCGAACGTCCTGACCAGGGACAAGGTGGATCTCATGCTGGCCGACTGCGAGGCCATGCTTGCGGTCAAGCAGAGGAACCGGACGGATCAGATACGGGCCGCCGAGCGGCTCCGCAGCAGCCGCATGGTCCCGCCGCGGGACCTGACGTTTGTCCTGGTGGAGCATCCGGGCGAGGAATTGCTTGACGGGTGGTCCGCGGACGACCCGGAGACGCCGCTGCTGCCGTCGCTGGCGGGGCCGACCACGGCGGCGGAACTGATCATGGCGATTCGCAGCGGCCGGGCGGTGGTTCTGGCCGACGATGGAACCTTCCTTGGCCGCATCTCGTCCGAGGCGACCGACCCGCTCGGCATTCTGAACGCCCAGGGCCCCTTCGGCGGCGACGCGTCGGGCACGAGTCTGATGAACGGCCGCAGCCCCTACGCCGATGCCGCCGGCGACATGAGCGTCAACAATGTGGCCGCATCGCGGCCGCCGCGGCTGGTCTACGAAGGGCGCACGCTGGCGTTTGTGACGGTGAACCCGCAGGTGAGGCCGCGCGTCAGCCTGGCCGACGTGCTGGCGGTGCTTCGCGGGCGGTAGGCTCTACTTCGCCCAGAAGAACCACATGAAGATCGAGCCGGTGCCGATGGCCATCAGCGTGAAGGGCAGGCCGATGCGGACGAACTCCCAGAAGGTCGGCTTGTGTCCCTGCTTGCTCATCATCCCCATGGCGACGATGTTGGCCGAGGCGCCGATGGGTGAGATGTTGCCGCCCAGCCCGGCGCCCAGGAGCAGGCCGAACATGAGCAGGTACGCCTGCGGGTCGCCGTTGTCGATGTTGTAGCCCAGCCCCTTGAGGAGCGTCGAGGTGACCGGCAGCATGGCCACCAGGAAGGGCACGTTGTCCACGAAGGCCGAGACGACCATGGCGATGACGATCAGAAGAACGTAGGTCGCCAGGAGACTCTCCCCCGTGATGCTCTTGATCCATTGAGCCAGGACCACGAGCACTCCCTGCTGGCTCAGGGCTCCCACGATGATGAAGATGCCTACCAGGAAGACCGTGGTCGCCCAGTCCAGTTCCTTCGTGAGCTTCCAGGCGTCGGTGCGGTGCCAGATGACGTCATAGGCCAGCGCCACGACGGCGAACACCATGCAGATGATGCCGGCCGTGTAGGCGAAGCCCCCATGCACGGCGCTGCTGAGGGCCAGCGCGACAATCAGCAAGGTCAACAGAACGGTGGGCACCCAGGTCTTGATCGGCTCGACGGTCTCGGGCTCGACCACCTGGCGATGCTTGCGGAAAACGAACAGCAGTACCAGGAAGCTTGCCGCGGCGCCGATTTGCACGCCGAAGAAGATCGACGGGCGTCCGTTGAGCCAGATGAAGTCGTTGAAACTCAGTCCTGCCTCGGAGCCCAGGAGCATGCTCGGGGGGTCGCCGATCAGCGTGGCACAGGACTGGAGATTGCTGGAAATGGCCAGGGCGATGAAGAACGGCACCGGCCGTATGCCCAGCCGCCTCGTGATCGACAGGGCCACCGGCGCGATCAGCAGCACAGTGGCCACGTTCTCGACGAAAGCCGAGATGATGCCTGTCAGGGCGCACAAGGCCAGCAGTGTCACCCGGGCCGACGGGCACCGGCGGATGACCAGGTCGGCGATATGGCCGGGCATGCCGCTCCGCATGAACAGTTCGGCAACCACCAGGACGCCGACGAAGATGCCCATGACGTTCCAGTCTACCGCCGGGAGGCACCGGGCGCCGTCCTCGAAGCGGTACAGAAACGCAGACGTCAGGTCGATGCCCAGGCCGAACGGCCCCAGGAGCAGCATGAGGGCTCCGCCGGCAACGGCCACCCAGTGGCGGTGTCGCGGCAGCGCGGCGAACAGAACGTAGCAGACGAGAAACACGGCGACAGTCGTTATCTGACCCATAGTCCGGGGAGTCTAGAAAGCGAGCGGTGTATTGTCAACCAAAACCGAAGGACAAAAGCACTGGGATTGCAACAGGGTGATACGTGGAACAAGGGAAAAAAGGGGGCGGCCGCGTTGGGATCGGCCGCCCTTCCATGCCGTCATTGGTCGCGATGCTGCGTCAGCGAGGTCAAACCAGATCAAAATGACGGGCCAGTTTCCACAGTCCCATAGCCGCTGCCCCGGTCAGGATAAACACTGTGCTGATCGGTTCGGGAAACGTTTCGCCGATCAACAACTCGGAGCTCACGACAGCGCGAGACGACTCGGGCTGCACGTGCTCTCCGGCGGAGTCGGCCTGAAGCGTGCCGACCAGTACGACCAGGGCTACCACGCATAGAAGCAGGATACAGAATTTCAAGGTACGCCTCCATCCAGTCACAGCAGAGTCATTGCGATAGGACGTGACCACACCATCGCACGGCAATCATTGAGCAAACGGTGTGCCAGGCGGTGTGCACTGGGAGGCCGCAATGGCCTCGGGGTCGGCGCAAGTGTTTGTAGGGAATCATGTTACGCGCGTCCTGGTTGTCTGGCCTGGTTCTCCGAAGCGGTGCAATGGCCGTCACCATGTGTTGACGCCGGTCAACACACGAATCCGTCTTCTGTAGGGCGTCACGAGCGCAAGATACTGTGGACTCAGGTGTTGCCAACAGGCTGGCGTGGCCTCCTGCCGGTCACCGGGAGTTGTCTTCGTGCTACAAACTGTCCAGCGTCGGCCGCCGGGCCGGCTTGACTTGGTTCCGGACCGGCCTTAGTATGACGTTTCGACGCGGAGGGTTCCATGAAACTGCTGACGGGCGTGCCGGTCTATAACGAGGAGCAGTACATCGAACGCGTTCTGACCGAGGTCGGTCGCTATTGCCGCGACATCTTCGTGGTCAACGACGGCTCGACGGACGGCACGGCGGGCAAACTGGCCCGGTTCGACGGGAGCATTGTGGTTCATACCCACGAGGCGAACGAGGGCTACGGCAGCAGCCTGATCGACATCTTCGACTACGCCACGAGCCACGACTACCAGTGGCTGATAACGCTCGACGCCGACGAGCAGCACGAGCCGCGCACCATTCTCGATTTCGTTCGTGTGGCCGAGGAAGATCAGGCCGACATCGTCAGCGGCTCGCGGTATCTGGAGCATTCGCTGCACGAGGGCAAGGCCCCGGACGACCGTCGCTGGATCAACTGCCAGATCACGGAACTGCTGCGGCTGCTGACGCCGTATCGGCTGACGGATTCGTTCTGCGGGTACAAGGCGTACCGGGTGGACGGCTTGCGCAAGCTGCACCTGGTCGAGGGCGGCTACTCGATGCCGCTGCAATTGTGGATTCAGGCGGCCCGCGCGGGGCTCCGCGTGGTAGAGATTCCCGTGAAGTTGATCTACAAGGATCCCAACCGGCGATTCGGCGGGGATCTGGACGACGCCGAGCGTCGGCTGCGGTATTACCTGGACACGATCGGCCGCGAAATCGGCCGCACGCTGGACCCGATCTGCGACGGCCACAAGGTGGAATGCCCGTGCCGATGAAGCGAGCGAACTACCGCGCCCCGCGCGAGCACCGCCGGGCCCTGATCGTGCCGCGTCCGGCGGACCTGCCCGACGTGATCCGGCGCAATCGGCGTCTTCTGGCCGGCTACGATTTCCGGGTGCTGGGCCGCGACATTCAGACGTTGCGACGATCGGCACGACGCACGTTTCTGGCTATTCCTTACCATTGCACGAAGCGTCTCGATCCGTATGTCCGGGAGCCTGATCCGGCGGCGCCGATTGTTCTGACCGGCCATCAGCCGGAGCTCTACCATCCCGGCGTGTGGCTGAAGAACTTCCTGGCGGGGCACCTGGCAACGGCTGTGGACGGGGTCGCGGTGAATCTGAACGTGGACAACGACGAGGCCCACCAGGTGACGATGAAGGCGCCGGTGATGGAGCACGGGCGGGTGCGGGTGGTTGAGGCGGCGTACCTGGAGCCGACGGGCGGCCTGCCGTACGAAGAGCTTCGGGCGTCGCATCTGAAACACGATCCGGTGAGCGAACTGCGCCGGCAGGGGGTGACGCCGTCGCTGTGCGATGCGGCCGAAGACTACTGGCACGGAATCGGCCTGCCGCGCGTTCTCGGGGAAACCTATGCTCGAATCGTGACCTGCGCGCGGCATCGTCTGGAGCGGCGATATGGGTTGGAGAATCTCGAGGCCCTCGTGAGCGACGTGGCTCGCAGCGACGAGTATCGCGTCTTCATTCTGGATATTCTGTCGAATGTCGAGCGTTTTCATGCGTGCCACAACGGCGGCCTGGCGGTCTTTCGGGCCGTTCATCACGAGAAGAACGCCGCGCAGCCGGTGCCCGATCTGGGCCGCGAGGCCGGGCGGTGGGAACTGCCGTTCTGGGGCTGGCGGGCCGGCCAGAGGCGGCAGCGGCTCTGGTGTGACGAGGCGGGCTCGTCGTTGCGGCTCTTCATGGACGGCCAGGAGAGGCCCTTTGCGGAGATCGGCCGTTGGCAATTGGCCGCCGGCGGTGAGGAAGCCGCGACGACTCTGGCATCAATTGAGGACGGAGGCATCCGGATACGCCCGCGGGCGCTGACACTGACGCTCTTTGCCCGAGTGTTCGTCGGCGACCTGTTCGTCCATGGCCTGGGCGGGGCGATCTACGACAAGGTGACCGAGGAAATCGTCCGTACCTACTATGGCGTGGAACCGCCCGAGGCCGTCATGGCCACCGGGACGATGCTGCTGCCGGTGCAGACGCACGACGCGACGCAGGCCGACCGTGACGCGCTCGTGCGGCGGCTGCGGGACGTGCGGCACAATCCGGAGCGGCTGCTCCCGCCGTCGGTGCTGAGCCGGCCTGAGGTGCAGTCGCTGGTCCAGGAGAAGCAGTTGCTGCTGAGCGGCCACGGAGCGACAAGGCAGGAGCGAAGCGACCGCTGGCATCGCCTGCACGAGGTGAACGTCGAACTCGCCGGGCGCCTTGAGGGTGAGCCTGAGGCCACGCGGCGGCGCCTGGACGTGGTGACCGACCAGTTGGCCCAGAACGCCGTGCTGCGTCACCGGGAGTACAGTTTCGTTTTGCATCCCCGCGACGAGCTGGTAGAGTTCTATCGCGAGGCGACCACTGTGCCGAGGGAGGTTGTGCCATGACCATGCTGCTGGGGTTCTCGTCGAACGCATACTCGGGATGCGACATCGAGGAGGCGTGCCGCCGCATCGCTGGCCACGGGTATCGCGCGGTGGAGATTCTGTGCGACGTGCCGCACGCCTACCCGATGACGTTCGGTGATGCCCAGGTTCGTCGGCTGAGGCGGCTGCTGGACGACCTGGGGCTGGTTGTGTCGAACATCAACGCCAACACCGCATTCGGATTCTGGACCGACGCGCCGCCGGAACCGTTCTTCGAGCCAAGCCTCGTCAGCGACAATCCCGCTCTTCGGCAGAAGCGGCTGGACCTGACTCTGCGGAGTCTCGACATCGCCGCGGGGCTGGGGGCCAGGAACATCTCGATTACCACGGGCAAGCCCCTGGGGAGCATGTCGCCGGAGGCGTGCCGGCCCGTGCTTGACGAGTGCCTGGGACGGATTCTCGATTACGCGGACCGCCTCGGGGTGGACGTGGGCATCGAGTGCGAGCCGGGGCTGCTGCTGGAGAACAGCGTGGAACTGGCCGAGTGCATCGCGCGGGTCGGTTCGTCGCGTCTGGGAGCGAATCTGGATATCGGCCATGCGGTGGTCTCGGGCGAGGAGCCGCGCGAGGTCATCCGCCGGCTGGCGGGCCGCATCTGGAATCTTCACGTGGAGGACATTCGCGGCCGCAAGCACTACCACCTGATTCCGGGGCTGGGCGATGTGGATTTTGCGGCCGTGGTCGCGTCGCTCAGGGAGATCGGCTACGACCGTACCGTGACGGTGGAGTTGTACACCTACGGCGCCGACCCGGACCGCGCGGCGGCCGAGAGCATGAA
>ERZ795032.2286-NODE-2286-length-11165-cov-8.874347_pt1 | contig 11165 bp, 12 predicted proteins | sample MGYA00375124_ERZ795032 | MGnify/ENA primary metagenome ERZ795032 (study PRJEB30167, sample SAMN05720154) | activated sludge metagenome | isolation source: Anaerobic digester | place: China | collected 2015-12-16 ...
ACTTCCTTACCATCGAGGTAGATACGCCAGCCCGGGGGGTAATGGGTTTCAGAGATCAAGAGCAGGCTTTGACGTTCGGTGCTGGCTTTCAGCTCGATGCGGTTGGGTGTATGCGAGACCACTTCCGTATGGCTTTGTGCGGGCGCTTCAACGGGGCTGGACGGCGCTACCGACAATATGGCGGTTTGCCGCAGGTCAAAGGTTGAATCATTGATCATCTGCAGGCGCCGCACCGGATCGGCTTCAACAACATAGTCCTGAACAAAATAGGCACGGGCCTGGTGCTCCATGAAGCGGAAGGTAACCCAGCCTGAGGCCTGGTCCTGGTGAACAGGCATCAGGAGGGGATGAACGAGGTTGCCTTCGGCAATGAGGTATTTGACATTGAGCATGCGAACCACGTTCCAGTTGATGGGAAACTGCGGTTCCCAGCCGGCATACAGGCAGTTCTGGATGATCTCCTCCATGCTGACCATTTTGGAAGGGTTATATCCACCTATTGTCTCATGGTAATAAGCCCAGCGATTGTCGTTGAGCATCTTACCCAGCGGGAAAACCCTGAAATACTCTTGATCTGCCAGAAGGAATTCATCGGTGGAGGTAAGCTGAAACTGCTGTCTTTCGAGCTTCTTCCAATCCACAAAGTCTTTGCTGGCCCGCTGTTGCACGGGGATCAGGTCGATCATCAGGATGAAGGCCAGGGCTGCCAGGACGGCGGGCTTCATATTCTTTTTGAGGAAGAGCAGCATCAGGGCTGCGCCGGCAAGCACGACCATCAGGAGGCTGCGGAAGGTGTCCTTTACGAAGAACTCCTCCCGTATCCCGCGGATGATCTCCAGTTGATCCGGCGGGTAATCTTCCCCCGCCTTGACAAAGGCTGATTCATGACCGGTGAGGGAGCTGACAAAGCCTTCGGATCCACCGGAAAGCCAAAGTATCCCCGTTATCACTACGAAGGCCGCCAGTATCCGGACCAGCGTCTTGCGCACCCTGGCCTTTTGTTCAGGATCGGCAGCCGCTTTGAGAAGGTGGTCGAGGCCCATGCCTGCCAGGATGAGCAGGACGAAGAGCGTTACCGTGACACTCATCATGGGTGCCCGGAACTTATTGAAATAAGGCAGGTTCTCGTAGAAGAAGGCATAAAAGGAAGGGAAGAACTCACCGAACGACAGCAGGATGAGGAATGCGCCGAAGGCGGAGAGGGACCAGACGAGGGCGCGGGGGCGGCCATACCGCAGTCCGACCATGGCCAGGATCAGGAGGAGCACGCCCATGTATTCATAGCTTTGGGTAAAAGGCATATGGCCCCAGTAGCCTGGTACCTGCCGGCCTTTGAGGTGATCGTAGCGGTCGCCGTTATATTCTTCGGCCGACATACCTCCATAGAAACGGGGTACGAGCCATGTGAGGAGCTCTGAGGGATGTGAAGACCACTGCATGGCATAGTCCATGCTCACACCCGTGCCGGGCGCGGTATTCGCAGCATCTGGATTATTCAGGTCGATGGTGGTCTTGCCGCGCTTGGACCAGGGGAGGTATTCGTTGGCCAGGAACATGGGCTGGGCTGCGGTCATGATGCCCAGGAACAAAGCGGCGACCAGCAGGCCCGTGGCTTTGGCAAAGGCCAGGTATTGCTTCTCCACCAGCATCCGGATGAACGGCCATATGCCCAAAGCAAAGACCATCAGCCCCGTATAAAAGATGATCTGGTAATGTTGTGTGCGGACCAGGACACCGAAAGCCAGGGCGAAGAGGGCTGCGGAGAACAGGGTCTTTTTATCCTTGAAATAGCTGAATGTCAGCAAGACCCAGGGGGTGTACATCAGGGCGCGCACCTTGAACATATGTCCTTCCAGCCAGAGCGCCTTCAGGTGAGGCCATAGTACGAGATTGAGGGCCATCAGGAAGGCGACGAAAGGAGAGACGCCCAGGTAGCGCAACAACAGGAACAAGCCCAGTGCGCCTATGAAAAGGTTAATGAAAACATCATTGAGAACGCGGCCAATTTTCAGGATCAGGTTATCTGCAGAAAAGGTCCTGGCCGGTGACATATGGTAGATGGGCATACCGCCAAATACGGCAGGGTTCCAGAGTGCTGCCTCTCCACTTTCCTTTTCATAATCCACCCATTGTTTATTCTGGCCGATACTTCCGACCACGTCCACCCCTTCCACCGTTTTGCGGTCGATGACCAGGGGTTTGAGTTGCACAACCAGCAGTATAAAGATGGCGGCCATGTAGAGCACCGGTTCCAGTTTTTTCAGCCAGGGCTGGCCTGGACGCAGGGTATTGGGCTTATCCTGCCTGGGTTTGTTTTGTTTCATGGGCATCAACTGTTATATCCTGCCGGCTGGCAGGGGAATTCAAGAGGTAAAGGTAATCAAGAAGTGAGATATGAGGTGTAAGTTGGTTCAAATTGCCAGCCTGGATGACGTTAACAGAAAAGTGAGGTGTGGCGTTCAGCAATGCAAGCGTAACAAATGACAAACGCACCTTATTATGCTTCTACTACATTATCTCTCTCAAGCATAATTAAATTGAATCCTATTAAAGCAAGCCTGAAAGAGCAGCATTAGGGATTAAGCGATGACTTATGTCTATCCTGAAGACATATGAGGCAACCAAGGATCGTTTACATAAAATACTACGCACTGCCGATTATCGACTGATATGTGCAATATAGCTGATTTCCAATATCTTTAGCGTTAAACTTATTTTTATTCTTTTCCGCAATTAAGGCATGATCAAATCTGTATTTTGATGCTGCGGTTATTGCCATAACCCAATCCTCAATGGTATTCTCGCACAAAACACCAGAATCAGCATCAATTAGCTCTGGAATTGCGCCAACATTCGAAGCAATAACTGGTGTCCCTGTTTTTAGAGCTTCAGCAATCACAATGCTAAAGGTCTCAACCTCGGTAGGGTGTATTAGAAAATCAGACTCTTGCAACAAGTTTGCAATATATCCGCTATCCTGTGGCCCGTGAAAATTGACGTGAAATATTCCACTCACTCGTTTATTCCTATCAATATAAGAGTCATCAGTTGAACCAATAAAGTCGAGTGATACAGGAATGGCATTTTTTTCCGAATATGCTTGTAGTGCATTTATTGCCAAGTCAGGCCTCTTAGTAGGGATGTTGCTCTCCTTTATTGTCATGACTGACACAAAGCGAAGCGGGGAGCCAAGTGGTTTAACCGCCTTTGGTCTAAACTTAAATACTTCATCATCTACAACATTAGGAACGACCCTAATCCTTTCCCTCGGCACCCCAGTGCTTTCTACCATCCCCGCGAGGAATCTGGATACAGGCATAATCGCTTTTGCGTCCTGGTAAACTAACCTGCCCTCCTGTCTGAAATAGCCTCCGGCCAAATATGTCTTAATCTCTGACCAATGTTCCGTTATGACGAATGGGGCACCAAGTCGCTTAGAAATCCACCTGCCTACAAGACCAGCTGGATACAGCACATGTGCATGGACAAGGTCATAGACAATTCCGTTACGTCTTTGCCTTTTTAGGAAGTCTGAGGCAACTAACTTTAGAAGCGGAAGTGCATTGAACGGCACTTTCCAATTGATACAACCAATATCATATGCATAGAGCTGACAGTTTTCCATCAAGGCTTCATTCCTTCGCTTAATGGAAATGGGCAGAATGGTTTGAAAAGAATTTATGTTAAGAATATCATGGTTACCAGCTATACCAGCCACAGCTCTGATTTGTTTCTCAACAAACTTACCCCATATTGGATTCTGCTTACTTGGAAACCATAAGGTTATATGTAGAATATTCATTCCGGGTTGAATTTATTCACTTTAGCATGTTAGTTTATCATCACTGCAGTTTATTCCAATCCTATTTACCTCGTAAAATTCTTTCATAAATATAAAAATCTGCGTAGGAAGAAACTTCACCGTCACCATTAAATGGGTACTTGTTGGGAATATATCCTATCTGTCTAAATTCTTGAGCATTGGAATCTATCCATGAAGAAAACTCTCTATGACGCACATGTGCAGTAACATCATTATTCTCATGATTAGAGCTATTAGAAGAATATATAATCACATAATTATCGCCGATTCAAATAGTTTTGTCATATAGTTGAAAAAGACGTCATCCTCCACCAGATGGTAAATTACATCCATACTAATTGCCAGTTCTGCCTTTTCCCCAGCATATTCACTAACAAGTTTGAAACTCTTTTTACTATCATCTTTAAAAAGAAGCTTACAGTGTGCGATGACTACTGGGCTTATGTCAAAGCCTAAGTAATCCTTAATTTCATAATACTTAAGTTGATTTCCATCACCGCAGCCAAACTCAATGACACTGGAAATAGATCTTTCTTTTATAAACGAATTAATAATATCTGCCTTGAATTGCGCTAACACATTATAAGAGCCAGCGCCAGAACTACCGCCGCTATTATAGTGATCAATCCAATATTGCGTAGAATTGACAAACTGCCGGTTCGGATGCAGTTTTCTAATAACAAATCTTATTGGTTTCCCAATAAACGGCAGGTGTTTCAACCTCCACTTAAGCTTATCGGTCCAGGATTGCGGCCTATGTGCAATCGTTGTGGCATTTATATCTTTACCGGTCATAACAAAACGAGTTTACCTAATTATTACATTGAGATTACCAGATCAAAGGTATTAATCATGAAATGAAGAAGCAATTGTTCGGACAATTATTGGGATAGTTCCGTCTCCTTATAAGGCATACCAAGGTAAAAGTAATACCTTTAACCCACGCAAAGTCGCGAGTAAACAAAAAATGGAAAATTATGCTGCGCGTAATGACAGTTCTTGGCACAAGGCCAGAAATTATTCGGTTATCAAGAGTCATTCCCCTTTTAGATAAGCACACGCATCACATTTTGGTTCATACTTCGCAAAACTATGACCCACAATTAAATGAAGTGTTTTTTAAGGAAATGAAGATCAGACCGCCTGATCACTATATGCAACCGGATAAGTCCAGTCTTGCCGGGATGATAGCAGATATTTTCAAGGAATCTGAAATGCTAATGAGGGATTATAAACCCGAGGCGGTACTTATCCTTGGAGACACGAACAGCGCCTTATCTGCCATCATTGCCAAAAGAATGCGAATCCCGGTTTATCATATGGAAGCGGGAAATCGAAGTTGGGATCAGAATGTACCTGAAGAAATTAACAGAAAAATAGTTGATCATATATCAGATTTCAATCTACCGTATACAGAGCACGCACGTCGAAATCTAATCGCTGAAGGTATACCACCCAGGAGAATAATTCTTAGCGGATCACCAATGTATGAAGTTTTGAATCATTATGAAGAAGACATATCGAAATCTGACATACTAAACAAATTGCAAATCGAAAGGAAGGATTACTTCATTGTAAGCGCGCATAGGGAAGAGAATGTAGATCACCCAGGGAGGCTTAACAAATTAGTTGATACGCTCCATTCAATAGCAAAAACCTTTCAGAGACCCATTATTATCAGCACACATCCAAGAACGAAAAACCGTTTGCAGCATTTAGGCATATCTATTGAAAATGAGCTAATTAGATTTTTGCCGCCATTTGGATTTTTTGACTACATCTTCCTTCAGCAAAATGCACTGTGTGCTGTCTCAGACAGCGGAACTATCAGTGAAGAAGCAGCAATTCTCAACTTTCCTGCTATTACCATCAGAAATTCAATGGAAAGACCTGAAGCCCTGGATGCAGGGAGTATTACGTTAAGTGGATTAGAGCCAGAAATGGTCGTCGCCGCATTAAGGGAAGCCATCGAAGAGTACTCACTTGGCGTTAGGAAAAGGTTACCAATTGAGTACTTTATCCCCGACACATCCTATCGTGTACTACGCTTGATTCTGGGGACTGCCCGCCTTAGTCACAAATGGAGTGGAATTGACATGCCCGGCCAGTTTTAAATAATGGATACATTATAATCATTTGGCAACTCAAATTAGAAATAAAACCATATCCGCATTCATCTGGAGCGGCATTGAGGGTACTTCAAGGCCATTTATCCAAATGGTTTCAGGAATAATATTGGCCCGAATACTTTCACCTGATGATTTTGGAAGGTTTGCAATGCTTTCCATTCTAATTGGATTATCAGAGGTCTTTTTTGACAGTGGTTTTGGTACTGCGTTGGTGCAAAAACAAAACCCAACAAAACAGGATTATACAGCTGTTTTCTACTTCAACATTGCGGTAGCGATTTTTCTTTATCTAATCATTGCTTTCTCTGCACCTTACATCGCTAAATTCTACAAAGAAGCCATTTTAGAAGACGTTACCAGGATTTATGCATTAAATATATTAATCAGAGCATCCTCTTCGACGCAAATCACTGCTATTATTAAGACCCTACAATTCAAAAAACTAACTGTAATAACAACCATCTCCATAATCATCAGTAGTGTAATAGCAGTAATTCTCGCAATGAATGGATGGGGGATTTGGGCATTGGTTGCCTACTCATTGGTAACAAATCTTGTAACCTCCATACTAGCATGGAAATATTCGGATTGGATTCCTAGCAAGTCTTTGAATTTTGGTGCACTCCGTCAGTTGTTTAATTTTGGCTCTAAGATATTCGTCGCTAGCATCTTAGACTCTGTTTTCAGAAATATTTATAATATTATCATTGGCAAGAAATTTCAATCTACGATTCTAGGGTTTTATGACCGGGCGATAAAAGTCCAGCAATTACCCGTTGAGAACCTTGAGGTTATTTTACATCGCGTTGTCTTTCCCGTCTTTTCGTCAATGCAGCACAATATTGAAAAATTGCGACAATCATTCGTCTCCATGACATCCTTGCTTGCATACCTCTACTTTCCTGTTCTTGGTCTAATTGCAATATCTTCCGATTCGATCATCCTAGTATTATTCGGAGAAAAATGGCTTGCCTCTGCACCATTTCTGTTTCTTTTATGTATTGCAGGGGTTTTTTATCCATTCATATCCATTAATAACGCACTAATTAAATCTTTGGGCAGATCGACTCTATATCTATCTCTTTCAGTTGCCTATAAAATAATTCTGCTACTTTCAATTGTAATATTCATCACACAAGGAGTCAAAGGATTGATCATTGGTCAATTTATAAGCTCTTTTTTAATTTTTGTAATACATACTACAATAAACAGCAGAATAATCGACTTAAATTTCTTTAGAATTTATCGAATAATAAGTGTTTACCTGGCCTTATCCATCTCAATTTCGTGGCTTTCTGATTTTATTACGAATAATCTTGACATACAACCAGTATTCGAAATTGTGTTAAATGCAGTTATTATTGCCCTCACATACCTGATTATATCCTATTTACTGCGTTTGCAAGCATTTTTGGACATTAAGCCTATCGCTATCAATAAAATAAATCAACATCTTCAAAAATTGAAAAGGAAGAAACAAGCGAATTAAACAATCCAATATATCAGTTACAGAAAACAATTTTAAGGGAACTTCAAATTAGCTGCAATATCTGCCTAAATTGAATAATGAGGATAAAGTTCCATGTTGGAAACCATTGATTCTCGCATCTCTTGTAGCATCTGAAAATAATCAGGAATGCTCACAGCTCTGCTGCTCCACATAGTTCGCAGACTTTTATCAGAGGTATAGGTATTCTCTTCGTTTATTTCTACATCTTTCTTGTTCATGATTAATTTTATAGAACCTAGGAGATGATATTTAGAGATTGGTAATTCGTGGCCAATGTGATGTATACCTGACCACTTCTCTTCTATTGCTTGAAATATTATTTTAGCAAGGTGCGGTGTTGTCAGCCCATTCCAGAAAACCTTAGAATAACCATCCACCTCTCCCTTTTGCATCATAAACCAATGAAAAAGCCCAGTACCGTCTGCTTTCAATTCTGGTCCAATAATGGATGTACGAATAACAAGGTTCTCATCGCCTATTTGCTCACCAAGAATTTTAGTTAGAGCATATACATCTCGTCCATCCGGAATATCCTCCTCGTAATATCCTCCGCTATTACCAGAAAACACACAATCCGTTGATATCTGGATCAACTTACCGCTCCAATCATTTATTATAGAGGCAACTCTGCAAGGTAAATAAGCATTCAGTTGAATTGCCATTGCTGGATTATTCTTAGATTGCTTTACCAGTACACCAATACAGTTAATGACAATATCCGGTTGGTGCGATCTTAGCACCAATTCCAATTCTTGCATGTCATTTGCATCAACAAGAATAGTATTTTCTGTGAAGGGGCTCCGAGCAACGTCAAGCAAAAAATACTTTTCCTGCAGTGTCTTTAAAAAAAGGACGACTTGATGCCCAAGCATACCGCGAGACCCTAATACCATGATCTTTTTCTTCATCCCTTGATTCATTAATATTATGCAAAAATACAATTAGATACAACTTACCATTTGTCATATGCCAGGCTTTTCAATTCACAGTTCTCCGTCAGAACCTCTTAGCCTACCCTGGATGTATGGCAAATTTATCAATACCTCTTTGAGTTGCTCTACCTCCAGTATTTCAGTATTATTAGAGTTATAATCCTGGTAACTAGTCGCTCCAGGGTTTCCTTTTGAAAAATATAAACCATAGTTTAAATCTCTTTCATCTGCAGGTATACGGAAGTACTTCCCAAGATCTGTTGCCTTCGTCATTTCCTCACGCGTACATAAGGTTTCGTATTGCTTTTCACCATGTCTTGTCCCTATCACTTCAATTTTGTTGTCTGCATGGAAAATTTCAAGTAAGGCTAATGCAAGATTCATAATTGTTGCAGCAGGTGCCTTTTGTACATACAAGTCACCTTGTGAGCCCTTCGAAAAGGCAAACAAAACCAAATCAACGGCTTCATCCAAAGTCATAATAAACCTAGTCATCTCGGGGTCAGTGATTGTTAAAGGGCTTCCAGCAAGTATCTGATCAACGAACAATGGAACAACGGAACCTCTTGAGGCCAAAACATTGCCATATCTGGTAAGGCAAACTTTCGTTTTATCGACACTTATGTTCCTAGATGCGGCGACGGCAACCTTCTCCATCAAAGCCTTGGTCATACCCATCGCATTAATAGGATATGCAGCCTTATCTGTACTAAGGCAGATCACCTTTTTTACTCCATTCTCAATGCATGCTTTGATGACATTGTCCGTGCCTAAGACGTTTGTCATCGTAGCTTCAATAGGAAAGAACTCACATGAGGGTACCTGTTTTAATGCTGCAGCATGAAAAACATAATCCACTCCTCTTAAAGCCTGGGAGACGCTTCCATAGTTTCGAGTGTCCCCTATATAATACTTAATTTTTGAATCACTATATGACAACCGCATATCATGCTGCTTCTTTTCATCCCTAGAGAATATTCGAATCTCTCTCAATCCCATGGTTTTGAACTTATTCAACACGGCATTACCAAATGAACCTGTTCCGCCTGTTATAAGCAACACCTTATCGGTAAACTCATCAGTTTTCATAAACTATCCCTTTGTATGTTAGAAAATCAAAGTATGCTTTCATAATAGTTTCTGGTAAGAAACGCTTGTAAAACAAATCATCACCTACGATACGCTTTCTGTGAACCACGAGATCGACTATCGCGCTCTTTATTGCAATTGGATCTGCTACGGGGACAGATAAATGACCACTCTCTCCAAGCATCCGCTTACCCGGGCTATCGCAGGCTGTTAACCCGAATATGGGTTTTCGATATGAAAAATACTCACAGATCTTCGAAGGGAAAAACACACTCTCGGTATCAGGAGCTTCAATTAACATTAAAATATCGCTTTCAGAAACGACTTTTCTGACATCATCTGGCCCCTGCGGTGGGAGCACTCTGAACATTTCGCTAAGCCCAGCTTCCCGAACTAATCTCATTGATTCAGGCTGCATTATCCCCATTAATGTCACTTTCATCTTGCCCTCTAAATCAAACCCTTCTTTTCTTGCTAATAATAAAGCTTCTACAAGGGAATCAATCCTTCTCTCACCATATATACCACCAGCATGAACAAAGTTTATTCTTCCATCTTCACGATGCTTTGAGATTTCATCACATGTTATTTTTTCATCAGTGAGTAATGGTATGACGACTATCTTATTCTGGATTTCATTCCCGTATCTTTCTACCCACCTCTCCTTTATGATATCATTCGTGTGAATTATTACATCAGCATTGAATGCCACATCTCTTTCAAGTCTCTCATTGTAATAAAGTGCCCTTCCAGTTAAATACGTGCGATACGTGTTGTCAATCCATGGATCATAGAACTGAGCTACCCAGGGCCTTTTAAAACGGTTTTTTAACTCTAAGCCTACCAAATGAGACGCCATGGGAGAGCTTGTTGTTTGAATCCATAACAGCCTTGAGAAGTCTATATTGGATCTAAGTTTTCTTATCACGCGAGGCTTCCATGTATAACTCTCTATATCAGGTAGATACTTAAGGTCATTCAACCAACCAGTAAATAAATGCCGTGCAATTTTATTGGGCGTTTCCTTAATGACTATGGAACTTTCATTGAAGCGCTTTTCTGGTGTTGACTTGACCACACTTATTGTTGAAACGCCATAGTTTATAAGAGATTGAACAAATCTACCATTCTGCAAGGCCACTGCATTAGCCACAGGCGGCAAAACATAGTTAACTAGTAATACAGGGCCTATCATTTGGTTCCATTCTCAAGTTCAACAATCAACATTCCAAAATAAAACAATCAATGGTTAAAAATCGACAAACACCATACCTTCAATATCAATAAATAAATTGGTATAAAAGAGCTACGTTATGATGCTGTATTAAATTGCTATGATACAAATCAACCCGATAAAAGATCTCAATGATAACACACAACAATCAAAACACTACTATCATCAGAGGATGATCATAAACTAGTACGTAACATCATTCCTTGGTAGCATTTGCAATATTAAGCAAAACCTGGGTCATGGATTGTCTTCCACAACTCTCCTTTCCGACAAGGAAGGAAATTACATATATTCCTTCGACGATTGCAACCAGACATAGATAGGACATAAGAGCAAGACTATGTCACTTAACCTAAGCAAAATAGGTATAGAAAAAAGGAGTAACCTTCGAAGTCAGAACCCCCTGATAACACGCACGGATGCCTGGTAGCTTTTATTATCGTACCAG
>ERZ795032.2298-NODE-2298-length-11131-cov-421.387775_pt1 | contig 11131 bp, 8 predicted proteins | sample MGYA00375124_ERZ795032 | MGnify/ENA primary metagenome ERZ795032 (study PRJEB30167, sample SAMN05720154) | activated sludge metagenome | isolation source: Anaerobic digester | place: China | collected 2015-12-16 ...
GCGTTGGATACGAGGTTCATGATCGTCTTGATCAGATGTATCGGCGACCCCTTGACATTAAGTAGTCCATCTTCCAGCTCGGTCCAAATCTTCACTTGTGGATGGTATGATTTCAGCTTCTCAAATTCCGGTGACCGCAGATAATCAAAGACCAGCCTGTTGAGATCGACAATTTCCGAAACATTTACACCGCGGCGGGCTAAAGTCAAAAGATCCTGAATTATTGCCGCTGCCTTCATGCTGGATTGCAGCAAATTTTCGGCGTATCTTCTCAGAGAGCTTTTTACCGGCAATTCTTCCCGAATAAGCTCGGAATATCCTACCAGCACTCCCAGGACATTATTGAGATCATGGGCAACCCCGCCGGCCAGTGTCCCCAGCGATTCCATTTTCTCGGCCCGTTTTAAATGCTCCTCTAATTTTTTACGTTCCGTATTGTCGCGGATACATTCAATGGCTGCGGCCACCTCACCTTTTTCATTACGCAAAACAGAAGCCGTCGCGGATATGTGGGCATCGCCATGCGGTAATTTGGGCGCAAAGGTTTCACCGAAAAGTATGTCGCCCACTCGCTGAATAGCCGTATATTTTTTTTCCGTTTCCCTGTCCGGGTGTAAAACAAGATCAATCAGCGTAGGTCGTCTTTCCCCATACAAGGGAAGAGAGTATTCATAATCGTCCTTTCCGAGCATATTTTCCTTCTTGATGCCGGTCATGGTTTCCATGGCCCTGTTCCAAGCGATAATTTTCCCGTCTTTATCAATGATAAGTGTTGCATCCGGAAGGAAATCGATTATATCGGCCAGTCTTCGCTGCGATTCCTGCAGTGTTTTTTCAGCCTGTTTACGTTCGGTTATATCATGCAGTGAAGCTACACTTTCTTTTGTGTCGGGGATCATGTCGACGCTGAGAGCAATATCCTTTATATTTCCATATTTGTCTCTAAAGCTGCATTCGTATTTCCGCGGCACGGCGCTGCTGCCCATGCGGCGCATCTGATGATATTGCATCATCCGCGTTAAATCATCGGCGAAAAAAAACTCCGTCCAGCTTTTTTTCCCTTCAAGTTCTTCTTTGGTATAACCGGACAATGTTTCGAACTCGGAATTCGCCAGAATGATTTTTGTATTTTCGTGCAAAAGAACATTGGCATTACCCGTGTTCTCAAAAATTACCCTGTATAAATGCTCCGATCTTTTCAGGGCGTCTTCAGCCTGCTTACGGTCGGTTATATCACGGTTGTAGACAATGGAGCCCAGAAATTTATGATTTTCATCATAAATGGCCTTTTCTTTCCTCCAGACGGCAACCTTCTTTCCTTTGGATGTTACAAGTTCGACCTCGCCCTCCCAATAACCCTTTTCCCGCAGCATAGAACGATTCCCGGCAAAATGTTTCCGGCTCTCCTCAGAAAAATAAGCGGAGGACGGGCTTCCCAGAAGGCGTTTTTGAGAATAATCTAAAAGTTTTGTCTGGGAATCATTGGCATCCAGAATGTTCCCCGACGCGTCTAATACTTCCACTCCATCGGGAGCTGTTGCAAATAGTACTCTGTAGTTATCTATCCTCTCCAGATTGGAGTTAATTTCTTTGATGGTCTCGTATAACAAGAAACTTTCGATGGCATTGGCGCTGTTGAGCAAAACGGTGGACAAAAAGGACAATGAAGTATTGAATAAGCCTTGTTGATTTTGAGGCAACAGGGCGACACACATGCCACGAACGCGGTTTGTCGTAGCCATGACATGCAGCAGGATTTCTCTGCCGTCTCTCGCGGGAGCAATGATTGGCCGTTTCTGCCTCAAGGCCCAGGCAAATGTTCCAGAATCGATGAAACAATCCACTTCACTCTGAACATATGACCGATGCTTCTCAGAATCAATGTATTTCAGCAGAAAGTCATTGCTGCCCTCCTCGACCAGGAAAAAAGCAATAGACTCAAAAGGAACCAACCCCTGAACTCTTCTTTGAGTTTCCTCAAGTATGGTGGATATATCACTGAGTTTGCTGATATTGCTTTGAAAATCACCGAGAGAGGCCGCCATTTCCAGGCCGTCGACGATGAAGCGTTCGACGCTTTCCAGGTATTCAACACGTTTTTCGAGGTAAGCGATAATATCGCTATCTTTGCTGGAACTTGTCGTCGGCATATATCACCTTAAAAACATCTTCCAATTGATAATCGGCTTGTTCCATTACCAGTGATAAAATATTGGACGACAAACCAAGTCGCGACCACGCTTCCTCGTGCAATGGCGGAATCAATCTTTCGCCGCTTGTCCCGACACCCATCACGTTGGCTATAATGTCGGCTATGTGGAGAATGGAAGGTTCTATCGAATTTTTTGATTTTTGCGGTTCATGATGATAACAAACCATTTCTTCCAGCGACAGAGGCATTTGCCATCTATTGATAAGGCTCTTCCCGATCATGGCATGATCCATATCAAAAACTTCGCGTTCCGTCAGATAAAGCAAACGGCTGTCGTTTTGCGCCTCCAGAATGGCGTGGAGGGATTCCTGGGGCAGATAATTATAACAGACCAGACGGCCGATATCATGGAGCAGCCCGGCTGTGAACAACCGCTCCGTATTCTGGATATTTCTATAACCGGCCAGAATCCTGGCGCATATTCCACAAAGAATACTGTGCTTCCAGAACATCTCCATATTAATAATGCGGGCAGGCATCTTGTTAAACACGCTGATAACAATAATCCCCATAGCCAAGGTGCTCAATTGCTGCGTCCCAATAATGTTGATGGCGCGGGAAATGGTGTCTACTTTCGCCGGATAGCCGTAAAAGGCGCTGTTGGCAATCTTTAAAAGCTGCGCTGACAGACTGGTATCTTTGTTGATCACATTTTCAATGTCGTAGCTGGAACTGTTGGGTCTGGCAATGGTATCCACAAACTGATTGTAGATATCCGGCAGAGTTGACAGCTTTGTGTGCTCGCTGATAAATTTCAGAGGATTTGTCTTCTCAGACTTTGTCTCTTGTTCCTTGGCATCTTCCTCTTCAATTTTAAGCTGGAAGTTTTGCCTGATGTAATCCGGGGCGGCTTTTTTATTCTTGACGGTTCGCAAAATACAGAGGCGAACTAGCTCCCGGACGGCCGGATGTCCCATGTCAGTATGACAAAATCGTTCATGAACAAACTCGGTAGCTTGAGCAAGTTCACGGGGATCAAGCTCATCCAGAGACGATTCTTCGACCTCAGCCTCGGATACTCCTTCGATCCGGGCTTCGACAACACCCCATATTTTACATATTTTGAGATGTTTTTCGGTAAGAACGGTTCCTTTAGCGATCAGGAGTCTTCCCGTTGCGTCTGCGAGATCCTCCGCCAGAATCATACCGGCCTGAAGATTCTTTATATTCAATAGCCCCACAGTATTAATGTCGCCTTCTTTTAATGAATACGAAGTCGCGCTTGAAACTTTATTTTGTTGATTCAAGTCGACGGATTTCCGGACGCATAACCGTGGACAATACGTCCGTAAAATACCTTTCCCGCCTGCATCCAGATTTTTGAAATGCAACTCGGCATCTGAATTTGTATCGGTAGAAAGGATAACAAACTTAACGTTGTATCTTATATCTGCTAATTGAAACCGTGCTTAATTTTAACTTTAATAAACCGAATTTAATTTTAATGCAACTATTTATGCGTATCAATTGCAAGATTTGCCAGTTTATCGGCCTGGACGTTTTTGCTGCGCAGAACATGCTTTACTTCAACGGTGTCAAACAGGGAGAGCAAACTGCGGACTTCCTGCATTAAAATTTTTAAGTTTTCATTTTTAACGCGGTAGGAGCCATTGATCTGGCGGGCAAGGAGTTCCGAATCCAAAAAAACAGCCAGCTTCCTGCAGCCGCTGGTCAGCGCCCCTTTCAACCCTAAAATCAATGCTTTATATTCGGCAATATTATTGGTGCAGGTTCCGAGATATTCCTTGCCTTCCCAGATAACATTCCCTTCGGCATCCAGAATTACGGCGCCGGCGCCGCCCTCACCGGGATTACCACGGCAGGCGCCGTCGCTGAAGAGCCTGTAAGTTTTCTTTTCCATAAAGCTCAGGCGGGCTTTTCCATGTCCTGAAAATACATGATCCGCTGGCAGTTGGGACATGCTATCAGGTCCGCTGTCTTTTGCAGCTCAATATATAATTGAGGAGGAATATTCATATGACAGCCGTTACAGACTGATTTCCATACGGAAATAACACCGACGCCATTGTTCCTTTTCTTAATCTTTTCATATCTGGCCAAAAGATCTGCAGGAACCTTGTCCGTCAACCCGGCGCGTTGTTGCTCACAGTTGACAAAATCAGTATCTACCGAGTTTAAATCGGCTTCAATCAGTTTCCTTTCTTCCTCATATTTTTTCCTTTGTTCACTGAGAGTTTCCTGATCCTTTTTCACCAGTACGGCTAAATTTTCGAGTTCATCCAGTATCGATATAATTTCTGTTTCCACATCGCCGCGCGCTGTCTCGGCGGTTTCGATTTCCTTGAGCATGGCCTGGTATTCTTTGTTGTTTTTGACTTCCAGGAGCCGTTCCTTGGTTCTGATCATCCCCTCATTTATCTTTTTTACCTTATTTTCGTATTCCGTGTGGCGGGCTTTGATTTCGTCATATTTTTTTTTGCTTTGCTCCATTTCCCTTTGAAAAACATTAAAGGCCTCGTCCAGCTTATTGAGCTTTTCCGGCAGGGTCTTTCTCTTGTCCGCAATTTTCATCAACTGTGAATCACATTCCTGAAGCTTTACTAATAACAATAATTGTTCTCTCAACAATCCTCTCCTTTTTTACAGGATAAAAAAAATGCACCTTTTTATGGGTGCATTTTTTAATCTAACTGGTTTTTTTCGCTGTGTTATCTGTCTGACAGATGGGAGTCGCCTGCCGACTCCCCACAGCAGCCATCACACTTATTGATGGGCACTCGTTCGTTCTGGAAATATATCTCATTTTTCTGTCAGCTTTTTTCTTTATTTTTCTGGTGGGCCCACCTGGGATCGAACCAGGGACCTACCGGTTATGAGCCGGTGGCTCTACCAATTGAGCTATGGGCCCCGCCGTTTAATTGACCAATATACGTCAGGGGTTGCTTTGATATACCCAAACTAACTGTTTGTCAACACTATTTTGCCGGCCTTTTCCTGACCTGCTTTTTTGCTTTTTTTACTTCCGGTATTTCCAGAACTTCAGGCTCCGGCGACACTGCTTCCATCAATCCGGTTGGCAAGCTGATTTCGTCTTCGTCTGGAGATCCGGATCTGTCGCTGATGCCGAAGCGCATACGCAATACTTTTTCTTCCCGGGGCGTCAGTGTAGTCAATATCTTTCTGGTTTGATCGGCCAGATCCATGTTGATTGTCGCTTCCGAAGGAGACATTATTTTTTTATCCTCGATAAAATCGCCAAGATGGCTGTCTTCTTCCTCGCCGATCGGGGTTTCCAGAGAAATGGGTTCCTTGGCAATTTTCAGCACCTTGCGAACCTTCTCCAACGGATATTCCATCTTATTGGCGATTTCTTCCGGAGTCGGTTCACGGCCCAACTCCTGAACCAGATAACGCGATGTCCGGATAAGTTTGTTGATCGTCTCTATCATGTGGACAGGAATTCGAATTGTTCGCGCCTGGTCGGCGATAGCGCGGGTGATCGCCTGCCTGATCCACCAGGTAGCGTAAGTGGAAAATTTGTAACCACGCTGATACTCGAATTTATCCACGGCTTTCATCAAACCGATATTCCCCTCCTGGATCAAATCCAGAAACTGTAAACCACGGTTGGTGTACTTTTTGGCTATGCTTACAACCAAACGCAAATTGGCCTCCACAAGCTTTCTTTTCGCTATCTCCGCCTTGCCTTCACCATCCTCGATGGATTCCACTATTGTTTTCAGAGTATTGGTGGGAATCCCCACTTCACGGCCGATATGCTTTATTGTCTTATGTGCTTCGTTTATCGCTTCCTGGCTTTTCTTCAGCAGTTCAGCGGAAAGATGAGTTTCTTTCGCCACAAGTTTCTCATCCTGCTTGGACTTTTTCATTTTTACCCAGGCTTTTTCCAACTGCGTCAGATTCAGTCCCGTTTCTTTTTTATAGTCCTGAATTACTTTTTCCGCCTTTTCGATCTCGTCGACGTAGGAACGCAAACGGGCGACAAAACGATGGATCTGTTTCTTGCTGAAGCGAATCTTCCGGCAAAGGGTAATGATGTTTTTTATATTTTTCTCCAGCTCCATATCCAACAGTTCACGTTGTTTGGGACGCATAGTTTTCGACTTGAGCTTCTCACGCAATACCTTATTGCGTTCATCAACAAGTTTTATCTTGTGGATAAGTTTTAGTACCCTTTCTTTGTGTTCATCTTCTTCAACGAAACCTTCTTCATCCTCGACGCTGTCCACAACATTTTTTATTTTAATTTCACCGGAGACCAGTTTTTCGCCGATATTGAGAACTTCATTGATGGAAACGGAAAGCCGGAAAATCGCCGACATAGTCTCCCGTGCGCCTTCCTCTATTTTCTTGGCGATTTCCACTTCTCCTTCCCTGCTTAAAAGTGAAACCATGCCCATTTCCCGCAAATACATTTTTACGGGATCACCGGTTTTGCCTGTTCCGGGACCAAGAGCCAGAGCTTCCGGAAACTTTACAGGACTGATATCTTCCGGAGTTTTCTTCATCACCAGTTTTTCGCCCTGTTCAATATCAATGATATCTATATTTTTTTCTCCAAAAAGCATAATAATGTCATCTATCTGATCGGAAGAAGTCACATCAGGCGGCAGCATATCATTGACATCGTCATATGTCAGGAAACCCTTCTCCTCACCTAATGATATCAGCTTCTTAAACTCATCTGATTGTATCTCTTTAGCCATTTGGTATCTCCCAAATAAGTTATTAACTAAGTTGGTTAATTTAATTCTCTTTCTTCAATAAGCAACTTTTCTTTTTCCTGCACCAGTCTGTTTAAAAGTTCCTGATCTCCCTTTTCCTGTGCCTTAATCAGTTCAAATTTAATCCGACGATGTTGATCTTTATACCATTTTTTCTTGATCTGTCTGATGTTGTCGGTAAAAATCTTTTCCAACATTGTATCTTCGGTTGGAAGCGCCTCCATCATTAATCGCAGTATTTTCTCCCGCAGTGGAGCCTCTTCTTCCGTAGAAAGAACTATATTCAAATCGACAAATCCCAGCAGCATGTAATTCTCGATAATTGTATGCCCCAGCTCCTTCAACTGCGGCTGCAGAAAAAAATCAAAAATATTTTCGCTTTTCACCTGCAGTATTTTCTGTGGATACTCCATAAGGAGCCGGATCAAATGAAGCTCTACCAGATTATTATTAATGTTAACCGCCGGTTTTTCTCTTCCCGCCCCGGCTCTGCCGGCAGATGCATCCCGGTAAATCTCTTGAATAAGCAATCCCTGATCAACACCTGTTTTTTCCGCTATGCGTTTGATGAACAGGTCTTTTTCCTTCTTGTCGCTGATTTTGTTTATGAATTCCATAGCGGCTTTAACCATCTCCCGCTTGTCTTCAAAGGTTTTACCGCCGCCTAAAACATTTTCAATGTAGTAGTCGCTTAACGGTTGAGCATTGGCGATCAACTCTTCGAGTTTTTCCCTGCCAAATTTGTTTACATAATCATCGGGATCAAGCCCCTCCGGTAAAACCAGCGCCCGCGCCCGCATATTCATTGAGAGAAATAATTCCAGGCTGCGGTTCAGCGCTTTCCTGCCGGCCTCATCCGGATCAAAAAGCGCCACGACTTCCAGTGTATAACGGCGCAGCAACTCCAGCTGCTCGCGGGTCAGCGCGGTACCCAATGACGCAACCACATTGCCGATGCCGGCATTCCACAACGAAATCAAGTCAAAATAGCCCTCGACGATCAGGGCGAAACCTTTTTGGCGAATTTCCTCCCTGGTCTTATTCAGGCCATATAAATTCCTGCCCTTGGTATAAAGGGGTGACTCCGGAGAATTCAGATACTTGGGCTCGCCTTTATCCAGGATTCTGCCGCCGAAAGCAATGGTATCACCAAAAACATTTTCAATGGGGAAGATCAGCCGGCCGCGAAAACGGTCATAGAATTTGCCTTCTTTACCCGCAATGACCAGACCGGCCTGTTCAGCCGTTTTTAAAGACAGGCCGCTTTTTTCCATGTAATCCGTCAAAGAACGCCAGGAGTCTTCGGCGTAGCCAAGCCGAAAGTATTTTACTGTTTCCGGCCGAATTCCCCGCGCCTCCAAATAATCCCGCGCCCCTTTGCCTGCCGGAGAATACAGATTGCGCGCGTACTGCTGCGCCGCCGTCAAATTCAGTTCAGCGATATTCTCGCGCAGAGAATTTTTTTGACGGCTCTCTTTAGAGTCCTGCCATGACGGCAGCACTACCCCGGTTTTTTCCGCCAGTTCTTTAATGGCTTCGGGAAATGTTTTGTTGGCGATCTTCATCAGAAATGTAACGGCATTGCCGCCTTCACCGCAGCCGAAACAATAAAATATCTGCTTTTCCCGATTAACCGTAAAAGAAGGCGTTTTTTCCTGATGAAAAGGACACAGACCCAGATAATTCCTGCCGGCTTTTTTTAAAGTCACGTATTGGGCAACCAGCTCGACAATATCTATTCTGCTTTTGATTTCTTCAATCTTACCGTTATCAAAACGCACTTATGTCTTTTACCTGCTCTGGATTCAATCCTGTTTAGCACCGCACAAAAACTGTCTTTTCACGACAACAGCGCTTTGACTTTTTCGCCCACCATCTTGCCGTCAGCCTTTCCGGTCAATTGCGGCATCAACGCCTTCATCACCTTCCCCATATCCTTGATTGATGAGGCTCCAATTTCCGCAATCGTTTTTTTGATCAGAGCATCCACCTCTTCGTCCGACATCTGGGCGGGCATAAATTCCTGAACAACTTTTAATTCGGCTGTCTCTTTTTCCACCAGATCGGTTCGTCCGCCTTGAGCAAATTGTTCTATGGAATCTTTTCTTTGTTTGACTATCGCGGAGAGTGTCTGCAAAATTTCATCCTCCGTCAACGGCCTCATTAAATCGATTTCTTTATTATGCAGAGCTGTTTTTAGCATTCTTATCGTCGAAAGCCTTATTTTATCTTTGGCTTTGGCGGCGACTATCATTTCCGCATTTATTTTTGCATTTATATCCATAATCTTCACCTTCCGAGATCGATTAACCCAATAGATCCTCCAACTTCCTGCCGCCGAGAATATGCATGTGCAGGTGAAAAACAACCTGTCCGCCTTCGTCATTGCAATTTATTGCTATGCGAAAGCCTTTTTGATCAATTCCTTTAATCTTGGCAACCTTTTGGGCGGCGGAAATTAAATCTCCGGCAAGAGAAATATTCCGGGAATCGATATCCAAAAGTGTCGATATATGTTTTTTAGGAATTACAATAACATGCACCGGCGCCATCGGCTGGATATCGTCGAAGGCTAAAACCTGATCATCTTCGTATACTTTTGTGCAGGGAATCTTCCCTTTGACTATTTTACAAAACAGGCAATCCGACATAATCTTCACCTCCTCGAATTTTGCAAACTATAAAGGGCCGCTGTTACGGCTGATTGCGAACCATCAAGAATCATTCCTGCTTTTTGCAATCGCTTCTTCCAGAGAAATCGCTCCGGTGTAGAGAGCACGGCCGATAATAACGCCGTAAAAAGAGCAATCCTTAACTGCCAGGAGTTTTTCTACATCAGTAATTGCCGCCACCCCGCCGGATGCGATGACCGGTATGTTCACTTCTTTGGCCAGAGCCCTTGTTGCTTCAATATTCACTCCGGTTTCCATGCCGTCGCGTTTGATGTCCGTATAAACAATTGCTTTCAAGCCGCAGTTTTCGTAGTTTTTTGCCAGATCGGCAGCCGTTCTCCCGGTTTTTTCCGTCCAGCCCTGAATGGCGACGAAGCCGTCGAGGGCGTCAATTCCCAGAATTATTTTCCCGGGATATTTATCTGCTGCGGCTCTGACAAATTTTTCATCCTGCAGAGCAGCGGTGCCCAAAATGACGCTGGAAACGCCGCCCGTCAGATAATAATCGATGGTTTCCATGTTTCTGATGCCGCCGCCCACTTGAATCGGGGTTTGCACTTTTGTGCATATTTCCAGAATCCTCCCTGCATTGCGGGGCAATCCGGCAACGGAACCATCGAGATCAACTATATGAATCAACCGGGCTCCTTTCCGCTCCCACGTCAGCGCCATATCCGCCGGGTTATCCGCATAGACGGTCACCCGGTTAAAATCACCCTGGGCGAGCCGCACACATTTACCGTCTTTAATATCAATAGCTGGAATAATGATCAAAATAATTCTCCATGTTAGAAATTCGTCTGGAATCCCCAAGCCGCCGGCGGTACTGCGGGGCAAAGAAAATATAACTGGAAATGGTGTATCCTTAGCGTACGACGCCGGTAAATGTTTTAAATACTTTATTCATCCCCTGCTTTGTCAATTCACGGGCGGTAAGCCATTTGCCGCGGCCTTTATAAAAAGAAGCGATCTGTAAAAGATCTTCCATTAATGATACCTGGGTCTTATCAAAAACACCCCGCCAGGCAACGCTGCCGTCTTTACAGTTGATCAAACTTATTTCAAAGGCGACAGAAGCTGCTTTTTCGACGGAATAATCATAACCGATTCTTTCTATATACCGGAAAACATACCCCACAGCTATCATATCCGCATTCAATTCCGCTCCCGTCTTTTTGAAGACCGCTGATAAAGGCGTCTTCAGTGATTCAGCACTGATCCGCTTATAAGTTCCCTCCACTTTTTCCTGGGGAATTATTTCTATATCTTTAAATGACTTCAGTTTTTCAACAAACAATTCTTCTGTAACCGCTTCTCCGCCCATGGCAATTTTTCCTCCAAAGAAAACGGCGCTGCTGAGAGGACTTACCGCCGTATTCCCCGCCGCCGTTGCGGGTAAAACCGCCTGAAAAGGAATAATGGCCACACGCACAGTACGCTTTGATTTGTCGGCTTCCTTTTCCTCTTCCGCAGCGTAAGCAACAATTACAGTAATCAGCAGCAGAATCATTACCAGTCCGGCAACCAAATCAATTTTCTTC
>ERZ795032.2308-NODE-2308-length-11097-cov-4.866872_pt1 | contig 11097 bp, 11 predicted proteins | sample MGYA00375124_ERZ795032 | MGnify/ENA primary metagenome ERZ795032 (study PRJEB30167, sample SAMN05720154) | activated sludge metagenome | isolation source: Anaerobic digester | place: China | collected 2015-12-16 ...
AGTGCCATATCAGCTATTCGACTCGCTTCTGCAAATGCCATGTCCAAATAAGCCTGATCAGCATTACTTGATGCCCGATTTCCCGCCCACACCCTTATTACAGGGGCTTTTAGTTCAATGGCAGTTTCCAGCACTCTTTCAAAAGGCAGCTTCTTTTCTTCTTCACAACCTAAATAATAATATGAACCATATGCTGCAACACTTAAACCAGCATCTTGTGTCATTTGGGCTACTTCCTCTGCCTTTTTAGTATCGCCATGGGGAACATGAATATCACCGCCCCATTCAATACCATCCAGAGCTGCTTCAGAAACCAGCTTAATTATGTCCCCAGGAGAAAGCTTTCTAAAAGTAACTGAAACTAATCCTGTTTTTACCATAGTTATCCTCCTTCTACTCATTCTAATTATAATATCACAAATCGCTAATTACTGATTTAATATATGCAATATCCTGTTTTGCATACCATTCTCTGTCACCGCCTCTTGGTGCTTCGATACATACAGGGCCCTTATAACCAGTTGTTTTAAGAAGCTTTATATATTCTCTATGGTTGATCTCTCCTTCTCCCAATCCTGTAGGGAACCTGCTTCCGTCTCTAAGTCCTACAGAATTTTTTAGATGTACGTAATAAAGCTTGTCGCCAACCTGATTAATAGCTTCTTTCAAAGACGGTATATTCTTGAAATATACTGTGTTGCCGTAATCCAGGTTAACTCCTACAGCCGGGCTTCCAATCATATCAACCAGTTTCCTTGCAGCAGCAGGCAGATCATGTACGTAGTTCATATGAGCTTCAAATGCAAATCTGAAACCTAATTCTTCTGCAAGTTTGCCAAGCACTTTAAATCCTTCTGCAGCCCATTTCCACTGTTCTTCTGCAGCTGCAAAAGAACCATGTTTATCGTATTCGCTATAGGGTATACTTTTATCAGAGTTAAATAATCCCCCTGCCATTGTATTGCATACAGATAAGTTAAACCGGCGGGAAGCAAGCTTAAAGAAATTTGTCATTTCTTCAATTTCGACTTCTCTTTTATTAGAATCAGGATCTGATAAATTAGCACCAGGGCCTCCAAAAATAACTGCTTTTAATCCTGTTTTTCTTACTCCCTTTTCTATAGAATCAAGATATTCCTCTACACTTTCATTAACTCCAGAACGTTTTCTTCTGAATTCAACACCATCAAAGCCCCAGGCAACAGCCTTCTGACATATTTCTTCAACAGTCTGTCCCTGTTCACAATAGTTTACGTGCATAATTATATCCCATGACATAAGGTTAATCCCCTTTCATACAAAAGTTTTTGTTCTATATATATTTTATCACAATTGTTCTGACATGAAAACGTGCATTCCTGTAATCGGGTATGCAAAAAGTATAATGCATATCCTCAATCTTTAATTCTTAATAAATATCTGTTATTCTCTCTACAACCCTTTCAACTGTATATGCATCCACCAGGCTGGATCCTTTTGAACGTTCTCTGGATGCATTCTGCGCATTCTCCATACGTTTGTAACGACATTGATATACAATGGGACTGCCAAAGCTGAAGGTTTTCATCTCATCAATCCTTGCTGCTGCCCTTAAAACACCCTCATAAATATCTTGAGCAGCTCGCAGCGGGTGTTTACTTATAGCTCCATTTCTTGCCAATCCTGTTTTTGTATACACTGTCTCTGCCCAGGGCAGTACTTTGTTTGCTTCTTGAGTTCCTTTATAGTCACTGGATACAAAGATTACAGGGACATCTGCCAGCTCATTTGCCAGAGCTGCATCTATAGCAATTTCCCCAACCTCTTCACCATTAATTTTTATCCACTGGTAATTTGTAGAGTTAAATGTATGGCATAGAATCCCATTTTCAGTATTATCCATGGGATGATATCCTATAAGCAACGCACCTGTAAAGCTGCTATCCATACCGGGCCAACGAGTTGCAAAACCAGTACCTAATACAATCTGACACCTTTCATCCAGTTTATCATATGGAAGATTAAGACTTCCTCCATGATTATCCCATACATAGACTTCTGTAGCACCTGATTCAAAAAGAGCTTTAACAGCAGCATTTACTTCCCGTACGGCTTGCTGACATGCAAAATCATAATTTGTATTAGCTCTGCTCAATGGCTGATTCTGCTCTCCTACAACACATGCAACACCTTCCAGGTCAACACCTATCATGAATTTCATAATACTTATCACCCTCCTGCTTTTTCGATAACTTCAATAATTCAGAGTTATCTCACTTGTGGCTCACTCAATATTATAGCACTTAATATGCTGTAGTGGAAATAAAAAAACGTACAGAATTTTGTATTATCAAAATATCTGTACGTTTTTTGGTGATCCATCCGCGACTCGAACGCGGGACACCTTGATTAAAAGTCAAGTGCTCTGCCAACTGAGCTAATGGACCATATACTGGCTGGGATGGCAGGATTTGAACCTACGAACTGCCAGAGTCAAAGTCTGGTGCCTTACCACTTGGCTACATCCCATCGTTTAGCTGCGAATTCTATTGTAAAGGACAATATATGATTTGTCAAGAGAAAATTTTTTTAATTTTTTAATTTTTACGTAATTACTTTATTATAGTCATAGTTTTTATAGTCTTTGCCAAAAGCCCCTTTATTAATTCATAGATTCATATGTAGTTTTTTCAAGTATTATGGTAACAGGAATAAAACCCTATATTCCACCGCTGCTGGTCCAAACTAGTCTCCTGCAAAAGCAGTGAAAAGAACCATTTTCAAAATGGCTTCACTGCTTGCAATGTAGTCCAATATACTAAGGTTATTTGTATATCAATAACTATCTAAGCATCTAATGTCGTGCTTAGCACTTACTTAGCTCATGCCAACGCTTTTTCTGAATCAATTGACTTTACCATGCTTAAATATATTTTGTCTCCCAAGGTTAATTTCCCTCTTACAGTATAACCATGCTTCTTATATAACGAAATTGCTCTCTTATTTTCCGGCTTAACTATTAGAGACATCTTGTCAAAACCATAAGTTGCAGATTTTATTTTAGCAACCTTAAGTAGCCCATCTGCTATACCATGTCCTCTGTATTTGGGATATACAGCAACAGAATCTACATAATATTCATCAGGCTTTGCTTCTTTGGTCTTAATCATAGGTATTACTTTCTCTTTGAAATCTAATTGACTAGACCTATAAATATCAGGTAGTTCCTCTATAATAGGCTTGTTAAGTCTCGGAGTAAAATCCCAAGGGAACGATAAAATAAGACCTGCTATACCGTTTTTACCTTCAGCCACATCTATATATTGATAACTCAAAGAATTTTTAGGCTGTTTAAAGAAATTTTCGATCACTCCCATTACTTCAGATTTATTGCTGCTTCCCGCCAGCACATATGCGCTTTCCTGCCACGCCATGCATATCAGTTCTGCCGCCTCATAAGCATCATCAATTTTCGCTCTGCGGATAATCATATATATCATTCCTCCATAAGTAAATAATTATTATAGGTATACTTTATAGAAAACTATAACAGCATACCAAATTAGTACCATAATAATGCCATAATGATATTATTAAGATACATTTATGTTTAAAAAAATGTATCTACTTTTAAACTAAAATAATAGACAATTTTCCACGAACCTTTATTTAGAAAATATAATTGTTTCTATTCCGTATAAGTATTAGTAAAGTAGAGTTTTTTTTGCACAATTACATTATACCACAAAAGAGAACATTATCAAAATAGGAGAACCCTTTCAAACTTTCAATGTACACATAGAAATAATTGATAAGCTCAATTGTTTATTTTTCTATTTTGAAGTAAGCTTATTAAGTATTTTATAAATTTTCTAAATATATTACCAATATAATTTGCTATCTCCATATGCACTCTTATGTATATTGCGAATAAAACTAAAGCTATTGCTAGACCTACTAAACCTAAATATTTTAACATGATATCATCCTCCTATAGCAAGTTTTAATAAATTAAATCACATTAATTAACTTATATGACTAGGATGCTATTAGGTTATATGGAATTATTATATATCTGATATTATATATTATATTTCCATTACTTTCAAGTTATATCATATCGAAATTACTGCTATATCGTAGTGTAGCGTAATTGCTGTCTTTGAACGATTTATAGTAATGTTATTGATACTCTTTTTTTTTCCTATAACTCTGTAAAAACATTGGAGCTTTTCAGCTAATATCGTAAGCGGGCTGATCCGGTCGTTTTGGAGAAAAAGTCTCAATTACTTCCGTTTTCTCAATATTTCATTGTTTATTGCTAGATTTATTACGCCTCACTTTAATCTCTATTACTATTAATGTAATCAAAGGAATGATAACATAAAAAGGAAGTACATAGTACTTATAAATTTCAGATGCCCAGTCAAACATTTCCATAGTACTTGAATATACGAAGGTTGCCATACATACCATCAAAAGTCCTATTGGAGCTGCAAGCTGATTATAATGACTAAAGTTTAGTATTTTAGCAAAGCCTTTACTCGCTATATAAAGACTAACACTCGCCTTTACAAATTCTGCGAAAAAAAATATTGTACCCGAAAGTGCTTCTATCCTTCCAAAGTAATCACCTATAGTTATTATGCTTGCAGAAGAATAAGAAGGGAAAAATATGATGGTAAAATTTTGCAAACCTAGGACTAAAATATTTCTAACGCTTACTGTTATTAAAACACCACCAGTTATCAGCATACTAATAATATACGCTTTGAGGGTTTTATCTTTAGCCTTTAATGAATTAAAAACCATTGTAAACAATACAGGCTCTGCAAATGGAAAGGCAAATAAAGATGCCGTACCATTCAAAACCGGGCTTATACCATCGTACAACACAGGCCTTATATTATCTAGATCCATATCTGGTATTGATAAAAAAGTTAAACCTATAACTATAAATAAAAACAGTGGAAGAAAAAATGCTGCCCAACGCCCCAATACCTCAATACCGCTCTTTACAGCCCATATACATAAAATTACCATTATTATTAAAACAGGAAACTGAGGCGTTTCCTGCAAAGATACTACTTGTATAAACTCTGAAAAATTTCTGAGTACCAAAGAACCAAGGTGAAACGCAAACCATATATAAAAGCACGATATTACTTTACCAATCACTTTACCGAAAGCTTTCTGCTGTATATCAAATAAATCATCCCCGGGGAAAATCCTAAGAAGTCTTGTATGAACAAAAATCATGGGCAATCCAAGAAGTCCTGCAAATAAAATTGCGATCCAAATATCCTTTCCGGCCTCTTTTCCGGGGCTCAATATTATAGCGGCACCTATCATAAAAATTGTCAACAGACTTATGCTCTGTCTGGTTGTTATAATTTCCTTATTCATCTTTCGCCTGCTTCCACTTGTTAATAAAAGTATTTATTAATTGGCTTTATTGATTATATTTATAGTTTATATTTATTGTTTACTTTTATAATTTGAAAATTGCTGTAACTGCTTTTCTTATTAACATAGCAGGACTGGGTATCTTGACATCCATTGAAACTAACAGGTTTATACAATATGCAATAGATATCATTGCTAAATATGACCAGAATATTTTACGCTGCTTTGCATTATAAATCGGGATCAAGTCAGTGAATATATAATAGGCACATACAAATGAGAATATTACAATTTTCATACGCTATTCTCCTTTTTTATTCTCCAATTTTAATTGGTCTTGATATTTGTCCAGAGCCTCTGATATCTATTGATGCTTTTACATCCACATCCAGGTCTTTAAAAAGATTATCCCAATCTTGCGCTATGCTTTTCCACAAAGCAGGCATTTTTCTTTTAATCTCGTTTCCAAATCCGAATATGTCAACCTCATATTGTTCCTGAACCTTGTGTATTGTATCTTTGATGTTTTTCTCCAGGGCTTTTTCAGCTTCTCTTTTTAGTATGCTTATGCTTTCCTTGTCAATATAACTTTTAACAGGACCATGCTCATCAACAATAGCATTTGTTTTTATATTAACATTTATTGAAGTTTTGCCACTAGAGTAAACCGGTGTTATTTTAGTTTTACTCTCAAATATCTCCAATGATATACTGCTATGTGAAGCTTCATTCGACTCTATCTCAGGAAGCACACCTTTTTTTACCTGATTTTTTACAAAAAGAATGTGCTTGGTATCTTCTTTGTCAAGAAATCCAACAAACTTATCTTTTTTAATCAATGCCGCTCCTGATAATGCTATGTCTTTTATACCTGCATTCATATCAAAGCCAACAGCGGGAAGAACTGCCGACTCATTTTCTGTGGATAATGAGTTGATTAGCTCATAAACTTTTGTAGTTGGCGCCTTAGATAGGCTTATCTGAGACTTTACCATTTTATCTATTTCAAGTCCCTGTATTTTTGTTGATTCATTCTTGGTAATAAATAATTCCTTGGCTGTTTTCTCTTTTGAAATCATCACATTAAGCTCCAGCCTTGGTTCTGTGTCCCTGATAATCAAGTCAAGTATTTGAATTATTCCTTCTATTGCTACATCCTGGCTTATGACTGCAACTTTTGCATGGCTAAAATACAATTTTCTTCCAGAAATAATTACTATATTTCTTATTGCATCAAGAATTGTCGCTCCCTCTGCTGAAAAGGTTTTTGAGGCGAATGTAGCTTCCTTATCTCCTGATTTTATATCAACTGTTTCAGCAGTTATCAAATATCTGCCGTCTGGGCTTTTGTCTACTGCAAAACCCGATACCATATATAGCTGGTCGATTTCCCTATAGTTCCAGCAACCTGTTAATGATATCGAAAGCATGACAGCCATAATGCATTTTAGTATAATACTATTTTTTTTCATAAACTCATGTCCCCGGCTTTTTCCTTATTATATTTTTGGCAGCAATAAACTTGGGCCTATATTCCATGTACCACCATGGGGCTCTTATAGCAGTGTCCTTAAGATCCTGAGGATTCAATGATGTCAAATTGGACATATAGGGTACCCCGAAGGAACGTATTTCAAACAAGTGTATCAACAATCCTATTATGCCGAAAATGTAACCGTATAATCCGAAAATAGAGGCGAGAAATAAAAAAATTAATCTTAGTAAAAAAACTGCTCCTTTCAACTTTGCTATCACAAGGCTTGTTATGCCAGAAAAGCCAATCACAATAATCATTGGAGCACTTATAAATCTGGCCTGAACTGCTGCTTGCCCTATAACCAAAGCTCCTACAATACTCAAGGACTGCCCTATGAATGTGGGCATACGCGCTCCCGCTTCCCTCAATATTTCAAAAACAATCAACATTGCTAATGCTTCAATAACCGTTGGAAAGGGCATGCCATGTCTTGCAGCTGATATACTCATAAGAAGGTTGGTAGGTATCATCTCCTGGTGGAAAGTTACTAATGCCAGGTAAATAGCAGGTATACTTATAGTTAATAATAAACTTATGTTTCTGAGGAACCTTCCGATTGATGCAGTATAGTAGTTGACATAGTAGTCTTCATTTGATTGCAAAAATTCCATGAATAAAAAAGGTATTGTTAACGCCGAAGGAGTACCATCAAGAACAAGGGCTATGCGGCCTTCCAGCAGCTTAGCTGCTACAATATCCGGCCGTTCAGTACTACCTATGGTTTTAAACATTGAAAGAGGTGCATCTGCTATAAACTCCTGGATATAACCTGTATCTAAAACCCCATCAATTTCAATGTCATCCAGCCTCTTGTTAAACTCTTTCAGAATCTCTTCATTTGCTATTCCATCAATATAACAAATACATGCCTTGGTTCGAGACCTTACACCAAAGGTCTTAAACCTAAATTTTAAATCCGGAGTCTTTAATTTTCTCCTAATCATGGTAAGGTTTATCATCAAAGACTCCGTAAACCCTTCTCGTGGTCCCCGTAGAACCCTTTCAGTTTCCGGTTCAGTAATTTGACGGTTCTGCCAACCCTTGGTGCTTATTATTAATGCTTCTTTTTCACCGTCAACATAAAGTGCAGTATCACCATTAATTATGGATTCGACGACTTTATACACATCAGCAGTCTTTTCTACGTTATTTACTGCAACAATACCATATTGCAAATTGCTGATAATATCTTTTCCACCTGCTAAAAGTGCATTTATTACAATAGGCTGAATAATATTCTTATTAACTATTTCATTGTTTACCATTCCATCAACAAAAATAATACAGCACCTTATTGCATTATTGCATTGATTCTGGAACCTTCTATAAATAATAGTATCATCATTGATGAATATTTCTTTCAATATTTTAATATTTTTCTCCAACGATGCTTGAAGCAACTCTTCTTTATTGTTTTTAGATGAATTTCGCGTATTATTCTGAGTATTTATCTTATTTCGCAAGTTAAACATAATGCATTCCTTATCATAATATTTATAAGAGTAATTATTCATTATAACTATTATTTGAATTACTCATTAATTTTATTCCAACGCTCATTTCTTTGTCGTCGGCAAATGACAAGGTGTTCCCAATTTCCAGTTTATGAACTTTATAAATGTAACTTAAGTGTAACCTAATAGGGACAGTCACTCATTTAATAACGAAACTCAATAACCACCCCTATGTTTCACATATTTCACATATTTCACATACCCTATTTCATTTGAGGGCTGGTATCATTCTTTTCACATATTCAACTACATAAGGTATACAATCTACACCATATTGCTCCACGATTTTCACAATTGCATTTTCAACTATTACACCATCGGAAAACTCAGCTATCTTTGCTGCTTGTTCAGGTGTATAAATGTCAAAGCAAATTACACAAGGGATGTTCCTGACCTCTTTTACAAGTTTTATCATTCCCTTCACATCGCTGTTGATGTCTTGTGGCGCCCCGGTCACTCCCATAGATGATGCACAGTACATAAATCCTTGCGCTTCACTGGCAATCATATGTATGCGATTACTAGATGCCTGAGCTATCATTGATATCAGGCTAACATTGTATTTTGAGCAAAATGGCATTAGTTCGTCTTTTTCTTCATATGGTACATCAGGAACAATTACTGCGTCTACTCCGACCTGCTGGCAATTTTTCATGAATCTGTCAGTGCCATAAGTAAATATTGGATTCATATAAGTCATAAACGCCACAGGGATATTGCATGATTTTCGAATACGTGCCATCATGCTAAATATTTTATCAGTGGTTGTCCCACCTAAAAGAGCACGATTATCTGCTTCTTGTACCACAGGTCCTTCTGCAACCGGGTCAGAAAACGGAATTCCCAATTCAATTAAATCTGCACCGGCATCTGCCATTTGAAGCACTAACTGCTCAGTTATTTCTAATGAAGGATCTCCTGCAGTGATAAATGGTATAAACGCCTTACCCTTTGCAAATACTTGCTTTAACTTATTCATGTTATTCATGAATTTGCACCCCCCTGTAACGTGCTATTGCAGCAACATCCTTATCTCCTCTGCCAGAAAGATTGATTACAATAATTTGATCCTTACTCATATTTGGTACAATCTTTTTTGCATATGCAACTGCATGTGCACTCTCAATTGCCGGTATAATTCCTTCTACGCGTGATAAATACTCAAATGCCTCTACAGCTTCGTCGTCAGTGATGGCTGCATATTCCGCCCTGCCCATATCACGCAGGTTAGCATGTTCAGGTCCTACGCCGGGATAGTCAAGCCCTGCTGAAATGGAATATACTGGTGCAATCTGTCCGTACTTATCCTGACAGAAGTATGATTTCATGCCATGGAAGATACCTAAAGTCCCGTTTGCCATTGTTGCAGCATTCTTGTCTGTATTAACACCATGCCCGGCTGCCTCACATCCAATAAGCCGAACGTTTGAATCCTCTATAAAATCATAAAACAATCCCATTGCATTGCTGCCGCCTCCAACACATGCCAGCAGGACATCAGGTAGTCTGCCTTCCTTTTCCAGCATCTGCTTTTTAACTTCGCGACCAATTATACTTTGAAAATCACGGACAATGGTTGGAAAAGGATGCGGACCCATTACAGATCCAAGGACATAGTGAGTATCTGCAACACGCTGTGCCCACTCCCGCATAGTTTCGTTGACTGCATCTTTAAGAGTTTGAGTGCCGCTGGTTACTGCATGTACTTTTGCACCCAGCAGTTCCATGCGGTAAACATTGAGTGCCTGACGTTCGGTGTCTTCCTTGCCCATGTAAATTTCACATTCCATTCCCATAAGTGCTGCTGCAGTTGCTGTAGCAACGCCATGTTGTCCTGCGCCAGTCTCTGCAATTATACGGGTTTTCCCCATACGTTTGGCAAGGAGCACTTGCCCCAGTACATTGTTGATTTTATGAGAGCCCGTGTGATTGAGGTCTTCACGCTTGAGATAAATCTTAGCTCCACCCAGATTTTTCGTCATCTTTTCAGCGTAATAAAGCAATGACGGACGTCCTGCATAGTTTTTAAGCAGATCATCTAATTCTGCTATAAATTTCGGATCATTCTTAAAGTGGTTATATGCTTCTTCGAGCTCAATTACAGCATTCATGAGCATTTCCGGTATATATTGCCCTCCATGGACCCCAAATCTTCCTTTTGACATCTTCATCATTCTCCTTATTTACATTAGTTTTTGCAAAAATTTATTGCCACGCGATTATGCAATGTTATCATGTAATCAAACAACATTATCATGTAAATAAACAATGTTATCCTATAATTTTACAAATAAAAAAAGCCTTTATCCCTGTAATAGGGACAAAAGCTTTAGCTTCTGCGGTACCACCCAAATTGACGATAAATCGTCCACTCATTATGTATACCATCATATACACCCAACTTATAACGGGCAGGATCCCCGTAAGCGCCTACTTTACTCTAAATTTCGTTTTACTCAGTCTACTCAATCTACTCAGTACTTTTCAATTTCGGGCTTCCCTCACAAGTCCATTCAGAATAATCTTTGTAACCGCATTCTCACCACCGGCGGCTCTCTTTGTACAAGTAATAATTCTTACTCTTCTTGCTCATAGGTTTATCATATTAAATAAAATTGTAGCATTGGCAAGTGCTCTTGTCAACTATAATTTTTGCTAATT
>ERZ795032.2312-NODE-2312-length-11085-cov-6.400000_pt1 | contig 11085 bp, 7 predicted proteins | sample MGYA00375124_ERZ795032 | MGnify/ENA primary metagenome ERZ795032 (study PRJEB30167, sample SAMN05720154) | activated sludge metagenome | isolation source: Anaerobic digester | place: China | collected 2015-12-16 ...
TCTCATCACAGAATCAGCTGGAGACAATAGATCTTACGAGTAAGAAGAGGATGGCTAAAGAGTTCCTGGAATTTCTCTATCGGACATTCGGCGGAGGCACGGATTTCAATACCGCCCTCAAAGCGGGAATAAAGTCCCTGAAAGAACCACACTTCAAGAGTGCTGATCTGCTCTTCATCACCGACGGAGACTCGACAATCTCGAACAGGGCACTAATCGAGGAGTGGAATTCACTGAAAGAGGAGCAGGACGCGCGGATATTCTCACTGATTATCGGGAACAGTACCGCGGGCGGTCTTGAGCAGGTGTCGGATGAGACCTACGTTATGCAAAGGACCGACACTTGGAGTCCGGGCAACAGTCCGACTCATCTGATACAGCATATCTCGAAAAAGCCCCGGTGAAGAAGAAATGGCCTTCATGATCTGCAAACACCTTCCCGCGATGTCATGCCGCGCGGCTATTCCCCGGATTGTATTCAAGGATTAATTCAGCGATATTATTGGAATCAGAGGCCGCATAGGGGTCGCGCCTTGGCATGGAAGAGGCCGCGGGTTCAATTCCCGCTCGGTCCATGTTTGCTTTTGGGAATGTTTTATTGTGGGTTGAGTCCTGGGAATTGCGATTTTTGTCGATGCGTTGAGGGGTTTGTTGGTGTTGCAGATCTCAGCTCCAAAGGTAATGTGGAATCCTCTCTTTTTAGATATCCAATCTTGGGCAAGTCATCTCTAATACACGTCTGGAGAAAGAGAGATGATCACGGAATTACCCGCTCTTCTTGGAGTTTTCGCTGAATCTTTTTCCGTCAGTTATTTGATAAATGACTAAAGGAGGGTATACTAAGGTTTAATCCTCTTTTAAGGCCGCAATATTTACTGTCTGAGTCTCCGATATATTGGTTAAGCCAGAAATGATCGCTTTAATCTTCTTCTGTGATTGCCCCTGCTTTAGTCCTTTCGTTAGATGTTTGATGGTAATTCGATCCTTCCCTTCCAATGCCAACTCTAAGGACTTAAAGTATGTTGACGGCCCAAGAAACACAATTTCTTCAGCCATTGTAAACTCCAGATACTGAGGTATTTGGCGTTTAAGTTTTTGTGCAAACTCTTGATATTCTGCTTTAGTTTTTATTGTCACGTCGTAATTTGGGTTGATAGATCTATCGGGCCTAATTAAACCATATTTAGCCGAGAGAATAAACCAGGGACTATTTGAGAGTTCTGCATACATGCGTTTTAGTAAAAAGGATCTTCCCGAATAGGCATCCTTTGCCAAACACTTTACTCCCTTGTTCTTCTGTTTCCCACAGGATATTACTGTAATCTGAATGGGTTTTGTTGGATTAACCTCTCTTTGATCTCGTTTTACGATAACTTTAGTGTTTAAAGGTGAGATATGATGTTTTATCTTCTCTGCAGTAGTGTTAATCGGGTCACATGAAGCTGTGACACCACTGAGGGGCGATAATATATTTGTCTCAATAAAGCACCTTGTTTGATATATGCGGTGTACATGGTGGCACCTTGGATCTTGGTACTTCTTCTTATATTGAAAAATCCATCCCTTATAATCAGCGGCATCTGCCCCAATACTCTCTAAAAACTCATGTCTTTTGGGATTGTAAACGCCTAAACAGAACACTCTATCATCAGGCCATTCACATTTTATTGCTTTTACTATCTCAGCGATTTGTTCCCTATTCGAGGATGCAAACCTGGCAGTATTTTCTTTCTTGGTTAATAAACCTCCAATTGCAATTTCTTCGAACCCCATTCTCTTTAAATTTTCATAGCACCTCAGATAATCACTTAGAGACTTACCTTGAGCAACACCGACCAGTTTAAAGTTGCATTCAAGAGAAGAGTAAGTGTTCATTGCGACTTCAGCACTATCTACCGTTCTTTCCCAATCTCCAAGTACATCGAGCATTATCCCCCTCTCGATGTTCATTTGGTTGTATCTTTCAAAGAGTTCTGGATAATTTAGAATAGCGCCATTTTTTGTAAAAACTCCGCTATCAGCGATTTTTGTAATACATGCTCTCACTAATTGACCCTTGGTACATCTTTGAAAGTCACCGTCAAAGGGACACATCCCATCAACAACACCACAATATTCTAAGTCTCCACAAGGGAACTGCGAAGCCATTGCACGGAAGTTTTCAGTCGTGCAAGCCTGGAGCATGAGACCCACCTTTACGGGATGCCGTTCGAAAGGCAGACCTGCAAGTATTCTTAGGCTCATCGGGCGGTCAGCTACAAAATGGGGTGTTATTTGCGAATGGGTCATGCGCCGTTATCTCTATTATATTCGGTTGCCGCACGAATAATCCTCTCGTTTGTATTATATGCCGCGGCGGGAATTGGGACTCCTTTTAAGCCTGTAGCATCGTGACTTATAACTAACCAATTTCCAGGTCTAAAGGTAAAAGTCGGGCTTAACTCCTCTTCTCCTATCCCAAACGCTTCTGCAACTTTATCTCGATCATATTTTCTTGGTAATTTACTGATAAAGTAGGTATGGAGATTACCCATTATTTGGGTATCAAGCATTGAAACCCTTTGGGTTGAAATTCCAATACCTAAACTGAACTTTCTTCCTCGCCTTGCAATTGTTATACAGGTTTCTTTAATACGTTTGGTTATATCGTCATCAACATCTGAGGGGATAAAAAGATCTGCCTCATCTAATAATAACACTGTAAATGGCTCGATATCTGTACCTGTCGCTCCCAGCCGTCTTGATTCATACAGTTCATTGCCAAGAACCGAGCAGAACTCCTTAAGCAAGAGATCACGTCGGCCCGTGATTATGACTATTCTACTTCTATCGTAAGAATTCAACTCACTAATAATATCCTCAAAAGACATGATGGCGTCTATAGGGATCTCCTCTAGGCTACCCTGATATCTTTCAAGTGAACGGCGTGTTCTCTCGATAACCCCTACAACTGCACCTTGATTGTTTTGAGGGATTCTTTGAATTGGGGTCCGGATAGGGCTATTGAATTCCCCATCCAAGAGAATGGCACGTTGTAAGCTATCCCTATTTATTGGGAGATTTGCTACTGCGCTTGTCCAATTCTCCTCAATTTGTCTTAACGCCTCATGCCCGGCTCGACTTATTTGGCCAGGTGTTTCTTTTCTTAATTCTGCCCTAATTAATCCCGAGAGGGATCTCTCGGGAAATGCTATTGCAGTCCTAGCCAGAGCATTGTGTAACCCAACTCGGATGAATTCTTGGATGTCACCTCTTTCACGCAGTTCTGACGGCAAATGGATTTGACGGCGGAGTAAATCTATATCACTATCATTTGGTTGAGTTCTCTCTTGATGGAGGTTAGCTATAATCGACCTGGGAAGGGAGTCCGGTCCAACATGGATATATCTGAGGCACTCTGGTTCATGGACGAATTTGTCAATGAACAAACTCAAGTATTCGTCGTTAGGATCGATAATCACTATGTTGATTACGTTGGGTCGCTCGTTTACTTCACCCTCCGCTTCGATATCTTCAGTACCTTCTGCTAGACTTAACGGGATGAGCGAATTAACTAGTGATGATACAAAATTCGACTTTCCAACACCTGTAAAACCAAAGATTCCAAAATGTGTTGTCAACAGTGCCCGGTTGTTTAGTTTCACATTGATTGTGTCAAACTTTTTGTGAGTGAGGTGAGATTCTGGTTGGTCGCCCATCTGGTAATTGATTATTGCATCCACCATGTCTCGACTTAACGGTCTAATCTCAGCCCCAACCATCGGGAGACTCCCCCCCTCATCAAGTGAAGGGAGTTCATCTGAAAGGTCATCATAGGCAAATTGCCATCCAGTAGAGACGGCTTTACATGATATCGTCGTTGTCGCTTGAAGCGGATTATCCCTCTGATTTTCCCAATCTTCCTTAATAGATCGCATGGATTCAAAAACGTGTCCCGGATATGCTCCTAGACCCTCAGCTGCAAAATGAATGGGGAGAACTTGAGTGAGGGTTAGTACAGAGTATGTTTTATCATGTTCGTTGCCTGTAGTGGTATAATTCTCAACTGCTATCAAGTCCCCAACCTGAAGCTGATTTAGTCCATATCTTGTGTACTGGCACCCTAAATCAAATTCAAACCGCCCCTGCTCATCGGGGGTAATTCTCAATAAAGCGCTTCGAGCTCTGTACAAACGTGTATCATCAAATGGAGATACCATATTATCCACCTCTTAATTGCCGTAATGTCCGGTGTAATGGATTAGCGCGGTTTAATCGCTCAGAAGAGTAAAGCATTGGCTCGACCATCTTTAATACTGATTTTGCTCCTCTATCAGCATGATGCAATGGATCGGGATAGCCAATTACCTCGGGAAAAACGTTCCGTGTAAGTACAGACAGCAAATAGATTACATATTCCTGCTCTCGATTTCGTACAGAGGCATCGTGGAAATAAAATGGCTCAACTGTACCCAAGTCTCTATCACCGTGGGTAACATGCACTCTTTGTGGTATATCATGCGGATGTACAAGCCGATCAATAAAAATGACATGCCCCATCGAGGGTTCCATCGGAGGTTCTCTCTTTAAGTGAAATTGAACAAGAGTCCTCATTACGAGATTTGGCTGGACAAGAACATCACCTCTGACTCCCTGTAGCGTGGGTTCATCGGCCACCCATTCCCTTCTCATCCGCAATGTCATGAATACACCATCAAACTCTGTAGATGCCCATGGTCCTCGTAGATTCTCATCGATGTATGGCAATCTCTCAAAAGTGAGCCGATCAGTACTAGGAATACGTCTGGGTATGAAATTGAAGATGCCCTTGTGTTTCAGAACACCGAAATAGTGGTTAGTATAATATGTTGAGGCAGAGTCTTTAACAACCCCAATTAACATTACTCCATTTCGCCAGCAATTTTCGATAGTTAATCGAAGGCCAATGGCTAAAAGAAATGAGATCTCATCTGTAGATAGGAATCTTTCCCTTGATCTGCCTTCCTCATCTGTTTGCGTATATAGGAGAACTGAAGGATCTTTGTTAACAAAGAATCGATCACAAAAATACTCATACATTCTCCGTATTTTCTCAGGAGAATGAGCGTATTGCGAGTTTAATGTAAGCAAGTTACCTTCTTTCGTTACAAGCGCATCTCTTGCGCTTTGATGTTTTCCTCCATGTCTATCGTTTGAGCATCCATATTTACCGCATTTCCAAAGTAGCGCGATTTGAGTTTCAACAACTGACTGTTCTAAGCCCACGTCTCGTGAAAATTCTCTGATATCTAAAGTATGTTCGGGCGATTCGAACAACTTAGCTATTGCCCTTTCCCATAACCTGTGGGCCTTCTTTGAGGGGACATCTAGATCACGGTTCCAAGGTTTTGAATAGCCTACCAAAAGATCTGGATACCATACTCTTTCGCCTGCAATTTCGGTACCCGCAAACCTCAGTTTTCTAACATTCGGCGTCGCATTTGCTAGAACAGACGATAAAGAGTGGTCCCAGAGAAGTATGTGTGGATGATCAACATTAGATGCGCCCCGATATAGCAGGAATACTTCTGCGAGTAACATTAGTGAAGTATCCAAACCCGATAGGGATACTCTCTCTGAATCACTTACTACAAATCTATCCTCTGGATCGATCATAGTCAACTCTTCAGGACTCAGAGGCAGATATGCGACTAAACTTGAATCGTCCTCAGGTTCTGATTCTTCATATTGAATAACAGGTGGTGTGTCCTGCAATCCAAGCCTGCCTTTGACGACATATGCCCCGCCATAAAAAATGACTATGTCTGTAGTCTCTACTTTTTTACATGTCCCATCGACCGCCCAAAAGCGTAATGAATTATTTCTGTGCCTTTGCTGGAGAGCCCGATGCATTTCTCGCCTAAATGCCTCACTTTCAAAGCGATCTGCGTAACATATGACGTGATCTTTTAGAAATTCGTCGTAAAATTGTTCCAATTCCTCGGTTGAGTCAAGGAGAGATCGCTCCAATTTAGTACGGGTTTGTGATAGCGCCCTGTCATAAAGGGAAAATACGTCAGAAATTGTTGATCGAGGGGGCATACTTACCGAAAAGGTGATAAAATTTCCGTACTGATTAATCTTCCGTTTTTGCTTTTTGACTTGAATGATAGTAATCTCTATTGGGAAAATGTTCTTATTAGATCGGCTTAAGTCCAAGCATTCCAGAGTGACGAATATAAATATCTGGACTGCGATCTATTTTGATATACAAGGGCTTACATCTTGACAATTCCTAAAAGACTTCCATTCGACATAATGGAAAGAAAATGCATATTCTTTGTCGGCGCTGGCATGTCGATAGAAGCGGGTTTACCTAGTGGAAAAGAACTCGCTTCAATATTATACAAAGAACTGTATCCTCACGACGTAACTCCTGATGAATTGAGTCTGCCAGGGATCTCTGAGGTGTATGTGGAGAAATTGGGGAGAAATCGACTTGAAACTAAAATTAGGGCTGCAATTGTTAATAGATTAGATGACGCAGACCCAAAATCGTATCAATTGCTTGCACAACTCAAGCCTTGTCCAGAAATTATTATTACAACAAACTATGACTCACTAATTCAGCAGAGTCTTGGAGAAGCAAATTATACTCCAATATTTGAAGATGTAGATGCCGAAAAACACACGTCGGCAAATACAAATTTATATAAAATCCATGGGGATATTGACTATATTTCAAAAGCAATTATCACAGAAACTGACATCAAAATGTTTCAATCAAATCATCCAGTATTGTACCAAAGAATTTTATCCTTCTTTACATCGAAGCCTGTAATTTTCTTGGGTTTCAGTCTCCAAGATAAACATATTCAAAGTATCTACCGAGAATGTTGTGCAATTCAAGAAAGAATGCCTCCAGCATACATTGTAGATCCTAATGATCTAGATCATCTAGGTGAAATTAGCCCGCACATTCAACATATCAAAATGCCCGCTTACGACTTTTTGGAGGCATTATTGGAATCTCTTTCGGAGAAGTGCTATAATACGATGCCTCTGGAGGGGCTACATGATCCAAAAATGTCTATTTATAATCCATTTTCAATATACAGCACAGAATATTTCCCGGAGAATAATTGGGAGGATATGTTAAATAATACATTTATTCCCCCTATGAACTTTTCATTAATCCTCGAACCCGGTAATACAATTATTGAGGGTCATCGTGGAAGTGGTAAGTCAATGATATTAAAATATCTCTCTTTTAATGCCCAAATTAAGCGTGGATTTAGCAACCCTTGGGACAAGGACAACATTGGCATCTATCTGAAATTTAAACCCTCAATTACTTCGACTACAACGAGTTTCTTTTTCAAGGGCGACCCTTCGCGGGGATGGATAACTTACTTTATGACGTATGTTAACCTCCTCCTTGCAGAAGAAATTCTTTCTGTTGTCAGAACAGGGATGTTGCATGATATATTTTCAATTGATGAAGTATCGTTCGTTAAAGAAATCAGAGGGTTGTTTTTCCCAGGTAACCACGAATCCAATTTTGGAGACAATTCTATAAATGATTTAATCTCTACGTGTAAACGAACTCGCAATAAATTAGCAAGTGTTCATGAGAATTATCATGATCTCCCGCCGGATTTTTTGGAACAATTGATTGAAGCGATAAAATCCTATGGGAATGGTCTAGATGGTAAAAATTTCTTTATCTTACTCGATGAATATGATAATTTTGACGATCAACAAAAGCAGGTTGTGAATACGCTCATTAAAAATCGCTCATTTAGTTACAAGATTGGTGTGAAACTTTTCGAAATGACCTATAGTGATATTAGCGGCAAAAAACTAGAGAAAAATAACGATTATACCTATGTAAACACAGATCGATTTGACCAAGCAGGGGACGGAGACGCTTATTTACAATATGAGAAGTTCATTAGAGATATTGCAAACAGGCGTTTAGTATCGTATGGTTACAAGAATAATATTGAAGAGCTTTTCCCCTGCCAAAAAGATGAACAAAAGAAAGGATTTGAACACGACGATTACTCTGGATTCGAGAATATTGTTAACTTATCATCTTGCATTGTCCGCGACTTCCTTGAATTATGTAAGGATATGGTCTACTATTCTAATCCTTGGATTATTAACGGAGAGAAGAGAGAAAAAATTGATCCGGTATCTCCAAATCTCCAAAATACCATAATAAAGATTCATTCAAATATTCATTATGATTTAATCAAACAAATTCCTGGAGTCGATTTGACATCAAAGAAACCGAAATCTGAAAATGTAAGGTTATTAGTTGACAACTTTGCAATTATTTTCCAAAGGATATTAATGGGCTCCACACAAAAAGATGAATTCAGAACCGTTTCCGGGTTCCAAATTAAAGATGTATCTAGACTCAAGTCTACCGCTCAAAATGCACTAACTGAAGCGTGCTCTCACAGACTTTTACAGGTTCCTCTGAATCCTAGACATCCACAAGCTCCCTCTGAATATGTATTGGGTGATAGATATCGATTCCACAAGTTGTTATGTCCCCGATTTCGTCTTTCACTTTCCGAAAGATGGCCTAAAGAAATACATTCTGAGGTTCTGAATGAATTATTTGAGGATCCAGATAGGGTTGTTAACGATGTCACAAAATACTTCTTGAAAAACATTCCCCTGTCATATAGTAAGAGATTAGATGAGTTTGGTGAATCAAATGGATAGTAATCCAGAAACTTTGGAACAATATCTGGTTAATGGCGAAAGCACCATTTTCACCCATCTACTTACAGCAGTTAGTTATGAGGCGCGAGGACTAACATCATTGGAAGATATTCTCGAAAGTTTTTCTATACAAAATGTGATACTGTTTATCTTTGGAACTCAATATTTAGACGCGTCTTTAACGAAAAAATGGCATGAGCAGAGAGAACAATCAATTGAACTGCTCAAGGCGAAAAACATAAATTTTTTTGAGATCCAATGCGACCCTGTTCGATTCGGAGAAGTATTTAATGAATTAAAAAAAGTTATGTCAAATAGTTCCCCTAATATCATCAATATTACAACATTTCCAAAAAACTATATCTTAAGATTGGCCAAAGAATTTGACGATCCCAATAACATTTTCTTTTATACGAGAAGTGCATATCGTAAACCTTCTGACGAGGAGCTCTGTATTTGTATTGAAAATATTCTACCAATAGAAGGCTTTGAAGGCTTTAGAGATATTTCGGCAGAAGACTTGCTAGTCCTTATATTGGGGTATGAAGGTCACAGAGCATTATCCTTCCTCTCGAAATTTTCGCCCTATAAAATTTTACCACTCATTAGCATCCCAAATAATGGGGATGATGAAGAAGATAGAGTATTTTATAAAAACGTGGCCAGATGCAACTGGGATTTACTAAGGAAGCACAGTGTAATAAGGAATAGCAAAAATGATCTTTATACCATCTCTTCCCACTCTCATGTAAAATGTTATAATATGCTCTCATTGATACTAACGAATGAACTGAAAGATGGCCATGATTTGTGTATTTCACCCCTCGGTACGAAACCACAAGCGTTAGGCCTTTACTTATTTTGGCGTGAGAATCCAGAAACTCAATTAATATTTTCGATCCCAGTTAAACGTTTAGATATTACTCAACTTAACTCCGACTATGACACGGTTGGAAGTACTACCGATCAATCTCACAACCAGAATTGGGTGTATACCCTCCCACGAAAGGTCAAGTAAAAAACTAATTGACAATCTCCTTCTTTTGATGCCCATTTCGATTTGACTTAACATTTAGCAGATTTACACATACCATAATTTTACTTCTATAACTTCCCCTCACGGGTTCAGTGTAAACCCTTTTTTCCAGAATTATGATGCCTTTCTGGAGTGTGATCACTGAGAGCCCATCCCCGAACCTCGATGGTGAGCGTATATTCCAATAACCCTTCTTCGGTTAAGGATCTCCTCGCCTTTCTTTCTGAGTACATTAAGAGATTTTCACCAACCGCACCTTGAGTTGCGGTTGTAGAACTTTAAAACCGGCACATTCCCAAATACCTTCCCGCGGCATCATGCCACGCAGGCATTCCCCAGATTATATTCCAACGGTAGATTCTGCTAATTTTTCAAACGGAGGCCTTAAGGAAGATCGGACTTGACGTGGTAGAGGGCCGTGGGTTCAAATTCTGCCGGGTCTTAGAGCGGTGAATCCATCTGATAGGTATCCAAACTCTCGCCCTTCTGCAATTCGTCCCCTCCACAGGCCCAAAAGTTGGAACCGTCGCCTCCTCCCCACATGCCACCCGCCGGAATGAGACAAGCGGGACGAACCAGGGCCCCGCCTGGGTCCGGATTACCACCGCTATCCCCGCGTGGTTCACCGCCGCGTTTCCGCATCGTCACGGACGATCTTGCTCCGGGAACGCTGAACAGCGTTCTCAAACCGGCAGGACTGAAAGAGGTGAAATAATGTATCGATATCTTGTTATAGTCGAGTAGACCGGTGGCAACTACTCGGCTTACTCCCCCGACCTTTCGGGGTCGTAGCGACCGAAGCGACCCGTGAGGAAGCGGAAGAGCGGATCATGAGGCGATTGAACTCCACACCGAGGGACTCCGGGAGGATGGACTCCCGATCCCGCCGTCACGATCTCCAGCGATCTACCTGGCGGTCGGTAAGAGGGTGAGCCTCACGGTTATCAGACTCGTTCTCTTTCAGGTCCTCAGTGGGGTTCTCCCCCCTCTCTCCCGGAGATGCTCGATGTAGCGTTCGACAATCTCTCGTGCCATCGCCTCGCCGCCGGTCCCCCGAACGTACCACAACCGGGACCCGATACGGTGACGGTGTAAAGAACGTGTCACCGCACCCCCTCCCCCCTATTCCACTCCCGCACCAGCCGGGCATAACACCCCTCGCACACCTTCGCCTGCGCCTCCCGCGACCGGTACACCGCCCTCTTCCCCCCGCAGACCTCGCATCGGCCGATCTCCACCTTCACCCGTTCAAACGTCCTATGGTCCAGAACCCCCGGCAGCGGCTCTTGCAGCACGGCCCCCCGCTTTGCACCGGTTTCCAGCGCGTTGCAGCCGGCGATGCGACTTAACGG
>ERZ795032.2317-NODE-2317-length-11073-cov-545.460973_pt1 | contig 11073 bp, 10 predicted proteins | sample MGYA00375124_ERZ795032 | MGnify/ENA primary metagenome ERZ795032 (study PRJEB30167, sample SAMN05720154) | activated sludge metagenome | isolation source: Anaerobic digester | place: China | collected 2015-12-16 ...
TCAAAAACAATCGTGCCGACCGCTCCGGCATGGGACAAAACGTTCTTTAAGGCCAGAACGATCCGGGAGAGCTCACCGCCGGAGGCAATTTTATTTAATGCCTTCGGCTCTTCGCCAACATTGGCGGTCAGATAAAATTCCAGTTCGTCACCACCCCGGGGGCCATACGTTGCGGGGTCCGCTCCGGCGGCGCTTCTTTGAAAAGAAATCTCCAAAGAGGCGTGCGGCATATTCAAGGCATGTATTTCCCGGTCTACGGCTTCTTTTAATTTTCCCGCGGCCTGTGCTCTTAACTGCGAAAGCTCCTGGGCTCTTTCCCGCATCCGGGCCTCAACGGCCGACTCTTCCTGCGCCAACTTATTCAATTCGTCTTCAACATTGGAAACCAGGAGCAGTTCTCTTTCCATCTCCTGTTTTTTCTGGAAGACGCCTTCCAGTGAACCGCCATGTTTACGCTTCAGCCTGTTGATCATTTCCAGACGATCATCAATGGCGGCGAGTCTCTCCGGATCAAAAAAAAGATTTTTGCCGTAATTCCGCAAGGACAGAGCCGTCTCCTGCAGGGTGAAGAAGCTGTTTTCCACATCGGCTTCGGACAAGTCATATTTGGTATCAATTTTTTTTATTTCTTTTATCCGGTTCTGAACATCCTTTAATTTTTCAATAACGCAGCCGGCTTCTCCGTAAAGCAGATCATAGGCCTCGCGGGCGGCATCCGCCAGTTTGCGCACATTGACCAGCACTTTTTTTTCTTCAGCCAGCACCTTGTCTTCATCGATCCCGCAAGCGACGTCTTCAATTTCTTTTAAGTGAAATTTTAGTAATTCCGCTTTTTCTTCCCCGCTCCGGCGCAAAGCTTCCAACTTTTCTCTCTGCGCTTTAATCCGCTGATATTCATTATACGCTTCTTCGTACTTATTGCGCAGAGATTGACAGCCGCCGAATTCATCCAGAATATCAATATGGTTTTCGTTATTGAGGATGACCTGATGTTCATGCTGGCCGCAGATATTAATCAGGAATTCACCGACTGCGGCCAGATTGGACAACGTCGCCATCTGCCCGTTGATCAGCGCTTTGTTTTTGCCGGTGCGGGATATCACACGACGGATAATAATTTCATTTTCCGCGTCGAAGCCCATTTGACGAACTTTTTCCCGCAGAAACTCATTGTGAGCAATATCAAAGAGCGCTTCCACCGTCGCCGCGTCGGCTTGTGTTCTGATCATCTCGGAAGCGGCTCTGTCTCCCAACAGCAGATTGACAGCACCAATGATGATTGATTTGCCGGCTCCGGTTTCACCGGAAATGATGTTCAGGCCTTCATTGAATGAAACGTGGAGTTCATCAATAATGGCAAAATTTTTAATGCTCAACTCACTAAGCATTTTTCTTTCTTTTATCTCCTGATGTTAAACCGCCCCAGCCGAGTTTGGTCCGCAGGATGTCCCAGTAATTGCGATGAGGAGAAAGAACGAGCTTTGTTGCATAGTCTGATTTTTTTACATCAATAACGTCGCCTGATTTGATCCGGTAAGATTCCTGCCCGTCCAGAGTTAAAGTTGCGCCTCTTTCCTTAGACCACAAAATTGTCTGCAGCCTGGAATTTTCCGGAACAATGATCGGTCGGTTAGTCAAGGTGTGCGGACAGATAGGATTAATAATAATTAAATTTTTTTTCGGATAAACGATGGGACCGGCGGCGGAAAGAGAATAAGCGGTGGAACCCGTCGGGGTGGAAATAATCAGGCCGTCTGCCTTATAGGTGGTCAGGTACATATCGTTTATCTTTATTTCCAGTTCACCTATTCTCGACAGGTTGCCGCGGTTGACTACAACGTCATTCAATACAGTTCCGGTGGCTATAATCTTCTTGCCGCGGCTGATAACCACGTCAAGCATCATCCTTTTTTCCGTAATGTACTTGCCGGCCAAAATCAGTTCCAGCGCCGAATTCATTTCACTGAGATTAATTTCCGTCAAATAACCGAAAGTGCCCATGTTGATGCCGACGATGGCTACATCGTATCTGGCCATATTGCGCGCCGTCCGCAGCATCGTGCCGTCGCCGCCCAGCACGGCGATAAGCTCCGACTTTCCGGCGAGGTCGCCCCACGAAAGGCCGCCGGGGACACCGATCTTAGCGGCAATTTCCGCTTCGATAAACACCTCGATGCCACGATCCTCCAGCCATTCTTTCAATCGCATGGCATACTCGCCCGTATTTTCTTTTTGCGTATTTGCGACAATGCCGACTGTCTTGATTTTCATAGCTTTATACCCCGAAAGTACGAGGTTCAGTAGCATAAAAAAAAGCTGCTGTCTACGGATAATTACCAAACGTGTCCGCGGAGAAAGCAATTGATTTTTCAGGGCAATTCTCAAGCATAAATTCTTGACATATTCCTCGCGAATAATATACGGTGACGGCCTGTGAGGTGAGAATTATGGGTTTACTTAAAGGCAATTTTTCTTTCGCGCGATTTCGCGTGGAAGGTCAATTACCGCAGGCTTTTTTTAACTTCGTCAACAGCCGGATTACAGCCAATTCCTTCCGGGAAACAAACAGATCAACCGAGGAAAAAAGATTAGGCTGGGTTTCCGCAACAGATGTACTTGATGCAGACTTTGAATCGGCCAATTATGCACTGGGGGATTACCTTATTTTTTCGCTGCGGATCGACCGCAAAATAATACCTCCGAAATTATTGAAAATTAAAATTCTGGAAGAAGAACGGCAGTTTCTTGCTGAAAGCGGCAAAGAGCGCATTAATAAACAAACAGCCGAAGGCATTAGAGACAAGGTAAAGCTTGAACTTTTATCCAGGCTGGACCCGGTGCCGTCCTTTTATGATGTCTGCTGGGCCCTGGGACAAAATATGGTTTATTTTTCCTCGCTTTCGGATAAAATTGCGGATGACTTCGTTGATTTGTTCAAAAAAACTTTTTCTTTGAGCCTGATTCGCCTTCTGCCCCAGGACAATCAGCAGCTTTCCTCGAAGCTCGCTGAAGGCGCCGTTAAGAAAGAGGAGGCCGCCCTCATCGGCCGGGAATTTATGACCTGGCTCTGGTTTAAGTCCGAAGAACGCAGCGGCCGGATAAGTTTATCCCCCAATGATGAAGTGGAACTAAATTTTTTAAAGAGAATCGTCCTCGAGGCGGGAGAAGGAGAATATTCACAGGGCGTAGTGTGCCATGGAATACATGCTGAATTAAAAGAAGGCAAAGAGGCCATCCGCCAGGGGAAAAAAGTTAAAGAAGCAGGAATCAAACTGCTGCATAATCAAAACGAGTGGGAATTTACGCTGAAAGCCGATAATTTTTATTTCCAGTCTTTAAAACTACCCCCGTCTGACCGGCAGGAATCCGCGGAGGATCCTTCCGGAAAAATGCTCGAACGAATTTACCTCATTGAAAATGCCGCCCAGGCAATTGATCAACTTTTTAATTTATTTCTGAAAATCCGGTTCTCATCTCAGTGGGATGAAAAAGAAGTTAAGTCACTGGCAAGGTGGTTGCGTTAATCGAACCTGGTTTCTTCATCCCCGTATTTATTTGTTGCGCACAATTTGTTTTCACAAGCTTGATATTTTTGTAAGTTTCTATATTATTAATCTTTAAGGAGATCAGTCTATGGATCAGAAACAGATTGTCAAACAGATGATAGAATTCAACAAAACAGCCTTTGATAACACTTTCAACGCCATGGCTGTTTTACAGGACCAGACGGAAAAGCTTATTTTCCATTTCTTAGAGAAAGCTCCCTGGTTTCCCGCAGAGGGGAAAAAAGCAATTAACGAATGGGTCGGCGCCTGCAAAAAAGGACGTGAAGAATTTAAGAAAAATACCAACGAAAGCTATAAAAAAGTCACAGATTATTTTGCCAAAGCCCAAAAAGAAGAAATGCGCAAGGATGCCGGGAAATAATAATCATTTTTTATTTTTTTGAGGAGGTTGCCATGGATCCGAAACAAATCGCCAAGCAAATGATTTCTTTTAATAAAGCTGTTGTCGACCAGAATTTTCAGACAATGAATTCCATCATTGAACAAATGGAAAGGTTCGTCAATAAATTTTGGGAAAAGTCTCCTGTATTTCCGGAAGAGAGCAAAAAAGCCGTTTTCGAATGGATGAATAATTATAAAAAAGGCTGTCAGGATTTTCAAAATGCAGTGGATGAAAATTTTAAAAAAATGGAGGAATATTTCGCCGAAAACAAATAATTTTTTTCCGTTTACTGAAAACAACAGGCCTGCCGATAAAAAAATCGAGCAACCCCGTAAGGGTTGCTCGATTAATGTCCTGCAAAAAATTTATTAAGCAATTATTTTGCCGGGGCGGCCGGTGCAGCAGTAGCAGCAGCTTCCGGAGCAGCGGGAGCTGCGGTTGCAGCCGGGGCAGCCGTTGCAGCAGGTGCCGGTACAGCAGCAGGTGCTTCAACTTTCGGAGTCTCTGCTGGTTTCGGTTCTTCTGCTTTTTTGCAACCTACAACTGCAATAGACAGAGAAGCAACGAAAAGCACGCTAACAAAAATGGCAAATATTTTTTTCATTAAAGCATATCCTCCTTTCACAGATTTTCCTAATTTTTGGGTAATTCATTCCCCCAACTTTTGAACCGGTACATTACGCTTTTTTTTTACCTTGTCAAGATATATTTAACAATATATACTTTTGTCATTTTAGGGAATAAGGATAAAAAAATGATCCTGGGCATCGATGTAGGTGGGACGCATACTGACTCGGTTTTAGTAGAAAATTACCGGGTTAAAAAAAAGATAAAAGTTAAAACTGATAACGACAATATCATGTCTTCGCTTTTAGCGGCGACACGAGAAACAGTTGCGGGAGAAAAAGTAAGCAATATAAAGAGGATAGTACTCAGCACAACCATTTCCACCAATGCCATCGTCCAGGGAAAAACGGACCGGGTCGGCATGGTTTTGCAAAATGGACCGGGATTATCACCCCGGTTTTTGATCCATGACCGGGACGCCTTTTTGGTCAGCGGCTATATTAACAACCGCGGCATATCGATCCAGCCGGTTAATGAAAGAGAAATAAAAGAGATCGGGGAGTATTTTCGAAAGGAAAATATCCATCAGATCGGCATTGCCGGAAAGTTCTCCCCCCGTAACCCCCTGCAGGAAATAAAAATTGCGGAAATACTTGAAGATAATGAAAGAAATTTCTCCCTGGGGCATCGTCTATCGGGGCAGCTCAACTTTCCCCGCCGCGCGGCAACGACATACCTCAATGCAGCCGTCCATAGTATTCACCATAGATTTATCCGGGAAGTACAAAAATTTTTACATGAGTCCAATATAAACGTGCCTGTCTATATTCTGAAAGCGGACGGCGGCACGATTTTGATTGAGCAGTCGATTTTTTATCCTGCCCTGACCATCCATTCAGGCCCGGCGGCCAGCATTATGGGAGTATTGGCTACAGCCGACATGAAGGAAGACGCCGTTGCACTGGATATAGGCGGAACAACAACCGATATTTCTGTTTTTGCCGACGGAGTCCCTCTTCTGGAAGCAGCCGGCGTGACCATCGGCCGGCTAAAAACATTGGTGCGGGGGCTTAACACGAAATCCATCGGCATCGGCGGCGACAGCGCCGTCCGGATAAAAAACGGGGAAATTTCCGTTGGTCCCGACCGGGAGGGCCCGGCGGCGGCCCTGGACGGCCCGCTTCCCACGCCCACGGACGCCATGATCGTGCTTGGTCTGGCCGCACTGGGCAGCAAACAAAAAGCCCTGGACGCCATTAATTCTTTAGCAGTGCAATTGGATATGGATACAGTATCCATGGCCGAAACCATCATGCGGAAAGCAGCCGCGATAATTGCCGACAATGTCAATCTGATAATTGCAGAAATCAATAACAAGCCGGTTTATACAATCCATGATCTTTTGGAAGGCAAGGTGATCAAGCCGCTCACTGTCTATGTTATGGGTGGTCCGGCCGCCGCAATGGCCCCCGGAATTTCGAACCTTCTCGGCTATCCGTACAAAATCCCCGATCATTCGGAAGTAGCCAACGCACTGGGCGCGGCGCTTTCCAGAACAACGGCGGAAATAACCGTGCTGGCCGATACGGAAAAGAAAGAATTGATCATCAGCGAAGAAGGAATAATAAAAAAGATACCCCATGACTTTACAGCCCGGCAGGCGATTGAAGCGGGCCGCGAAGCTCTGAAAGCCAGGGCCGTTAAAATGGGCACGGGTTTGAATGATCTGGAAATGGAAGTGACGGAAGTACAGGAATTCAATATGATTAGAGATTTTTACACAACCGGGAAAAATATTCGCGCCAGGATTCAAATCAAACCGGGATTGATTTCATCTTCTCCGGCAAAGGAGTGGTAAAAATGAAGCGAAAAGAAAAAAAAACCGGGCTGATTTTTTTTCCGGCATTTGACTGGGCGATTTCCAAAACACATCCAGAACGGGAAGAGAGGCTTTTATATACGCAGGATCAGGTTTTTGAAGAAGGCCTACTGGATTTGGACAATATTGTAGAATTTAAACCTGGTCTGGCCACCTATGAAGATATCAACCGCTGCCACATTTGTGTTCCCGATCCGCAAAGTTTAACGACGCATTCGCATCTGATATCCGCCGGAGGAGCCATAACCGCCGCGCAAAAAGTACTGCAAGGCGAAGTGGACAATGCCTTCGCCCTCGTCCGGCCGCCCGGCCATCACGCCATGCTCTTAGCCCATGGAGCACGAGGCTTCTGCAACATCAACATCGAAGCCGTCATGGTCGAATACATCCGGAAAAATTTCGGTATAAAAAAAATCGCCATTGTTGACACGGATTGCCATCATGGCGACGGCACGCAGGATATTTATTGGCATGACCCGGACATTCTCTGCATCTCTCTTCACCAGGACGGCCGCACCCTCTATCCGGGGACAGGTTTTATCGACGATTTCGGCGGTCCCAACGCACTGGGCGCCACTATAAATATACCCCTGCCGCCGAAAACATCCGACGAAGGTTTCCTGTATGTTTTAGATCATGTCATTTTGCCTGTCCTGGATGAATTTCAGCCGGAGATAATCATCAACTCCGCCGGGCAGGACAACCATTACAGTGACCCCATTACCAATATGTGTTTCAGCGCTCAAGGATACGCCCTCTTGAACGAAAAACTGGCGCCGCATATCGCAGTGCTGGAAGGCGGCTATTCCATTGAAAGGGCCCTTCCTTATGTAAATGTCGGCATTATCCTGGCTATGGCCGGTCTCGACTACAGCTATGTTAAAGAACCGGATTATGACCCTGATAAAATTCGCCAGTCTGCGGAAACTTCCCGCGTTATCGAAAAAGAAGCCCGGAAGATTCTTGATATGTGGGAAAACAGAACAAAAATGAAGGAGCAGGTAGTCGGCTCAGCCAAATTCCTGCAGCGCAAAAAAAATATATATTACGATACCGACGGAATTTATGAACAACAAGTCGAAACAGTGCAGGTCTGCAATGACTGCGGCGGATTGGTGATGATTGAATCAGCCGCTGACACCGGGAAGAAAATTTTTGCCGTTATTCTCCCCCATCGCTGCTGTCCCGAATGCCGAAAAAATGGAGAACTGTTGTTTGAACGCCTCGACAGCGGACAATATAACAATATTTATTTCCAGGATCGCGAAAAAGATATTTTCATCGCCAGGTAAGAAATTTATAACACAAAAGCAAGGACAAACACTCAATAAAATATGCCTTCAAAAAAACCGCAAAGTTCAATCGCCGCCGAGAGTGAATGTTCGGGGAAAACATATTCACCTCAAATTATGGTTATTGACGATTCCCCGGATATCCTGAACGTGCTGACAGATATTCTTGATTATCACGGGTACCGGGTAATCCCTTTCTCCAACGGGAAAAAAGCACTGAATTCCATCTCATCCAACACGCCCGATCTCATCCTGCTGGATATTGAAATGCCTTCCATGAACGGCTATGAGATTTGCAGCCTTCTGAAATCCGATAAAAAGACAAGTAAAATTCCTGTGATATTTATCAGCGGCCGCGATGACACCAATGATAAAATTAAGGGATTCAATGCGGGAGGAGTTGATTACATCACGAAACCCTTCCAGTTGACCGAAGTCATGGCCCGCGTCGGAACACATCTGGCCTTGTGCAGCCTGCAAAAGCAGGCGGAAGAACAAAACATCCATCTGAAGAAAGAAATCAGCGAACGTAAAAAAGTCGAAAAAGAACTGCTGAAGCATAAAACGCATCTCGAAGAACTTGTTGTCCAGCGTACTGCAGAATTAAAAAAGAGTAATCAAGAATTACAGCTGGAAATCAACGAACGCAAAAATCTGGAAAAGGCCCTGGAAGACGCTAATTTTAAACTTCATGCTCTGGTTTATGAATACGGGTTGCGTCACCAGAGAATGTCACTTTTCAACCAAATGCTGAAACAACTCCAAACATGTATTCTGGTTGAAGAAGCATACCCCGTTATCAAGCATTTCACTCAGAAACTGTTCCGGGCTTCTACCGGAGCCATTTATATGCTGGACAGCAGAGACAATATTTTTAAAGCCGCCATCGCCTGGGGTAAAGCGCTGTCGCGGGAGAAAGCATTTCCTCCCGCGGATTGTCTGTCTTTTCAGGAAGAAAAGATACATATATCCATTACCTCACAACCGGAATCTTGTTGTCGACACCTGTCCCATATCGAAGAAAAAAGTTCTTTATGTATTCCGCTGACAGACCAGGGAAAAACCTTCGGCATACTGCATTTACATCAGCGACATTCTTCCAAATTTGACCGCATCAAATCTTTATTTGAGGAATCTGCCGAGGGAATGGATCTCGACACCATGCAACTGGCTGTGGCGATGGCTGATTTTATCGCCCTGGCTTTAGTCAACATCCAATTGAGGGATACTCTGAAGCAGGAGGCCACCCGTGATTCCCTGAGCGGTCTTTTCAACCGCCGCTACATGGAAGAAACTATGAATCGCGAAATAAGCCGGGCCAGCCGTTATGGAAATCCTCTGGGCATTATCATGCTGGATCTGGACCATTTCAAACGATTCAACAATAATTTCGGCCATGAAGCCGGGGACCTGGTTATACAGAAATTGGGAAATTACCTGCAAAACAGCATCAGAAAAGAAGATATCGCCTGCCGGTACGGCGGAGAGGAGTTTACGCTGATACTGCCGGGAGCATCTCTGGAAGTCACTAAAAAACGGGCGGAAATGCTGCGGCAGGAAATCGAGAAATTAAAAATCAATTACCATGGAACAACATTGAATAATATTACCATTTCTCAGGGAGTAGCCGTATATCCCGATCACGGGCAAACGGGGGACGCTGTGCTCAGGGCTGCGGATCATGCCCTCTACAGAGCAAAACGGGCCGGCCGCAAACAGGTAAAACTGGCGAAGATCGCAAAACCTTTGCCGAATCAGCCTGCAGGCGTGGATTGATATTATGCCGTTTTCCAATCGATGATGATACCGCGGCGTCCAGGAGGAAACAGCGCTGGATTGAGGAATCGAATCAGAAGAGTTTCCTGGCCGCCTTCTCCATCTCTTCCTTTAAACGCGATCCGTCTCCCCATTTTACAGTGGAGCGAATGTCCGCCAGAATTTTTGCATATAGGTCGATCATCTTCTCCGTTGACGGATTGTGCGTAATGATATCGGTATAAAGCCCCGGATTTTCGGTAAAAACTTTTTTTATTATTTCTACCTTCTTATGGAAAATCGGCGTGAAAAATTTACTTGCTTCCACGAAATCGATTCCGGTCTCCGCCAGCACCAGACCCAAAGAAATCGTATTGAGATGGTTGAGCACTTGAACAATCGCCATCATTTCATCATGTTCTTCCGGCGTTTTTTCCGTCACCACCAAACCATTCTTGTTCAGGATTGACTTCAACCAGATCAGCCATTTTTTGCCCCGCGCCGGGCAGAGCACAACATTTTGACCTTTAACTTCTTCCAACAGCGGTCCAAAAAGCGGATGGCAGCCGATGACGTCGGCCTGCGAATGCGCCAGCATCAATTCCACCGGCTCTTTTTTGATCGATGTCAAATCCATCAAAAGTTTGTCGGAGCTCACGAGCGGTCCGACTTTTTTAATCATCTCGGCAGTAGCGGAAATAGGCACCGATATGACCAGCACGTTGCAAAGATCAACCAGGTCCTTAATGCTCATGGGTGATTTTCTTCCCCAGATATGGACGGTATAGCCTTCTTTTTGCAACAATTCGGCAAACCAGCGCCCCATGCCGCCGGTGCCGCCTATAATGCCGATAACAGCTTCTTTCATATTCCTGCCGCCTTCTGCCTGAGCCAAAAATCGGCCAGCACAATGCTGACCATCGCTTCACAAACCGGAACAATCCTTGGCAGCACACATATATCATGCCTGCCCTGAATCTTGATTTTTTTTACCCTTCCCTGCTCATCGAGAGTTTGCTGCTCCTGAGCAATGGATGGTATCGGTTTGCAGTATACCCGCACTATTATTTCTTCGCCGCTGGTTATCCCCGCAAGGATGCCGCCCGCATGGTTGCTGAGAAATCCTTTTTTGCCCATTTGATCGTTGACTTCGGAACCGCGCCTTTCAGCCACGGCGAAACCGTCGCCGATCTCCACCGCCTTGACCGAACCGATGCTCATCAGAGCGGCGGCCAGAACGGCATCCACCTTCTCAAATACGGGCTCTCCCAGTCCGGCCGGACAGCCCCGCACAACGATTTCCACAACACCGCCTAAAGTGTCTCCTTCCGCGCGCACGGCCGCCAGTCTTTTTTCCATGGCCTGCGCGGCTTCCTCGTCAGGACAAAAGAGAAGATTACCGCGCACTTTACGGCGCAGCGCCCTGCCTTGGAGCATATTGTCGTAATTTACTTCGATTCCACCGATAGCCTTTGTGTAGGCCAGCACTTCCATGCCCGCCAGGCCAATAAGCTTTTCGGCTACGGCGCCGGCGGCGACCCGCGCTGCGGTTTCCCGGCCGGATGAACGTCCGCCGCCGCGCCAGTCACGAATACCATATTTTTGCAGGTAAGTAAAATCGCCGTGGCCGGG
>ERZ795032.2320-NODE-2320-length-11068-cov-3.583855_pt1 | contig 11068 bp, 6 predicted proteins | sample MGYA00375124_ERZ795032 | MGnify/ENA primary metagenome ERZ795032 (study PRJEB30167, sample SAMN05720154) | activated sludge metagenome | isolation source: Anaerobic digester | place: China | collected 2015-12-16 ...
TGTGGGGGCCACCAAAGCCGAAAAACTGGAAGAGATCCGCGAACTGGTGCCCAACCACTTCCTGCTGGTACCGGGGGTAGGCGCCCAGGGCGGCAGCCTCGAAGAGGTAGCCCGTTTTGGTATGAACGACCAGTGCGGGCTGCTGGTAAACTCCTCGCGTGCTATCATTTACGCTTCAGACGGAGAGGACTTTGCACAACGTGCCCGCGAAGAGGCCCTCAATGTCCAGGTGGACATGGAAGAGCTGCTTCTGGAAGCGGAGTTGCTTTAAAAAAGAGCATCAAACGGAAGAGGGTCTCCTGCCAGCAGGAGACCCTCTTCTGTTCTCCGGAGAGGTCCGGATGGTGCCAATTTACATCAGCCCTTTCAGCATCCCGTGATAATACATCGGTTGCAGTCCGTGGACTTTCAGCATCCACCACATGCCGCGCTCCACAGCCGGATCGAGCCACGGGATGGTAGGCAAAAGTTTGTCGTCGTACCCAAATTCGCACATCAGCACTTTTCCATACTCGGTTACGATCGGGCAAGCCGAATAACCATCGTATTTGGCCACAGGCTCTTTTCCTTCCATGATTAAAATCAGGTTGGCGGCGGCAACCGGGGCCTGCATCCGGATGGCGGCGCCGGTTTTACTGGCCGGCGTACCGGCAACATCGCCCAGAATGATGATGTTGGGATAGTCGGGTTGAATCAAGGTCTCCTGGTCGACCTTTGCCCAGCCGCCATGCCGCAAACTGCCCGTGGTGATGGCCAGCGGCGAATTTTTGACAAATGCCGGAGCCCCCATCGGCGGAGTAAAATGCAACAGATCATAATCGACGGTTACCAGCTCCTGCTCTTCGCCAAGCGGCACTTCGCCCTGGGTGGTTTTTTCGAGAACCTGGAAAACAGCTTTTTTGGCTGCCGTGTCAACCGATACCAGCCGGTGTTTGTAGTGAACCCCAATGCCGCGTTCGTCATAAATTTCCTGCAGCCGGTTACCATAAACTGCCGGTTTCATCAACTCCTCCGCATTCGCATAATAGTCGATGACAAAATCGTTCCGCCGGTTATTATCTTTCAGGTAATCTTCGGTAATCAGACAAATCTTTTTGGGTGCGCCGCCACATTTCAGCTTGGTGTAGGTGTCGGTAAAAACCAGCCGTCCCTCTTTTTGGGAGGTAAGCTCCTTAATGGCATCACGACATTTGATCGCGCCCTGGTAGTCGTAGATACAGTGAACATTGCCTTCGCCGAGAGTCTCTTTGGTTACTCCTTCCACCTGGTTAAAATCCATCTGACAGCCAGGCGCCAACACCAGGAAGTCGTAGCTGATTTTCCCGTTTTGTGCGGTAACCACGTAGTTTTGGTCGGGCGCCAGCTCCACCACCGAATCCTTCACCCATTTCACCTTGCGGGGGATCAGGTTTTCGGTCGGTTTCAGCACCTCTTCCGGAGAAAAGACATCGGCGGCAATCAAGGTGTATCCCGGCTGGTAGTGGTGTATTTCGTTCGGTTCCACGATCACAATGTCGTCGTAGCGAAGTTTGTCCGAAAGATAGGCAGCCATGGTAATACCAGCGGCCCCGCCTCCTACAATCACAATTTTGGCCTTTACCTTACTTTCTGAAAAAAAGTCATACGCCCGCTCGGCCACAACTATTCCGCCAATTCCGGCAGCGCCGACGGTCAAAAATTTCCTTCTCGATATCGTCATTTCGTTAGTGTTTGATTTTTTTTCCTTTTTTTTCAAAAGAACCGCCAAGGTAAATTTATTTCTGCAAAGACAAATGGCTACCACGGGAATATTGAAGAACTTTCAAAAGTTCCTCAACCTTTTTAAGTGACTCAAAACGACCACCATTCACCAGTAATTTATTTATTCCGGCAGCTGCCCGGCCGGTTGTTGCCGGCTTATCCGGAACTGCAGCTGGTAAGAGGTTGGCGTCAGTCCGGTGATGGTTTTGAAGGTCCGGTTAAAATTGGAGAGGTTGTTGAAACCGGTTTCGAAGCAGATCTGCGAAATTTGCAGATTGCCGTCCATCAGCAGTTTGCAGGCGAATCCTACCCGTAATTCATTGAGGTATTGCGAAAAGAGCTTCCCGGTTTTTTCTTTAAAAAAGCGACAAAAAGCCGTGGGGTGCATGCCGGCGAGGCTGGCAACTTCGCCCAGCGAAATGTGGTGCTGGTAATTAAAAGTAAGAAAGCGGATCACCTTTTGCACCCGGTCGTCCGACAAATCGTGCAGGCCGGGCTTGTAGGCCTCGCTGGCCAGCAGTTTAAAATCGGGCACCTCCGACATAAGTTGCAGGATCTCCAGAAAACGGATCAGCTGATTAAAGCCGGTAAATTCGGGCAATTCGGTCAGCAGCCCTCCCACTTCCCTGTCGAAAGGCGGCAAAAACCGGATCCCCCGCTCCGACCGCTCCAGCATTTTTTTGATCGACAAAAATTCAGGCAGGCGAATAAAGTAGTCGCCAAACAGTTCGCCTGGCACGTGAATGGTCAGCCGTTTTACCACCAAACGGGGATCGCCTTTGTAATACTTTTCGTCGTTGCGCCAGTAGTGAGGCAGGTTTCTTCCCAGCATCACCAGCTCGCCGGCTTCGAAAGGTTCCACGCTGTCGGCCACAAAACGGGTTCCGTAACTTTCCAGGACGTAAAGAATCTCATATTCGCTGTGGTAGTGCCACGGAAAACCAAAAAAAGGGATCTCTCCCCATTTTATTTTCAGGGTTGGCTGCCCCGAAAAACCGATCTGCTCGTGCATGATTTTCATGTCGTCGCTTTTTCAACAAATATACTACAATATCCTGCTAAAATAATACTGTCGAATCTGGCGGTATTCTCCTACATTTGAAAAAACCGAACTGAGCCGATCAGGGCGGTTAACGAATAATTTCTAAAAAAAGAGTAAAATTAAACCAACGGCGGAGTGAGGAAAACGACGGGATCATCAAAAAAACTCGAAAAACGAACAAACCAGGTCCTTTTCCGGCCCGCCAGCGTCATCAACCTAATTCATTCCTGATGAAAAACGAACAGTGGAACCAGTTACTCCAGATCATTTCAGGCGAAACGCCTGCCCGCCCGGTACCGGGATTTATCATCGACAGTCCGTGGTTGCCCGGCTGGTACGGGATCAGCACCCTGCAATACTACAGTTCCGAAAAGGCCTGGTTTGAAGCCAACCGCAAGGCGATTGAAACTTTTCCGGAAGTGATGTTCCTGCCCGGATTCTGGTCTGAATTTGGGATGTGCACCGAACCGTCGGCATTTGGCGCCAAGTCAATCTGGACCGAATACAACCTGCCGCATGCCGACCGTATCATCTCCGACATTGCCGAAGTGAACCTGGTGAAAGAGCCCAATCCGAAAACCGACGGTTTGCTGCCGTTCGTGCTGCAGCGGCTGGTTAACTACCGCCCCGAAATTGAAGCAGCCGGCTGCGAGGTAAAATTTGCCATCGCACGGGGCCCGCTCAACATCGCCTCCTTCCTGATGGGCACCACCGAGCTGATGATGGCCATGATGATGGATCCCGAAGGTACCCACCGCCTCCTCGACCTGATTACCCGCTTCACCGTCAACTGGCTCGAACTGCAAAAAACAACCATCCCGACCATTGAGGGAATCCTGATCCTCGACGACATCGTCGGTTTTGTGGGCGACGACGAATGCCGCGCATTTGCCGTTCCTTACATTCAGCGTATTTTCAACGCCTTCGACTCGAAGGTAAACTTCTTCCACAACGACGCCCAGGGACTGATCAGCACGCCTTACCTGCAGGAGATGGGAGTTAACCTCTTCAACTTCAGCTTTGAGCACACACTCTCCGAAATCCGCGAACTGGCCGGTCCATCGGTCACCCTGCTGGGCAACCTGCCCCCGCGCGACGTGATGGCAGCCGGCACCCCGCAACAGGTTTATGAACAGACACAGGCCATGTACCATTCGATTGAAGAGAAAAACCGCATCGTCTGGTCGGTAGGCGGGGGAATGCCACCCAATGTTTCGACTGAAAATATCCGTGCATTTATCGATGCACTGAAAGATCAATAACAACAACGCTAACCTGCTACAATGAGAACAACCGTATTCCTCCTCTTCCTCCTGATGGTTCAGACTGCTTTTTCGCAGGAGCTGGCCCGTTTTACCGTCCGGCCGCAGAAAGGCGCCGGCCTGTCGCCCGTGGCCGTTTCGCTCGACGGGCTGAACTACAATACCGACAATGGGCGGATTGCCCTTTTCCTGATGACCGCCTCCGGCGAGAAAGAGGTGCCTTCCCAGCTGGAAAGCGGCCAGTCGGCCCGGTTGTGGTTTGTTTTCGACAACAAAACCGGTGAAAAAAAATATGTGATCCGCACCACAACCCAACCCGAAAGTTTTCAGCCGGCCATCACCCTCCACACCGACGACCAAACCACTACCGTGTGGAACGGCAACTCGCCCGTGCTGAGCTACCAGCATGCCGTGGCGCTCCCGCCGGCCGGTGTCGACCTGAAGTACAAACGGTCGGGATTTATCCATCCGCTCTATTCGCCCGGTGGCGAAGTGCTCACCCGTATCCAGGCACCCGACCACTACCACCACTACGGCATCTGGAACCCGTGGACCAAAACCAATATCGACGGGCGCGAAGTCGACTTCTGGAACCTTTACCTCGGCCAGGGAACCGTAAAATTTGCCGGCTACCTTGATGCCGTGGAAGGAAACATTTTCAGTGGCTTTAAAGTGCGCCAGGAACACGTCTATTTTCTGGAAGGCGGAGGCGAAAACACAGCCCTCAATGAAGTGTGGGATGTGCGGGTGTGGAACCTGAAACCCGGCATTTCGGTGGTCGACCTGACCACCACCCTGAACAGCCCACTCCCCAACGGGATCCTGCTCGACGCTTACCGTTACGGCGGCGGGATTGGCTACCGGGCTACCGAAAAATGGCACAAAGAGAACTGCACGGTCCTTACTTCGGAAGGTAAAACCCGCGCTGCAGCCGACGGCACCAACGCCCGCTGGTGTATTACCGAAGGCGAATCGGCCGTTAAAGAAGGGCGCTCCGGAATCCTGTTCCTGAGCCACCCCGCCAACCGGATGCATCCCGAACCCATGCGGGTGTGGCCGCCCGATGCCAACGGCAACCGGGGCGACATGTATTTCGAATTCTGCCCCATCCGCCACCAGGAATGGAAGATTGAACCGGAAAAAAACTACACGCTCAAATACCGGATGATTGTCTTCGACGGAAAAATAACCCCTGAAGAGGCAGAAATGTACTGGAAGAGTTTTGCCTCCGCTCCGAAAATCCTGCTGGCACCATAATTCTTCCGGCTTTAAATCATAAAACTCAAAATTCAAATCTATATGAAACGCAGAAACTTTATCAGAAACACCCTCGCCACAACTGCCGGGGCAATCGCCATTCCGACCATCGTTCCCTCCTCGGTTTTCGGCAAAAATGCCCCCAGCAACAAAATCAATATTGGCCAGATTGGCTGCGGACGGATTGCCCGCGACCACGACATGGCCGAAACCCTTCGTTACGAACAGGCCCGCTTTGTGGCGGTGTGCGACCTGGACAGCAAGCGCCTCGCCGACGGCAAAAAACTGGTGGAGGCGTATTATGCCAAAAAAACCGGCAGCGCCAATTATGTCGATGTCAAAATGTATGAAGATTACCGCGAGATGCTGCTCAACCCCGATATCGATGCGGTGATTATCAGTACGCCCGACCACTGGCATTCCCAGCCGGCGATTGAAGCAGCGCTGGCCAAAAAAGATATTTACCTGCAAAAACCCACCTCGCTGACAGTGACCGAAGGACGGCTGCTGAGCGACATTGTACACCGCCAGGGCGTCATCCTGCAGGTCGGCACCCAGCAACGGTCGTCGCCGCAATTCCGGATTGCTGCCGAACTGGTACGCAACGGCCGGATCGGTAAAATCCATACCGTAAAGGTTGGACTCCCCGGAGATCCGTCGGGGCCCGAAGCGCCCGAAATGCCCGTTCCCAAAAACCTGAACTACGACATGTGGTTAGGCTCAACGCCTGAAGTTTATTATACCGAAATACGCGTCCACCCGCAAAATAATTACGGCCGGCCGGGCTGGCTCCGCAGCGAACAGTTTGGCGCCGGCATGATCACCGGCTGGGGACAACACCATTTCGATTCGGCCGCCTGGGGAATGGATACCGAATACACCGGCCCCATCTCGGTGGAAGCTGTGGCCCAGTTCCCCAAATCGGGGTTGTGGGATGTCCACGGCGATTTTATGGTAAAAGCCGAATACGAAAACGGCATCACCATGTACACCAGCGGCGGTTTCCCGAACGGCATCCGTTACGAAGGCACCGAAGGCTGGGTTTTCGTTTCGCGCGGCGACTATGTCGCCTCGGCCAGCGATCCGGTGTCCAAAGCCAACAGCGCCAAAGCGCTCGACGCCAGCGACCCGAAAATCCTCACCTCCGAAATTAAGGAAAACGAAATCCACCTCTACAAAAGCGACAACCAGCACGGCAACTGGCTCGACTGTATCAAGAGCCGGAAAGAGCCCATTTCGCCGGTCGAAATCGGACACCGCGCCTGCACCGTCTGCCTGATCAGCCACATCGCCATGAAAATCCCCGGACGACTGGCGTGGGATCCCAAAGCGGAACGCTTCAAAAACAACGACCTTGCCAACTCCATGCTGAGCCGGCCGCAACGCTATCCCTACGGAACCAATTACATCAAACTATAATTGGAAAACCTACCTCAACAAAGCAGTAAATCAAAAAAACACTGCTTTCTGAAACCATAAAAAGCTGGATATCAAATCCCTGGTCTTTCGATCAGGGATTTTTTTTGCAATCCATTGCAACAACTACCCTTTCGTTTCAAAAATATTTTTAAATTTGTATTGCCAAACTAAACTTAAAACTACTATGAAGACAACTGTATTGTTTACTTGCAGCCTCATACGGGCTGAAGTACAGCGCCATCCCCTTTTTATCAATCGTCACAATTTTACCAACAGCTCCTCTTCCTGATACAGGGAATTTCTCTACCCATTATATACCGGGAGGTTAAAAACCGAACCTGCTCGGACTTCTAACAAACTAACCTTAAGTCTTACAAGTCTAACTTAAATCAAAACTTATGGAAAAATCTTTTCTATCCAGTGGAGATTCCCAATGCCACCGGAAGAGAATGTTCCATCGAAAGATGAGAACTCTTCTGCTGTTGATGCTCTTGGGCTTTTCAGCTATTGCATCCGAAACCGAAACGTTTCAGCAACAAAAAGGTATCCGGGGGAAAGTTTCGGGCGCAAGCGGGGAAATTATTCCCGGCGCCACGGTAATTGTAAAGGGCACCACGGTGGGCACCACTACTGACTTTGACGGAAACTTCATCCTGAGCGTTCCGTCAGACGCCAAAACCCTGGTGGTTAGCTTTGTGGGGATGCGACCCCAGGAGATTGCAATTGGTAACCAGACCCAGTTTAATATTATTCTGCATGAAGAGAATGTAGGATTGGAAGAGGTGGTTGTGGTGGGCTATGGAACCCAGAAAAAAGAGAGTGTGGTGGGTGCCATCACCCAAATCGACAACCAGGCGCTCATGCGTGCCGGCACCTCGAACGTCACCAATGCCATCACCGGTAAACTTTCGGGGGTGCTGACCGTGCAACAAACCGGTCAACCCGGCAACAACGACTCCGAGATTTACGTGCGCGGCTTATCGAGCTGGAACGGATCGGCTCCGCTGGTATTGGTTGACGGAATTGAGCGTGACTTTTCAGACCTCGACCCGAACGAAATCAATACGCTGTCGGTACTCAAAGACGCCTCGGCAACGGCCGTGTTTGGCGCCAAAGGAGCCAACGGGGTAATTATTGTTACGACCAAACGGGGCGCCCTGGGCAAACCCAAGCTGGATTTTTCGGCTTCTTACGGTCTGCAAAGGGCTACCCGTATCCCCGACCATATCGACTCCTACACGACCATGAGTATGTACAACATCGCGTTGATGAACGGCCAGCAGTTCGCCGACCTGATTCCCCGGTGGCAACTGGAAGAGTACCGAAATCCCTCTTCCCGGCTCAATGCCATCCGGTTTCCCAATGTCAACTGGTTCGACCTGCTTACCAAACCTTTTGCGCCAACCATCAATGCCAACTTTAACCTGACCGGCGGAACCAATTTTATCAAATACTTCTGTTCGCTGGGATACATGCACGAAGGCAGTTTTTTCGATGCGGCCCATGAGGGTTTTTACGACATGAGATACCATTACAACCGGTTTAATTACCGTGCCAACGTCGACTTTTCGCTGACCAAATCCACCACCCTCTCGTTTAACCTGGGAGGGGAAACCGGTATCCGCAACCAACCCAACAGCTCGCCGTGGCGAAATATGTATTCCACCAGTCCGGCCCGTTTCCCGGCTTATTTCCCGGCCTGGGTATTGGAGGAGATCCCCGACACAGACTATCCCAATGCCAAAGAGCCGCGCCGGTCGCAGGCATTCGGAGAATACACCGGCAACCCCTATAACACCCTGAACTCAGGAGAGTTCCGCCAATACACCGAATCGAAACTCTACACCGACCTTATTTTAGACCAGGGACTTGACTTTATCACCGAAGGACTTTCCTTCAAAGGAAAAATATCGCTGAATACCTTCTTCGAAAACAGGTCACTGACAGCCAACTGGGCTTTCCCGGAGTACCGGATTGATTATGAAAACATCGGAAAGATTGATGAAAAGGGGCTCCCCGTCAATCCCTGGATCATTTCTGTTGCCGGGAAAGAGGTTTACAAACAATTGCCGCTCGACATCAACGTAGGAAATATGGAAGGTGGCTACTACCGGAACCTCTATTATGAAATGTCGCTGAACTATGCCCGCAGTTTTGGCAACCACAATGTGTCGGGGCTTGCGCTGATAAACCGCGAACAAAAAAACAAGGAGACGCAGTTTCCTTACTACAATGAAGCTTTGGTAGGCAGGGCCACCTACGACTTCTCCCGGAAATACCTGGTTGAGGTCAACGTTGGGTACACCGGCTCCGAGCGGTTTGCCCCTTCCAATCGGTTCGGCTTCTTCCCTTCGGGCGCTGTGGGCTGGATGCTTTCGGAAGAGCAATTCTTTAAAAACGCCCTCCCGTGGGTGAGTAAATTCAAAATCCGCTATTCCGACGGAAAAGTGGGCAGCGACTATGCCCGCAGCCGCTGGCTCTACATCAGCGACTTTTACCGCGACAACTACAACACCTCTCCGTTTACCACTGGCTTTATCCACGAAGACCTGGGCCCCAATCTCTACGCCCAGTGGGAGGAAGCCCGCAAAAAAGACCTCGGGTTTGAAGTGGGCCTCTTTAACGATCAACTCTCCCTGGTGGTTGACCTGTTCGACGAAAAACGCGACAAGATGTTGCTTACCCCCAAAAGTGTAACCATGCTGGTAGGCAACTCCTTCAAGGAGCTCAACCTGGGTAAGGTGAAAAAACACGGGATAGAAGTGGAGATTGGCTGGAACAAGGAGGTGGACAATAACTTCTCCTACTTCCTGAAAGGAATCATGGGATACAATGAAAACCGGGTGCTTTTCAAAGACGACCCGCCGTATGCTCCCTGGCATACCAAACTGGAAGGCAAACCGCTCAGCGAAATGCTCAGCTCCGAATACGGATTTGAAGGCCTCGAATTCAACGGGGTGGAACTTACCGGAACCGGATACTACACCTCGATCGACGATATCCACACCAATCCCTCGCCCATTGCACTGGAAAAACTCATTGTGGGCGACTACAAATTCCTCGACTACCTGGTAGACGGCAACATCACCAGCCTCGACAAATATCCGATAAAAGGGCTCATCTATCCGCCATTTACCTTCTCCTGGTCGGGAGGATTCACCTGGAAACGGTTTGATTTCAACTTCCTCTTCCAGGGTAACCTCGGCAAGTATGTGCAGTACAACCAAACCTACGAAGTGGAATTTATCAAAGGCGACTGGCGCGTGCACTCCTCGCAGCTCGACTACTGGCGCCCCGACAATCCTAACGCCGGCCACTCGGCCCTGCACTACAGCGGCAGCAGCAGCAGCGACATCCTCTTCTGGGGAGGCGGCGAAGCCGACCGCGGGTACCAGGTTATGATCAAAGACCGCTTCTTCCGGAATGCCGACTATGTCAGGCTGAAAGAAGTATATGCCGGTTACACCTTAAATCCGACATTCCTCAACCGGCTGGCCGGAGTTTCGAGCGTGCTGGTGTATGCCACTGGAAATAACCTCTGGACATTCACCAAACTGATTGAAGGCGACCCTGAACGGAAAGACTTCCAGCAGGGATTCTATCCGCAGATGTCCAGCCTGAAACTGGGGGTCAAGCTTGCGTTCTAACCTGAAAATTCTAAACTGATATGAAAAGATTCATCATGATATTATTACTGGCAGGGTTCAGCGCGGTGGTTGCCACCTCCTGCCTGGAAGATTACCTCGACAAAGCTCCCGAATCAGGGCTCAACGAAGATGAGGTATTCAGCAAGTATGATAATTTCAAACAATACTTCTACGGCGTCTACGACGGACGAAAATACTACAGCGGCAACTGGCGGGATTACAATATCAAAACAGCTTTCCCGCTCTATTTCTCCTTCTGGGACCAGAAATATTCGTGGGAAGGAATGACCGATGCCGCCGACCAGGGCCGCTACATGGAAGGGCATACCTTTAAAAGCGGACAGGTTTCAGCCTTCGTCAATAAATTTACCTACGACGGTAACCGCCGGCCCATCCTCGAGTCGATGTTCCGCAGTATCCGCAAATGCAACATGACCCTGGAAAAAATCGACATGTTGCAGGATGCAACCGAGGAGGACAAAAACGACCTGATCGCACAGGCTCACTTTGTAAGGGCATTCTGCCATTTCGAACTGATGCGCATCTGGGGGCCGATGCCCTACATCCGGAAAGTACTGGGTCCTGAAGACCAATGGGACATCCCGCGCCTGTCAAAATATGAAACCCTCAAACAGGTTGCTTTAGACATGGACACGGCTGCCATTTTCTTTGAAAAGGCCGGCCGCATGCGGCGCGACCCC
>ERZ795032.2324-NODE-2324-length-11055-cov-3.816091_pt1 | contig 11055 bp, 10 predicted proteins | sample MGYA00375124_ERZ795032 | MGnify/ENA primary metagenome ERZ795032 (study PRJEB30167, sample SAMN05720154) | activated sludge metagenome | isolation source: Anaerobic digester | place: China | collected 2015-12-16 ...
AGATTGCGTTCACCCCCTTGCCGCAGCCGCTGCCGCCGATCGGCGAGCTGGCCGATATCACTGTCGCCCTGCCCGCATTACCGGCGCGTCCGACCGTGCCCAACGCCAGCCTGCAGCGCGTGGACGGCCAGCTCGGCGTGTGGCGCGTCGAAGGCGACAAGCTGCAATTCGCCCGCGTCAAGGTGCTGGGCCGCGATCTCGATGGCCGCGTTCAGATCGAGGGCCTGAAGACCGGCGAGCGCGTGGTGGTCTACAGCCAGCGCACACTCAGCGCGCGCAGCCACATCAGCATCGTCGACCACATTCCCGGAGTGTCGCCATGATCAGCCTGGCCGGACGCGACATTCTGCATGCCTGGGGCAAGTTCGTGTTCACCGGCATCGGCCTGGGGCTGCTGATCGGCGTCACCCTGGTCATGGCCGGGGTGTACCGCGGCATGATCGACGATGCCATGGTGCTGCTCGACAACAGCGGCGCCGATCTGTGGGTGGTGCAGAAAGACACGCAAGGCCCTTACGCCGAATCGTCCAGTCTGTATGACGACACCTGGCGCGGCATCGCCGCCATGCCCGGCGTGGCCAGCGCCAACAACATCACCTACCTCACCATGCAGGTGCGCGCTGCGAATCACGGCCAGCCGCGCGATGTGCGCGCCATGGTGGTGGGCATCGCCCCCGACGGCCCCGGCAGCGCGGGCTGGCCGCCCTATCTGGTGGCCGGGCGCCAGATCACCCGCAGCCATTACGAGGCGGTGGCCGACATCGCCAGCGGCTTCAAACTGGGCGACACCCTGCAGATCCGCCGCAATCGCTACACCGTGGTCGGGCTGACGCGGCGCATGGTCTCTTCCAACGGCGACCCGATGGTGTTCATTCCGCTCAAGGATGCGCAGCAGGCGCAGTTCCTGAAGGACAACGAGGCCATCCTGCAGCAGCGCCGCCGTGCCACCGAGAACCCGGCGTTCAACCGCCCCGGTGTGCCCGGGCTGCTTGACGCCATCATCGCCTCGCAGAGCACCAACAACTATGTCAACGCCGTGCTGGTGCGCATCAAGCCCGGCTACACCGCCGACGAAGTGGCCGCGCCCATCCGCCGCTGGAAGCGCCTGACCGTGTTCACCCGCGCGCAGATGCAAGACATTCTGGTCAACAAGCTCATCGCCACCGCATCCAAGCAGATCGGCATGTTCATGGTGATCCTGGCCATCGTCAGCGCCGCCATCGTGGCCTTCATCATCTACACCCTGACCATGGACAAGATCCGCGAAATCGCGGTGCTCAAGCTCATCGGCACGCGCAACCGCACCATCGCCGCGATGATCATGCAGCAGGCGCTGGCGCTGGGCCTGATCGGCTTCGCCGTGGGCAAGATCACCGCCACCTTCGCCGCGCCGCTGTTTCCCAAGTTCGTGCTGCTCATGCCGGGCGACTCCATCGCCGGGTTCTTCGCGGTGATGGTGATTTGCGCGCTGGCCAGCCTGGTGGCCATCCGCATGGCGCTCAAGGTCGACCCGGCCGAAGCGATCGGAGGTTGACCATGACAGGCAGAGGCATCCGCATCGAAGGACTGAAAAAGCGCTACGGCAGCGGCGACACCGCGGTGGACGCGCTCAAGGGCGTGGACATGGAGGTCGCGCCGGGTGAAGTGGTCGGGCTGGTCGGCCCCTCGGGCTCGGGCAAGAGCACCCTGCTGAAGTGTCTGGGCGCGGTGATCGAGCCGACCGCCGGACGCATGACTCTGGGCAACGAGGTGATCTACGACGATGGCTGGAAGATTCGCGACCTGCGTGCCCTGCGCCGCGACAAGATCGGCTTCGTGTTCCAGGCGCCGTATCTCATTCCTTTCCTCGACGTCACCGACAACGTCGCGCTGCTGCCCATGCTCGCTGGCGAACCCAACGGCAAAGCGCGCCAGCGTGCGCTGGAACTGCTCACCGCGCTCGACGTGCAGCACCGTGCCAAGGCCATGCCCTCGCAGCTCTCCGGCGGCGAGCAGCAGCGCGTGGCCATCGCCCGCGGCCTGGTCAACCGTCCGCCGGTGATCCTCGCCGATGAGCCCACTGCGCCGCTCGACAGCGTGCGCGCGCTGGCGGTGATCCGCATCCTGGGCGACATGGCCAAGCGCTACCAGACCGCCGTCATCGTGGTCACCCACGACGAAAAGATCATCCCCACCTTCAAGCGCATCTATCACATCCGCGACGGCGTGACCCACGAGGAAGCCGGCGAAGGACGGGGCTTCGACTGAACCGCATAGGAAGGAGTTCTCCCATGTTGAAAAACCTACCCGCAGATGTGCGCCCCTACCGCCGCACGCCCGAGTTCACCGAATCCACGATACCCAAGGGCCTGCTCAAGGAACACACCACCAAACCCGGCGTCTGGGGCGTGATCCACGTCACCCAGGGCTTGCTGGAATACCGCATTCTCGCAACCGTGCCCGAACGACATCTGCTCACGCCCGACAAACCCGGCATCGTCGAGCCGACCGTACCGCATGAGGTGGCCCCCATCGGCCCGGTGCGCTTTTATGTCGAGTTTCATGCCGCCTCGCCCGAGGCGGGCGATCCCCACCCGTAAACCTGGAGAAATTGTCATGACAATCAACATTGGAAGTGTCGATCGCATCATCCGTGTGGCCATCGGCCTGGTGCTGTTGAGCTTGCCGCTGTGGCTGGACTCGCCCTGGCGCTGGCTGGGCCTGATCGGCATCATGCCCCTGTTCACCGGGCTGGCAGGCCGCTGTCCGGGCTATCGTCTGCTGGGGCTGAGCACCTGTCCGATGCGCAAGCAGAAGTGATGCCGCGATGAACCTCGCTTTTCTCGGCGCCGCACGCGAAGTCACCGGCTCTTGCTTTCTGATCGAGACCGCGGACACCCGATTCCTGGTGGATTGCGGCATGGTGCAGGGCGGACGCGACGCGCTTGCGCGCAACCACAATCCGTTTGACTTCGACCCGAAATCAATCGACTTCGTGCTGCTGACGCATGCGCACATCGACCACAGCGGCCTGCTGCCCAAGCTCACCCGCGCGGGCTTCGAGGGGCCGATCTACATGACCTCCGCAACCGCCGATCTGCTCCAGGTGATGCTGCCCGACAGCGCGCACATCCAGGAAAGCGACGTCGAGCGGGCTCGACGTTACGCTAGGTCGGCACAAGACAAGATCGCGCTGCTGCCCCCTCTGTACACGATGGAAGATGCCCAGGACTGCCTGCGCCAGGTGCGGCCCGTCGCCTATGACCAAGAACTGACGCCGCATGCCGGGGTGCGCTGCCGCTTCCGCGACGCGGGGCACATCCTCGGATCGGCCATCATCGAGGTCTGGGTCAGCGAAGCCACGCAGACGACCAAGATCGTGTTCAGCGGCGACCTTGGCCAGCCGGGACGCCCGATTCTGCGCGATCCGACACCCATCGATGACGCGGACATCCTGATCATCGAATCCACCTATGGCGACCGCGCGCACAAGGACATGGCAGCAAGCGAGAGCGAACTGATCGAGATCGTCGAGCGCACCCTGCAACGAGGCAATGTGATCGTGCCGGCGTTCGCGGTCGGCCGCACCCAGGAAATCCTGTACCACCTTTACCGCCTCAGCCGCGAAGGCCGCCTGCACGATCTGAGGGTTTTCGTCGATTCGCCCATGGCCGCCGAAGCCACTCGCATTACCCGGCAATACATGGAACTGTTCGACGATGAAGCGCAAGACCTCGCAGGCTGGCACGCCCGTAGCAAGGCCCCGCTCGATCTCCATTTCACCGCAAGCGTGGACGAATCCATGGCCTTGAACCAGATCCGCTCAGGCGCCATCATCATTTCCGCCAGCGGCATGTGCAATGCCGGGCGCATCAAGCATCACCTGCGTCACAATCTACCCCGGCGCGAATGCAGCGTGGTGATCACCGGATTCCAGGCCCAGGGCACCCTCGGCCGGCGCCTGGTCGATGGCGCAAAACAGGTGCGCATCTTCGGCGAAGACATTCCGGTGCGCGCGGCGATCCACACTGTCGGCGGTCTGTCGGCACATGCCGACCAGCCCGCATTGCTGGGTTGGTCGGCCCACTTTCACAAGCCGCCCGCCCGAACCTTCGTGGTGCATGGCGAAGAGGCCGCAGCGCTGGCATTCGCCGAGCGGCTCCGCGACCAACGGGGTTGGGACGTGACGGTGCCTGAGCCAGGCATGTGCGTGCAATGGGATGACAGTACCGGAGGGGGCGGACATGACAGTCCCTGACCAAACCGACGCTGATCAGCGCAAGACACTGCGTGAGGCGATCATGCGCGGGCCGACGTACCGGCTGGCACACGAGGATGTCGCATTTCTTGCCGAGGATGACCTGCGCCCGCTGCGTCTGCAACTGGAATTGCTCAAGCCCGAACGCGAACTGCGCAGGCAGCGCATTACCTCCACTATCGTCGTTTTCGGCAGCGCACGCGTGGTTTCGCGCGAGCAAGCGCAAGCGGAGCTGGCGGATCTGGAGCAGCACGCGGCGCCCCGTCCGCCCCATTCGCAGCAGGTGTCAGAACTGGCCTCGGTGCGGCGCCAATTGGCGCACGCGCGCTACTACGAAGAGGCGCGACGTTTTGCGCATTTGGTCTCGGGCCACTTCCAGCAGGAAGGGCGCCGCGACTTCGTCGTCGTCACTGGCGGGGGGCCTGGCATCATGGAAGCGGCAAACCGGGGGGCGTTCGAGGCGGGCGCGCACTCCATTGGTCTGAACATCACTCTGCCGCACGAACAGCAACCCAACCCCTACATCAGCCCAGAGCTTGCCTTCCGCTTTCGCTATTTCGCCCTGCGCAAGATGCACTTTCTGCTGCGTGCGCGGGCGCTGGTCGCCTTCCCAGGCGGCTACGGCACGCTCGACGAATTGTTCGAGGTGCTCACCCTGGTGCAGACCGGCAAGATGGCGCGCATCCCGATCGTGCTGGTCGGCAGCGAATTCTGGCGTCGAGCCGTCGACTTTGATTACCTCGTGGACGAGGGCTTCATCAGCGCAGAAGACCGGGGGTTGTTCACGCGCGTGGATTCTGCGGAAGACATCGTCACCATCCTGGAGACCTTCCATCACGGTATGCCGCCGGGCCCCGAGGAGGCGCAGGGATGAACAAGTGCACGCCTTGTCTGCCCTGCGCGCGCGCGCTCGCCCGACATCGCTTGGGACAAACCCTACTGGTGCTGGCGGCATGGGTTCTCCTCCCCGCGCCGACCCTGGCGCAAACCGTCAATGAAGGCGCTGCTGATGCCGGAGAATGCACGGCTGAACAGAGATTCAGACTTCGTGGCGGCACGGCCAGGCTGGAAAACGATCTGTTTGTCGGCACCGACCGGAACTACACGAATGGCGTGGCATTCACTCTGGTTTCGCACGACATCCCCGGCCGACTACGGCCCGAGTGCCTGCCGGCGCCGATCCGGCTGCAGGCGCAGCTCATCCGCTTCATGAACCCCGCATTCTGGGCCGATGCGGATGGGTCTGCACAGACACACAACGTGGTGGTCAGATTTGGCCAGTCCATGTTCACGCCGGAGGACTCCACCCGGACGGACTTGATCGCCAATGACCGGCCCTATGCCGGATTGCTCTACCTGGGCCTGGCGTGGAACCAGCGAAAACACGAACCCGAGTCGAATCGCGAAATCCTCGATACGCGCGAGATCACACTCGGTGTGATCGGCCCGTGGTCGCTGGCGGAACAATCGCAGAACCTGGTCCATGACGCGATCGGCTCGCCCAGGTTCCAGGGCTGGGACAACCAGTTGAAAAACGAGCCGGCGCTTCAGCTCGCCATGGATCGCAAGTACAAGACCTATCGTGGCGCGGGCGCCATCATTCCCGGTCTTTCCGCTGATGTCATTCGTTCCATGGGTTTGCGCCTGGGCAATATCGAAACCTCGGCCACATTGGGCGTCGAAGGCCGCATCGGCTGGAACTTGCCGAACGATTTCGGCAGCTATCCCATCCGCTCCGGCGCCGAGAACCGCCCGCCATCGGCCTCCTCCCTTCATGGCGAGCCCAACAGCGTCATGGCGGTCGCCAGTCGGCCGCGTCCCGGCGTGCATTTCTTCGGCATGGTGGAGGCCAAGGCCGTTGCCTATGACTTTTCCCTTGACGGCAATCTCCTTCGCTCCAGCCACAGCGTGACGCGCCGTCCCTGGGTGGCCCAGGCAGCGGTCGGCATCAGCAGCCAATGGCTGCTCGCCGGGCACGGCATCCGGCTGGCGCTGATGCGCGTCTGGCGCACGCGCGAGTTCGCGGAACAAGCCGGTCGCCATGCCTTCGGCTCGGTCGCGCTGAGCATGGAGTTTTGAATGATCCTGACGATGTCCGCCTTGGATTTGGCTCAATGAAACAAAAAAGGACTACGCAATGAACAATCCCAAACGCTTCCGCGCCATCACTTTGGCCGCGGCCGTGCTCGCCTTCGGCGCCACTTTTCATGCGCAAGCCGCCGAGCCCGCGAAACCTATGGCTTTACAGAACGTGATGGAAAAACTCGAACGCGACATGCAAGCCGTCACGGGAGCGATTTCCCGAGAAGACTGGGCCCTGGTGGCACGCCTCGCGCCCATCATCGCCCATCACCCCGAGCCACCGGTGGCGGAAAGACTGCGCATCATGGCCTGGCTCGGCAAGGATGCCGGAAAGTTCCGAGGCCTCGACGAACAGGTTCATGAAGCGGCCGCAGCCATGGGCGAGGCCGCAACGCGGGGCGACGGCCCAGCGGTCATCACCCAATTTGCCTCGGTCCAGCAAAGCTGTCTGGCTTGTCATCAGACCTTTCGCAAATCGTTCCAGGAGCACTTTTATGGCCAACGCTAAAACAACGCATGATGCCTTCGTCCATGCCGTGGGATCAGGTCATGCGCCGACGCGGAAACTCTCTATCCTTGCCCTGGCCTTAGGGCTCGTCGGTTGCGCCGCTGGGCCGGATTTCAAAACGCCGCCCGCTCCACAGGCCATGTCGTACACCACCGGTAAGCCGCCCGCCCGCACGGCTTCGACGCCCGGCGAACTGGGTGGCGCGCAGCAGTTCATCGCGGGTCAACCCGTGGCCGCAATGTGGTGGAAGGCATTTGCTTCACCCAAGCTCGACGCCCTGGTCGTGCAGTCTCTGCAGCACAGCCCGACCCTCGCCGCGGCGCAGTCCACGCTTCGGCAGGCGCGCGAAATCTATGCCGCGCAAAGCGGCTCCACACGCTATCCGCAGGTCAGCGCCACGCTCGGCGCGCAGACCTTGCAAAACAACAGCGCGGCCATGGGCCTACCCGGCGGGGAGCGGCGCTACGACTTGTACAACGCGGGGGTTGGCGTGAGCTACGCCTTTGATCTTTCCGGCGGCAACCGTCGCGCGCTCGAAGCACTGGCGGCACAGACCGAATGGCGGCGTTACCAACTCGATTCTGCGCAACTCAGTCTCGCTGGAGCCGTGGTCGCCACGGCCGTGAAGCAGGCACTGCTGGCCGCTCAGATCGACGCACTGCAGAAAATGCTGGCAGCGCAGCAGGAGCAGCTTGAAATCACCCGCGCGCGCGAACGTCTCGGCGTGGCCACTGCTTCGGACATCGCCACGCTGCAAACCCAGATGGAACAAACCCGCGCCAGCATCGCCCCGCTGCGCAACAGCGCTGACCAGGCGGCCCATTTGCTGGCCGTGCTCAGCGGGCAAGAACCCGGCACGGCGAAGAATCCGCGTTTCACCTTGGACGACTTCAACCTGCCCGCCGATTTACCGCTGAGTTTGCCGTCCGAGCTGGTGCGTCAGCGGCCCGACATCCTCGCGGCCGAAGCCTTGCTGCACGTCGCCAGCGCGCAGATCGGCGTGACGGTGTCCAAACAATACCCGCAGCTCACTCTGAGTGCGAACCTGGGCAGCCAGGCGCTGACCGCGGCCAGTCTGTTCGGCAGTGGTTCATTGATCTGGGGAGTGGCCGGGCAGTTGGCCCAGCCTTTGTTCAAACCCGGGCTCAAGGCCGAGGCACGCGCCGCAGAAGCCGGCTTTGATGCCGCGGCCGCCAACTACCGCGAAACTGTGCTGCAAGGCTTGCGGCAGGTGGCTGATGTGCTGCGCTCGCTGGAACACGACGCCCAAGCCTTGCAGGCACAGAGCGCAGCCGAAGCCTCGGCGCAAACTTCGCTGCAACTGGTGGAGCAGCAATACGCGCTGGGCACAGCCAGCGCGCTGCAACTACTCACCGCGCAGCAGCAGCGACAACAGACCCGCATCGGTCTGATCGCCGCGCAGGCTGCGCGCCTGAACGACACCGCCCTGCTCTATCAGGCGCTGGGCGGCGGGCTGCAGCCACAGACGCAGGCGCTGGTGCAAACGCAGACCCATGCTCCTGCACCTGCCGCATCGTCTGCTGGGCTTACTTCTTCCCCGGTTTGATGTCGGCGAAGTACATCGCCACTTCGTCGATATCGTTGTTGCTCAAGGGCTTGGCCATAGGCCCCATGACATCATTGGGACGCTTGCCGTCGCGGAATTCCCTGAGGTTCTGAACCAGATAGTCTTTGTTCTGGCCCGCCAGGTTGGGATAGGTCGGCAGGATGGCATGACCATCAACGCCGTGACAGGCAAAACACACGCCGAATTTGGCGCTGATCGCGGCCGACGGTGCAGCCTGGGCCATGCCGACGGTGAACAAGACGCCCGCGACGGTCAGGGAGAGAGATTTCAAAAGAGTCATGATGGAGAGTTCCAAATTCAGGGGCGCACATCAAAGGATGTTGCGCACATAGGCCCACACGCCAATGGCGAAGAATGAGGCCATCCAGGTCCAGTTGATCCAGACCGCCGCATCGCCCAGACGGGATACGGTGCGATCTGCGGTGTAAAGCCCTTTGACCTTGCCGGCTTTCCACAGCATGGTGGTGTAGAACGCCACGAGAGAGCCGCCCACCCCGACAAAAGTGGCGAAGAACCAGACCACTGCGCCCCACTCGTAGTGCGGTTTCGAGGCGAGGTCGTAGTGGAATGGAGCCAGATACGCCACGCGCAGCGCCTCGCGGTCCACCGAGACAACCAGGGCCATCAAGGCGTAAAACGCCATGGCTGAATACGCCTGCAGGGCGGATCCCCCCACGGGCACTTGCCGCGCGTAAAGCACCACGCCGACGATCAGCAGCAGGGTGAGCCAGAACAGCGGCTGGGTGAACACCTGCATATAGGCAGGCAGCCCCCAGGCCCAGAGCAGGCCGGTGATGAGTTGCAGCGCCACACCCCAGTAAGCGGTCTTCACGCCGATACGGTGCGCCAGGTCCAGATAGTCACTGGGAAAATCATCCCGGGCGCGGAAATAGCGTGCGTAGCCCAGCAGAAACACCCCGGTCATGGTCAGCGACATGACGATGAAGAACGCGAAGCGCGGCAGCTCGAAGGCGTGAATGCCCATGCCGTTCATCACCGGCACGCCTTGCGGGGCGTACCACTGCATCCACTTCTGCGGAAACAGCCCCTGATACGACAGCACATGCATGATGAAGCCGTCGAAAATCAGCAGGGAGAGCGCGCCGGTGGCCCACCACACGGTGGTGTCCGGGGCTTGGGCGGCATGCGACACGTCGTGGTTCTTGAAATAGAACACGAACCACATGGTGTAGCCGATCCCCAGGGTGAAGATGAAAAAGATCACCCAGAATGCCGACAGCACATTGCTGGTGTACCAGGACGGGTCATAAATCGTCTGGGTGAACAGCAGTGGCGCCACACCCAGCACGATGGCCATCGACACGGCGATCTTGGCCACCCCGGTCATCGCCACCGACAGCCGCGCCCAGGCGGGCTGCTGGCGGCGCATGAAAGCGATGATGGCCAGCAGTCCCGAGCCGAGAGACAGATTGACGAAGGCGATGTGAAACGACCAGGTCAGCACATTGAGATACTGGAAAATCCACGCAGGCGCTGGCAGACCAGCCGGGTCCTGCAAGGCGTGCAGCATGGCGGAAACGGAAGCGTTATCCATGATGTCAGTCCTTTGCTTGGGTAGGTTGCTGATCAGCGGCTTGCGCCACCGCGGTGCGCAGCGGCGCCGCAACGGGCGCACGAGCGATCAGACGACCCTCGGCGTCCACCGTGCCGGCATTGACGGCAGCCAGGAAGGTGGCGAGGGCCTTTTGCTCGTCGCCGGGCAGATCGATCTTGGGCATGTAAGGCACCGTGCCATGAGCGAGCGGCCCGGCAAGGAAGCCCTGGATCATCGCCACGTCCGTCGTGCCGTGCAGCAGCTTGGGCAACGGGCGCAGCGGTCCGTCCTTGTTGATCGAATGGCAGTTGGCGCAGGACATCACCGCCAGCAATCGCCCGGCCTCCATCTGGTTCTGCGGTGTGATCACGCGCAGATCGGCCGGCACGAAGGCCGCCGCCTTGAGCAGACCCTCTTTGGCGATGATGGGCACTTCGTCCTTGATGCCCAGGCCCGGCACATCGCGCCCGATGGTCTGGTTGGAGTACATATATTGCCCCACCACCCAGGGTTTGCGCAGGGTTTCGCGGGTGCGTTCTTCCGGCCAGATTCCCGCGACCAGCAGGATGACCACCATGGCTGCAGCCAAGGGCACGCGCACCGCTTGCGGCTTGAGATAGATCCAGAGCAGATAGGCGCCAATCAACAGCGACGTAACCATCAGCGGCACGAAGGTGGTGACGCGGACATCGACATAACCAAACCAATGCGGCATCCGGTCCTTGAGGATGACCAGCGCATTGGGCGGCAGCGTGGCGACGTACCACATGAATGACAGCGCCCCGCCGATCAGACCGGTGAGACCGAGTCTGGCTACGGTCTGCCCCACGTCTCGCCGCAGCGGATCCCCTTTGGGGATGGCGGCGACGATGATGCTACCCACCACTGCGGCCGAGGTGAGCATCAGGAAGCCCCGATCGGCAAGCTGCGCGGCAAAGTTCAGGTTGTAGAACGCATCGAACACCGAGCCGGTGAGATACCAGCGGTCGCTGCCCGGCCACATCATGAACGACAGGATGCCGATGATCAGCACCAGCGTGGCCACAGAACTCACCACGAATGTCCAGGTGATTTTCAGGTGCGTT
>ERZ795032.2325-NODE-2325-length-11054-cov-2.981907_pt1 | contig 11054 bp, 6 predicted proteins | sample MGYA00375124_ERZ795032 | MGnify/ENA primary metagenome ERZ795032 (study PRJEB30167, sample SAMN05720154) | activated sludge metagenome | isolation source: Anaerobic digester | place: China | collected 2015-12-16 ...
CCCCAACTATTTCACAGGCATCAAAAGGCTGCATTTCATGGATATAGTCATGAAGAGGCTTCGGAACATTATATCTCTTGTTATAAACCCAATAGGGATGGCAATAGATACCAAGCCCTCCAGCCTCACGAATCTTGTTAAAACACCATACGCAAGAAGCATATTGATGCTTGTTATATTCTGTTAAATCAGCATGTGTCTCCTTCATGATTTGTTCTACTTCCATATGGTATTTTTCCGATTCCTTGTAAAACAGTTCATTGATGCCAAACTTACCGCCAAAATTGATCATGTGTATAGAGTTTCCAGGTGGCTGCACCTCTTCTCCATTGAATATTTTTAAGTCTATGTCTATATTTTCAAATGCCTTTTGAGCTTCAATAGATGGCTGATACTGCTCGTGATCGGTTACAGCCATAAAATCCAGGCCAATCCGCCTGCATGCTCCCGCTACATAAGCCGGCGGTTCATATCCATCAGAATAATAACTATGCATATGCATATCACCTTTATAGGGCCTGCGTACATATAAATCCCTTTCCAGGGAATACACACTGAAAATACAATACTTACGCCTTTCGCCATCCACAATTTCCGTAATCTCCAGCATGTGCTCCTGTTCCCCTTCAAATGTTAATGATATTTGAAAACAACCATTAACCGGAACAATCTGCATTCTTTTTTCAGGTGTGCCTGGTGCCCAGGTCCCTTTGGTTTCCATAGGACTATGGATTACTTCGTATTCTGCACCGGTTTTTACCTTTCGATGGTCATATAGAGGCTTTACATAAATTATAGTTTCCTGATTGGCGGGAACGACCCTTGGAAATATATTAAAGTAAATCATGTGTTCTTTCATATCTAGTTCTCCTCTCTCAATCCTTAAGAAAATTCGCTTCGCTCATGACCTAAAACAATAATGCGAATTTTCTTGTTCGCTAGGGAACCCTAGGTTCCCTCTTTTTTGGGGAATGTCATCAATAATTCCATACTTCTTAAAAATCCAGTCTATATTTGAATATATGCCCGATCTTCACCATAGTTTATTTCATATTTGCCACTGAAATAGTCCGACTGGCAGTAAGGATTATCAAACCTTTTATACCCGCTGACTTTTATATCCTCACCATTCACCATCAGTGCTCCTTCCCACCCGTACCGGATCCATCCATGTTCAGGAGAATTAAAGTTTACTTCATTATCCGACCAGATTATTTCAGAAAGCAGCATATTATTAATGAATATGTTAAAAGCACTGTATTGAGCTTTATTGCCCATATGGCAAATCCATATGTTTGACGGGGATTTACATATTGCCTCCACATCAGACAGTGCGTTTCTTTCTGACCATTGGTAACCGTTTTGAGAGTACAGTGCAACATAACCTTCTCCCTTCCGGCCAAAAATCCAGCCTTCAGCTTCAATCACTTCATCAAATTTTTTTTGGGGGAAATATGCATGGGAATAAGGTATTCTACATTCTCTATCAATATTATAGATACAGATTACCATATTCTTGTATTGAGCTGCCCTTGGATGAATTGCATTTCCCGACCAGAAATCAGGTCTACCATCCCCTTCATTATAGGTACCCGGATGATTGGTAAAAACAATGGCATCATCCTCCATGGTAGCCTGCCAGATATGCTGTTGATATCCATCTTCACCCTTTCTGAAATCTTGAGCACAACTGATTAAATAATCAGGGGTTTTGTATGTAATTTTACTCACTCTGCACATATAATTACCCAGCTTGCATTTGTCCGGTTCTATTCCTTTTTCCTTACATTCTTTGACATATCTATAGCCTGTATACACATTTTTATTAACAACAATTCCAAATTTTACCCCCATTTCATATGTTCTTTTTGCTATGTCACGATGAGTATAACCCATATTATGCCAGTATAAAGTTAAGTCCTCAAAGTCATGAAAACCTTTATTAAATTTAATACCATCCTCCACATCAAAGCTCTGCTGCTCCTTATCTTCAAAAACAGACGAACTATCTGTGGCAATTCTGTCAATCACACTGCAGGTATCATATTGGCTAGTAGCTATACTAATCCCACCCATACTAAGCAGATTATCACCCAGGTTTCCTATATCCCAAAGTAATTTTTGCATTATAGCAACCCCTGTATTTCCTGAGTGTTTTATGAAACTTGCATAGCTTCTTCCATGGGAGCAGCAGTAATTCCCTTTGAATGAATTGACTGCCATTCCGAACATCATAATATCAAGGAGCCTATTAGCTTTTTCTTTTAAAATGTCATCACGGGCAAAGTCATATATATTAAGCAGGGAGTACACATTTTCCTCAATATAACAATTTGAATCCCATTCGCTGAATCCTACAAGGCCTTTGATTTTAATCCATTCCAGTATTTTAGGCGCAATTTCCCTGCAGATCTCACTACCCTTTTTCTTTCTAAACCTGAATGTTTCATCCGGATAGAGCTGGGCTGCCAAATACTCACATGTCATAAACATCATAATATGATTTTCCGTCCATATAATTTGCCTTCCGGGGAATTTTACATTTTCTCCAAACCAGTAGTCAAAATCAAGAAGCATCTCCTTTATTGCTTGTTTGATCTTTTTGCTGATAAGTTCACTTTCTCCGAACAAATATATCATTCTGAGAAGGTTTGCTATAACAAAGTCCCCGCAATCATTCCGGACATAAATATAATCCATTGCCAATAAAATCTCTTCCTCCACGGGTTGAACACCTGATGCAGCTTTGGCTAAGGAAGATAATGCTTTTTGCACACCGCCTGAGAAACTGGTATTGATAGCTGCACACTGTTCAAGATATTTCCTGCAAAACTCTTTGTCTTTCATATGCAAATACCTCTATTATCGTATTTTTTATCTTGTCCGGCACTATCATCACTTTCCTATTTCACACTCAATCGATCAATCGATTTTTTTCTGCTTCGCCTTCCTGTTTTACACTCCATCGATCCCTTTCTTCTGCTTCATCAATTTCTTTTTTCTGCTTTACCGGTTTCTTTCCCTTACTCGGTTAATTTCTTGTTTCACACTACCATATCTTACTTATTTAGCACTATCATCACTTTTATATTTTTGACTCTGGAATATTTCCCTCACTTTCCTGTAAGCCAGCTTTGGTTGCCTGTATTCGTTAACAATGCCCTTATTGTTGTAACTCCTTGGCCGCTTCATTTCGTTTCCTTTTGTTGTTAGTATATCACTATACTGCCATATATACATCCCTGATATATCGGCATCGGATATAAAAAGTTTCAGTGTATACTCAAGGTATTTTTCCTGGTAGTTCTCCGACCATTTAAATCCTTGAAAGGTGTCTACCCCATAAATTGCCGCGGCTCCAAATTCCGAAATAATTAAGGGCATATGACCAAGATTTTCACTTGCCAGCTTTTCTTTAACAGCATATAAAAGATTTGGCCAATCTTCCATTTTTTTGTCATACCATCCCGGATAGGAATTAATGGAGGCAATATCCGCAAGAGAATAGCATATGTCGTTAAGAGGACGGTTGGTTGCATATGATAACAGTCTTGTATTATCAATATTTCGTATTCTTTCAGCAAGGAATTTTGTAAGGTCAAAGGCTGCAATGCTGCATGTATCTATTTCATTATGCATGCTCCATATTATTATACAAGGATGATGGTATTGCGTACTGACCATCTCTTCGCACATTTTCAGGCTTCTCTGTATTACAACAGGGTTCTCAAGCATGGTTTTCCCTACTCCGTACAAAGGAATCTCTTCCCATACCAGAATACCTTCTTCATCACAGAAATCAAGAAAGACTTCAGGCTTTGGATGATGGGATGCCCGTATGGAATTACATCCCAGGTCTTTTATAATATCGATGTCTTTTTTAATCAGTTTAGCAGGTATGGAAAACCCCCAGTCCGGATAGTCTTCACTGCAGTTAACGCCTAATAGCTTTACTTCCTTTCCGTTTAAGAACAATTTTTTATTAAACACACATATCTTACGAAACCCTATTCTCTCTGTAACATCATCATCTTCAATTTCAATACGAATATAATAAAGGTTGGGATCATTTTCATCCCATAACTTTATGTTATCAATTTTTATGCCGGAAAAACTGTTTTTGGTTATACCTTCTACTATGACATTGTATGAGTGTATTTTACAGTCATTCATATATATATTAATGTTTCTTACAATTTCCCCGGTTCTCATTCCTTCAAGTGTGATACAAAATCCCATTTTTGCACTTTTCATATCCTCACTAATCTCGTAATGAATACGGTAATCCTTAATCCACACATCTTTCAATTCGAATATCTCTACATCCCGGATAATTCCTCCGTAGTGGTACCAGTCGGTAATAGCAGGCGGAACCGTATCTATAGCGTTATGCGTATTGTCAACTGCCAGGACCAACTTGTGTTCACCCGGTTTCAGATTTCCAACCGTAAAATTGAATGAAGTAAACCCACCGTAATGGCTCCCCAGATATTCCCCATCAAGATATACTTCAGCCTGTTCAGCAACACCATGGAATCTGATATTTATGTTTTCATACTCTATAGAAAAAAAGGTTTCATACCATGCCAGTCCTTCATAATCATAGAGGCCAAACTCAGTATTCCAACATGAGGGAACGAAAATTCTCCTGCTGTCGGAAGGGAAATTTTTAAACCACTGCTCTTTGAATCCTTCACGATTTAGGTCTGTCCTGAAACTCCACATTCCCTCAAGAGTATAATTTTTTCTTTTATTGTGGTGCTTGAATAACCTTACCATATTTTTCATCCTTCCCTATAATCAAAAAAATTCGCTTAGCTCATAGCTTGAGCATTGAAGCAAATTTTCCTGTTTGCTTTGTTTATCACAAAAATCAAATGGCTCATGATTAGGTGCATTTTTAACAAAACGTCAAGAAGTCTCTCGTTTCTATAAGCGGGAGCTGAATTGGCGCAAATTATAATTAGAACCTTATCCAGCGGGGGATTACAAGGCCCCTACTGAATCCCCGATCAAAGCGAGTTTGCTTAGCTTATGAAGAAATATTCATCATAAGCTGTCATTACAGTATTCAGAACATATTTGAGCATGTAGCTATAATAGCTGCTTGTAGTTTGATGCCACCTTTCTAAAAGCTTCTATAATCTGAGTAGAATAGCCATCCGGTTCAATGGTTAACACCGGCATGCCCATTAATTTTGCATATGTGCTTTCAGTTACCGGAAAATCGCCTTTTTCATATCCTTTATAATCGCCTGCCATTCCTCCTGTATTTGTGCCATATATGTCATACCCCTCATGAAATAATCTTGACAAATGCATTGGTTGATAATCCCTGTGTTTCATAACAACACCTTCTGCTTTAAGAGCGTCTATGAACTTATCTCTCGGCAGCCCTTCAAAAAAGTTTTCATCATAAAGCATATGCATGCCTCCATAATATCCTGCTGTCTTTGCACTTATATAAGATTTTATTGGAAATATACCGGGAATTTCTTCAAATGCATCAAACAGCTTCTGCCTGTATCTTGATTTCAATTCGTTTCTATAATCCAATGACTCTAAGGAAACTCTAGCTATAGAAAGCGCAAAGGGATGTGCTCTGAATTTGCCTCCAAGGTTGGCAGGCTTAAATTTCATATACTCTTCACTTACCATATCCTCGGGATTTTGGGGTCTATTCAGATGTGTATACATTAATATCCTGCCAAATATGTCTGCATTATCAGTTATTACTACTCCTCCTTCACCTGCAGCAACCGGTTTACCCCTGTAAAAATCCCCCTGCATACTAAAGCAGCCGACATGACCAATGGTACCTGCCTTTTTCCCATTCCATTCGGCACCATGACAATGTGAACAGTCCTCAATAACATACAATCCATATTCACGGGCTATATCTATTATTCCATCCATATTGCATACATTGCCATATATATGTACCAAGGCAATAGCTTTTGTCTTTGACGTAATGCGTTTCCTAATATCTTTCAGATCAGCCGTAAGTTTTCCTTCTTCTATATCACACAATACCGGTTTTGCTCCCATATATATTGCCGGGCTTATTGTAGATATCCATGTATATGATGGCACAATCACTTCATCACCCGGTTTTATACCTATACCATAATATGCAGCCCATAATGACAGTGTCCCGGATCCAAGAGCCGTGCAGTATTTCGATCCTATGTAATCCTTAAATTCCTTTTCAAATTTAAAATATGTTTCTTCCCAATCACCTGAAAAAGCACCTCTTTCAATTTGTTTGCCTATCATCTCTTTTATTTTGCCATATGGAGGCTCCCATTTTTCTTCCAATTGTATGGTTACAGTTTTACTTCCTCCCAACAAAGCTAATTTTTCATTCATTTTGCTAACCCTCCTGCTAAATATTACCTTTTATTTCAAGAAAATTTGCTTCGCTCATGACCTAAAACAATGATGCGAATTTTCTTGTTCGCTTTATATAATATATAAATTTCTTAATTACCGTATCTTGCTAATTAGTGTTTTTTATCCTTTTATTTTGCATATGATTCTCGCTACCCTTTAATTGAGCCTACAATTATACCTTTCGTAAAATATTTCTGTGCAAAAGGATACGCTATCAATACAGGCAGAAAACCAAGATAAGTAGCCGCCATCTTAAGGCTTTCACCAATTTCCTGTTTTCCGGTTTCACCGATTTGCATAACATCAATCTGCATCTCTGCTAACATTTCTCTCAGTATTACCTGATATGTCATTTTACGAAAATCATTTATATAAAGTACTGCAGTAAAGTACTGATTCCAGAAGCTAACTCCTGAAAAAAGAGTCACTGCGGCTATTATAGGCGCTGCAAGAGGCATCATAATGCTAAATATTATTCTCATTTCTTTTGCGCCATCAATACGTGCAGATTCTATTAAATCGAAAGGTATAGTCCTGAAATAATTTCTGGTCAGCAGTATGTAATAAAAGCTGACTGAAGATGGAACGGTTAATGCCCAGTAAGTGTTCAGCATTCTCAAGTTTCTAATCAATAAATACATAGGTATCATTCCGCCTGAAAAATAACCCGGTATCAACATAAATATGTATATTTGATTCAATCCATATAAATCTTTCCTGGTTACTGTATAAGCAAAAGTCATCGTAAAAAACAAGGTCATAGCAATTCCCATTCCGGTAACCTTCAGCGAATTAAAGAAAGCCCTGATAATATTTCCTTCTTTGAACAGGAGTCTGTATGAACCAAGGTATATTTCCTTTGGAAAGAGACTGAAGCCTAACCTAAGGTTTTGCTCCCTGGTCAACGAAACTAAAAAAGTACTCCAAAAGGGTAGAAATACAAACAAACTGAAAAGGACTAAAAACGTATAATTAAATCCTATAAAAATTCTTCTGCTTAAATAATTATCTTTCATACCGACCTCCTCTTCGCCACTGTAGTTGGCGGCACAAATAGTAATGAAAATTCATTTTCATGTTAACCTTGCATAATATAGTTAACAACTATATCATACTTTATTTTCCAAATATTTACGCTATCTTCTTGTAGAATAACGAATTTGGATAGGTGAAGAAGCGTAGCAGCTGTAACTTTCAAATTAGAGCAGCTTTTGCTTATGTGTATTATCCACTATAATGGATTTAGACACTGTGGAGTAAATTAAAATACGCCTTCACCTGTAAGTTTTTTGGCTGTTTTATTAGCAGTAAACCAAAGAATCAGCCCTATAATATTTTTGAGCAGTCCCACAGCTGTAGCAAAGCCCATATTCATCTTCCTCATACCCATATAATATGTATATGTATCTATAACTTCTCCTACATCCTTTACAAGCGGGTTCAGCAAAACAAATACCTGGCCGAAAACATTCAGAATGCCAGAAATAGCACCTACCATACCTAATACAATAACCGGCCTTAATGCAGGCAAAGTTATATACCAGGTCTGTTTTAGCCTCTTTGCTCCATCCATAATGGCTGCTTCATACAGCTGTATATCAACCGATGACAGTGTTGCCAGATATATAATTGTACTGTAGCCCAAATTTTTCCACATATCCGTTATTATAAGCAATGGCCTGAAATACTTTGACTGTGCCCAAAAATATATCGGTTCCCCTCCGAAAAATTTAATAACAGCATTTACAGGACCTATCGACGGAGAAAGCAGATTAAACCAAATACCTGCCACCGTAACCCATGAAAGAAAATGAGGAAGATATATGACTGTCTGCATTGTCCGTTTTACCTGACTTTTCCTGACCTCATTCAGCAGCAGTGAAAGTATTATTTGTGCGGGGAAAAAGAATATTATGTCCAGCATGCTTATAATTACAGTATTACGTAATACAGGAAGTACATCCGGTATGGTAAATATCAACCTGAAATTCTTAAGGCCTACAAATTTGGGAACAGGTGAAAGACCAATATCCATAAATGCATATTTAATACCATATACGGGAAAATAACAAAATATTATATACCATATCAATGTAGGCAAGGCTAAAAAATACAAAACCCTGTCCCTATATAATCTTTTAGCAATATACCTGATTTTGGGGTTCCTGATTTGGTTTATTCTGGTGTTCAATCTGGTTGTTTGCATATAATTCTTCACCTTTTCTAAAATTAGTTTATAAAGCACTCCTTAATGACAGGGACACACCGCTGCTATGCAGGTATCCTTTTTGCGGAATGTCCCCATCCTTCAGGTTCCCTTCTACATACAGACCAGATTCTGCCTAACCGTGTTTATTGCAGAATCCTTATCTTGATTACCCGGCTGCTATTTTTTTTCAGACTTAACCTTCTGGTATGCCTCATTGAGTCTTTCCAGGTTTTTCTCACCCTTGATTTTACCCCAGTATTCACTCCATAATTTAATCATATTATCATAATCAATTTCATCATACAGGTACTTTGTTATAAGTTCCTCCTTCTTTTCCTTAATTAATCCTACAAGCATAGCGCACCATTCATCTTCCATTGTTATAGCTCTTGGATATGGAACAACTGCTGCATCAACGACAGGCTGGACATCAATCCATTTTTGTATCCATGGGTCTACCTTTTCGCTGGGGAAAAGAGGCTGAAATTGTGGCATTCCACAATAAATAGACAGCGGTCCAAACGCAGTACCAGGGTAAATACCTGCTTCCCTCTGTTGTAACGTATAATCCGTAGGAACTACTTTTCCGTCCTTTATATCGTAAATTGCTATCTTTTCCAATATTTCCTTATCTATGCCTTTATCTTTGTAAATGTAGTAGGGATATCCAAATCCAAACAACCATGCTCCTTCTTGCGTTCCGAAAAGCAATTCAAGAAACTCAAATGCCTGCTCGGGGTTTTTAGAACCGCTGGTAATGCAATACGGAGACCCTACGCCATCCTGGTATATTCCATATTCTCCTCTGGGTCCTTTTAATATTGGTATCATTTCCCATATTGCTTCTGGGAAACTTTTCTTTGTTTCAACATTAAACCATGAATATCTGCTGCCCCAGTATATACTTGATCCGGCTATGCCCATAGTAGCTGTTTTCTGTCTTAAGAGTGAATTTGAACATGTAATGAATTCCTTATCAAGCAATTCTTCTTTTATCAATACTTTTATATAATCCAGCGCCTCCTTGAGTTCCGGTTCTGTAAAACCATCGCTTACATTTCCATCCTTATCTTCCTTGAATAGATAATTTCCCCCGAATGCATAAACAAATATGAATAACTCATGTATGTAATTTGCAACAACCAAGGGAATAATCTCATCTTGTTTAATGCTTTTGCTGGGGTTTCCGGTCTTGAACTTCCTCAATACTTCCAGATATTCATCTGTGGTTTCGGGTATTTTTAATCCCAGGTTATCAAGCCAATCCGTCCTTATCCACAGGTTCTTGGTGGAATATTTATCACGGGGTATTCCCCATATTTCATGATCATACATAAAGTCCATCATTACTTTTTCATGTTTTTCCAACAAATATCTAAGCTTATCGGAATTTTTAATGTATTTTGTTAAAGGTATAATATGTCCGCCCAGTTTGTACTGAACAAATACTTCAGGCAATCTGTCCAAATTTATTGTGTCCGGATAATCCCTGGCAAGAAACATTGTACTTACTTTTTCATTATATGTAGCATTTGGAACTCTTTGAAGAACAACTTTCCTTCCCAGTTTTTCAGTCAGGTATGATTCTATGCATTCATGAATTTTGGGGTCATCATGACCTATAGTGTCTACATGTACATGCTCTTTCAGATCGGGATAACTGGTTGCCTCTTTTTTGGCTGTTTCAATTTCTGCAGATTTTTCCGCCCCTGTAGGCTTTTCCGTTTCACTTACCTTGACAGTTGTACATGATGCAAAAACTGAAATAATAATAGAAAGAATGACTAGAATAGATATTTTCCTCAAGATACTTTTACACATAATAAGTTCCTCCTTCATTATTTTTTACAGATTATTTTATGCTGTAGATTTCCGGCTATCATATGGCGCTTTCCCATGGTGATTAGTTCTAAAGCTATGCATCACCTCACATCTCCGGTCTTTAATATAATTTGAAATATTATTCCAGATAAAATATTCCCGCCACAGAAATTGATTATTGAAATATAATGGATTTATAATGTTTCTTAATTATGTATTATTGTATTAAATTGAATATGATTTGTATAGGTAGTAAGTTTATACTTTATTCCAATATTTTATAAATATTTGTTGCCTTAATAATTTGTCATCTGAATATAACTGAAGTTTTGTATTTTTATTATAAAACCTGATTAAAAGCCATTTATATCTAAACATGAAAGTAGCTGATTTGAAGACTTTCAACAAATAGTGCAAAACTACAGAATATAATAAAAAGGATGAATTCAATTTGCCGGATTCCTGTATTGTACCCTGTACTGCAGCGCTTCTGCCAAGTGGTTAAGCTCAATATCCTGCCTTCCTTCGAGATCAGCAATTGTTCTTGCTACTTTCAGTACTCTTCCATAGGCCCTGGCGCTTAATCCAAGCTTTTCAAATGCGTTTTTTATAAGTATTCTGCACTCCTTAT
>ERZ795032.2327-NODE-2327-length-11050-cov-3.818190_pt1 | contig 11050 bp, 12 predicted proteins | sample MGYA00375124_ERZ795032 | MGnify/ENA primary metagenome ERZ795032 (study PRJEB30167, sample SAMN05720154) | activated sludge metagenome | isolation source: Anaerobic digester | place: China | collected 2015-12-16 ...
GGACAAGGATCTGGCGGACTACGGAGACAGGGAATTGCCGGACGAGTTGCGGCAAAGGATCGTCCGGGCCGATCAAACCTTCCGCGAGCTCACCGATGAATCGAATCGCTGCGTCTGGGGCGATGCCAGCAAATACGACCCAACGCGGTACTGGTACTACTATCGCTGGCAGCGCACATAACTTCGAACATTTTTTGCCCGGGAATCGCAAAAAATCGGAGGTATGAAGATGGCTGTTTCTCAGGAGACAAGAAAGGCTCTCTATGAGAGAGCAGGCGGCCAATGCGAATGCACGATGACGGTTTGTTCACATCACAAAGGACGGTGCCCCCACAAGCTGAATCCTGGATGGGAGGCGCACCACCGGACGGCGGGCGGACCGGACACGCTCAGCAATCTGATAGCCATGTGCGTGACCTGCCATAAGAACACGCGCACCTATGGGAGAGGGTAACGGAAAAAACTCGATACGGCTGTATTGATACGCCATTCCCGGGCTGGAATATTTTTCGTTTAGGCGGAGAAAGGCACCTTATCGAAGAAATCAACGGTAGGGGCTGTGTGATCCTGAATCGTTCGCAATGGAGAAGATATGATTTGGTCTGACCATGAAACCGACAGAGATCTATTAGGTTACAGACACTTGGTTGACGTCATATTCAATCTCACAGAGTCACCCCATCTATTACCGGCAACGATCGGTGTTTTTGGCGATTGGGGAAGTGGCAAGTCAAGCCTTCTCAAGATGGTCTCGTCAAAACTCAGCCGGAATGAAGACAATCTTGTTCTTACATTCAATGGGTGGCTGTTTGAAGGATATGATGACGCAAAAGCTGCCTTGATGGAAACCATTCTCGACGAAATATCCCGACGGGCTAAACTCACGGTTAAGGCGAAGAGATTGATTCTCAGTTTATTTGGACGAGTCAAATGGCTTCGGGTGTTGGGCTCCGGACTGAAAATGGGGGCCGGATTCTTGGCCGCCGGCCCGGTGGGATTGGCCGCAGTTTCGGGTATGGAGATTAAAGAGATTGCCGAAAAAGCTGCGGAAGCAGTTGAAGGTCTTGATGATCAGAAGGTTGAAGACTACTTCAAGAAAGAAGATCAGGCAAAGTCGTTGCGGCGGGGGATAAGAGAATTTCGCAAGGAATTCGGAGAACTCCTGAAAGAAACAAAAATCAAGACATTGGTCGTCATCATTGACGATTTGGACCGCTGTCTTCCCGACACCATTATAGAAACGCTCGAAGCGATAAAACTATTTTTGTTCGTCGAGAATAGTGCTTTCATATTGGGCGCCGATGAGCGCCTGATCAAATACGCTGTACGTCGTCGTTTCCCGGAGCTTCCAGGGGAGAAGGTTGAGGTGGGTAGAGACTATCTCGAAAAATTGATTCAATACCCGATTCGCATACCATCGCTTGGACGGTCGGAGATGGAAACCTATATAGCCCTCTTGTTCTTGGACTCTTCCAAAGTCGAAGCCGAGAAGATAGAGGCCGCCCACGCCTGGTGCACGTCGGCTGAAACAATCCAATCCGATAGGGCATTCGGTTATACCTCCGCAAAACAAATCCTGAAGGAGATACCTCCTGAACTCGAGGAACATCTGATCCTCTCGGAACAACTGGCACCCTTGCTCGCGACGGGATTGAATGGGAATCCACGTCAGTGCAAACGCTTCTTGAATACGCTCATCTTACGGCTTCAAATGGCAGAGAGTCGCGGCATCAAATTATCAAAACGCATACTGGCGAAGCTCATGCTCCTCGAATACTTCCGCCCTGAAACCTTTCGATTGTTGGCTCAGATGCAGGCGGCGCAACTTGGATTACCGAACGAGCTATTCATTATTGAGTCGAAAATATTCTCCGAAGATAAAACAGCAACCGGATCCGACGCAGGCAAAACGGAAAAACCAAAGGATGATGGATCGGACAGTACCTCATCGGCCAAAAAAGTTTCAGCCCCAACACTTCCTGCAAATGTCCAATCCTGGCTCGAAGATTCTTTTGTCGGCGGATGGCTATTACTCGAACCGCGATTAGCGAAGATTGATTTGAGGCCATACTTCTATTTTTCCAGGGACATTCTGGGAGCCATAGGAGGCGCGGCTAAACGACTGAGCCCGCGGGCGCAAGATGTTCTGATCAAGCTCATGAATGACAGTGAAGCAGTAAGGGGTAATGCGCTAAAAGATGCAAGAAATCTCGACGGCTCTGAGGCTGCGTCGATCTTTGAAGAGCTTGCGGAGCGGGTGAGGAAAGACGACGATTTGACAAAAAAGAGCTCCCCCTTGAACCTGTTGGTCAGTTGGGTGGAGGCGCGGATGGAATTGCTTAACGAATTCCTCCTCCTGTTACAACAATTACCCGAAGCTGTCCTGCCCTTCAGCGTAGTGCCTAAGGTAAAAAAGTTGGCGAAAGATACGCCATCACAAGCCACGGCCACAAAACTGATGGAACGATGGTCCAAGAGCTCCGTAAATCCGCAACTTCAAAAAGCGGCTATAGCAGCTTTACGCTGATCATCATGGAGGTATGACATGGGAACATCTTCTTCACACGACGGTCCCAAAGATAGAAAACCCTTGCTGCCACCATGGGCGCTTCCTGCCAATGACAACCCCGATAACATACCGCCGGCCGATCAACCGGCTGACGAACCGCTCTCGCCAGGAAATGATCAACCCCAGGCGACACCTCCTCCCTCATGGCAAATAGCGAAAAGCCGGATGACCAGATTTGCCAGAGCCGGTGGCGGTCGGGAAGGACTTGCAAAGGCCGGCAGGGGATACGTGGCGGCCAAGGGCGGAGCGAGGGCGGCGACGGCGTCAGCTGGACAGGGCAAACGCATCACCGCCGGTGTCGGTGGCTTTTTCAGCTCGGTTTCATCACAGGGGATCCACGAGGCCATTGTTTCGTTGGGTTTAACGACCGTTGTCGGTGAACCGGCAGAAAGCGTTATCGCCAAGATCGCTGAAGCCTTATCACCGCCTGGGGCAACGCGTGAGGAAGTCGCGGCCCGGAAGGCAGTCAACGATGTTCTCAGCAATTTGTACGAGAAATTCATTCTTGACGACGGGAACCTGGAGAATCTGAACAGGATGACGCCTGACGATGTCAGGGATGCTGTTGAAAACTGCGTAAGTTCTTATATATACCACCGATGGTTGGAGGAGTTGGGTTCCCGGATTGAAAAAGGTGCAATCGATGAAAGTTTGGCAGTGACACTGGAAAACCAAATGCAGGACTATGTTAAGGATACTGTTTCACTCGAAATCACTGGGATCGATGTGCTGAATTTCGAATGGCACGGTACTGCGGGGCAGGAATTGATCGAACGCGTATTTCAGGACGCTTATTCAATTCTGGAGGCTGAACCATGATCTGGCATGTCGTCGCAAGAGATGGAGCAGAGGATGATTTCACGCCCGATATTTCCGCAGGCGTACCAAGACTCTTTGTTGCATTCGACCGCCATGATGATCCTAATCGAATGCGTGAATATGTCTTGGAGAATCTACAGCGAGAATACGGCCGACACCCCTCACCTACCGTGAAGGATCTGTTGCGCTTGGCCATGGCAATCTATGCCGCTGATCTATCCATCCCCCGTGCGTTCGCTGATGATAACTGGACGCGTGAAATAATGCTTCACCTACCAGTTGCCGCCCCTGCGCAGTGGAATGATTCCAAGGAAACATTGACGAAATTGATTTCTTTCTTAACGGGTGATCAATGGACGTTTGAATTCCGACAGAATGCGGGCAATGAAGAGCCAGAGCCCACCCAGTTAGAGGCGTTCCACCCAACTGCGGTGAGTCTCTTTTCGGGAGGAATGGACTCTCTCATTGGGGCTTTGGACTTGCTGGCACAAGGCCAGCAAATCGCACTCGCAGGACATTATGGCGGAGGAAAAACAAAGCATTTTCAAGACAATATTGCTACCGAACTCCGTGAGAACCATCGGGAGCATCTCAATATACACGCATTTCATGTCTTGCCTCCGCTGCTTCCAGACGAAACCGGTGAGACCACCATGCGAAGCCGTTCAATCCTGTTCATTGCCCTTGGTTTATCAGTCGCAGACGTCTGCGGTGATGGCATTCCTCTTTTCATACCAGAAAATGGACTTATATCATTGAACATACCTCTGACGGGGTCGCGAGATGGAAGTGCCAGCACAAGGACAACGCATCCGCATTTTATAGCATTATTCAAACAATTGCTCGTTTCTCTCGGCATAGACCATCCCCTCATACTGCCCTACAGATTCATGACGAAGGGAGAAATGCTTCGGCAGGCGAACGATCAGGGACTTCTTGTCCGTACGGTACCGTTCTCCATGTCCTGTGCACACCCTGAAGCAGAACGGTGGCGAGGAGGGAGTTCCGATAGACATTGTGGGTACTGTCTGCCCTGCATCATCAGGCAAGCGGCCGTTTATAACGCTAACCTGACCGATGGACCGATGGCTGTCGACATAATAAATGATCCGCCTGATCCTGATTCAAAAAAGGGACAGGATTTGAGAGCAGTTAAGATAGCACTCCAAAGATTGCGCAATCGGCCACGGCATCGCATTGTTCTTGATCTGTTGGACTCCGGGCCAATCCCGCAAGAGGATCTCTCCAATTATGTCGACGTGTACCTGCGAGGAATGGAGGAGGTCCGCGCTTTCATCGAGAGAAGGGCGGTTTAGGCACCATGCTAAACGGAAAGTGCGTGGATACCCATTGTCATTTGGATCTATATCCTGACCCCGCTCATATAGTTCAAGAAATAGATAGAATTGGTTTGCACGTCATCGCAGTGACCAACGCGCCTTTCGTATTTCAGGCGACGCAAGCCCTTGCTGGAGACAGTGGCCTGATACACCCTTCGATAGGCTTGCATCCCGAACTTGTTAAATCTCATGGCTCGCAATTATCCACGCTGATCGAAAGATTACAGGACGTTAGATTTGTTGGAGAAGTCGGATTGGATTACAGTGAAAGAAACGAGCATGAACGCAGGCAGCAGCGAAGAATCTTCGAGAGCATCCTGCAAAAATGCCAGGAGCGTGGCGACAAGATTGTTTCGATACATTCGAGGCGCGCGGTGAACGATGTGATCGACATGGTTGGATCTGGATTTAGAGGAACTGCCATATTGCACTGGTTTGCCGGCACTGAAAAGCAGCTCGCCGCAGCCCATCGGAATGGCCTCTATTTTTCCATAAACCCCGCTATGGTATTGTCCAATTCGGGGCGTCGTCTGATCGCCGCTATGCATCCGAGCAGGGTGCTCACTGAAACCGATGGTCCGTTCATCGATATCGACGGTAAAGCCGCCTTGCCGAGTAATGTTGAAATTGTCATTAATCACCTGGCAATTCTTTGGAACACGAGTGAGGAGGAAGCGATCGAAAGGATTTATGCTAACTTTTTAAGGGCAACAGGATGCATCTGATGCGGACCAGCTTCGAGATAATTTCTATGAAGACGACCAAGGGCAGGGCGTCGTGTGATGGAAGTCAAAACCCAATAAAAGAACACACTGGATCGGAACGTTTATCATCACAGATGGAGCCTGCGTCGCAAGATCGGGTATACGTTAAGATAAAGTTAGAAGAGGAGTTATAAATATGCGTGTTCGCCGACTTACTGTTCAAAATTTTAGAGGCATTCAGAATGGGGTGGTAGATTTTGCGGGAAACACCCTACTTGTTGGTGGTAACAACATGGGAAAGTCCACAGTCTGCGAAGCACTTGATCTTGTCTTAGGCCCTGAACGGTTATATCGACATCCAGTGGTAAATGAGCACGACTTTTACAAGAGTAAATATCTAAATGAAGATGGAACACCCGTTGAAATAAGAATTGAGGCGATTCTCGTAGATCTATCAGAAGCAGCAGAGAGGAGATTCTTTAGACATCTACGCCGCTGGGATGATACGAAATGCTGTTTTGCTGATGAGGAGGAAAATCCCACAGGTGATGCACCCGGAACGCGTTGGGCTCTGCCTGTTTTGTTCATTGGCCGCTATGATTCTGAGGAAGATGATTTTATCGGAAATACATTTCTGGCTCACCCACAAGGAATAGTGGAAGAAACAGAAGCTGAAGAAACAAAACTCGGTATCGGGATGAGGATATTTACGCGTGAAAATAAGAGACTTTGTGGCTTTCTTTTTCTTCGCACACTGCGCACCGGGTCACGTGCGTTGAGCCTACAACGAGGTTCGTTACTCGATACCATCCTCCGTATCGGCGGAACCGGCCTTGACAAAATGTGGCAAGATACTCTTGAGCGATTGCGAAAACTTGATCCAACTATCGGGGAAATCGGACAGCTAAAACAAATAAGAACAGAAGTACAAGCGCGAATGGCACAGTTTGTCAATCTTGCATCGGATGGGGATGCAACAGCCTTTTTCGCCTCTGAGTTAACAAGAGAACACTTGAGAGAAGTCGTACGCTTCTTTGTCGCATCAGAACAAAACAACCACCTGATCCCCTTCCAGCGTCAAGGCTCGGGGACAATTAACATGTTAGTCTTCGCTCTTCTCACTTTCATTGCAGAGCTTAAAGAAAAGCAGTCAGTCATATTTGCAATGGAAGAGCCTGAGATCGCCCTTCCGCCGCACACGCAACGACGGGTGATCAATTACGTTCTACGGGAGATGGGACAAACCATCGTTACTTCGCATTCCCCTTATATCATTGAACAGTTTGAACCAGAGCAAATTGTGATGCTCAATCGAAGTACTGAGGGTGCACTCTCAGGAAGTCCTATAAATATGCAGGGTATCAAGACTAAAACCTTCAAAGCAGAGCGGAAGCAGTTTTCAGAAGCAGTACTGAGCAGGGCGGTCTTAGTAGTAGAGGGTTCAACCGAAGCCGCAATTGTTTCCGAGGCATCGACTGTTCTGGAGCAAATACGATCCTCAAAAGAGTACATGCACTTCGATCTATCCGGTGTCACAGTGTTTAATGCCGGCGGCGACGGATCGGTTCCTCGTTATGGCCCTATCTTTAAGGCTCTCGGCAAGCTTACGTTCGGATTCTTCGACAAACCAGCTACACCATTGTCTGCCGATACTAAGGCCAAACTTGCCGATTTTACGATGTGTTGGGAATCACCCCATAAGGGAATGGAGAATTTAATTGCAGATGAAGTGCCAGTGGCGACGCTCCGGCGCTTTCTTGATAAAATGAAGGATCGCGCCGACTATCCTACACAGCAACCGAAACCTGAATCTACAATGAGCGATGATGAGATCAAAGAACTGTGTCGGAAGGTACTCAAAGATCGAAAAGGAGAGTCATATGGCTACGGGGCGATGTTGATCGCCGAATGTGCTACTGAGAGTGAGTTGCCAATAACCGTCCGCACCATCCTTGAAAATATTCAAAAATTACTTGTCCCACCTGCAGCCGAACCTGCAACCAAGGCGACAACGGAAATATCGGATCAAGCCAAAGTGTGACCAACTGCTGGCCATTGATGGAAGGAACGGCTCGTGGATATAAAACTGGAGCAGAAGCATATAGACATCATTGCTGCGCCAGGTCATCTTATCGTCACCGGCGGACCGGGATCAGGCAAGACGACGATCTCTCTTTTGAAGGCCCGGGAGCGCTGCCGAACTCTTAAGCCAGAACAAGAAGTTCTTTTTCTGAGTTTCTCTCGGGCCGCTATTAGACAGATCCTGACGCGCTGCAAGGACCTTCTTAGCCCCGCAGAACGGAAGCTCATTCATGTCAGTACGTACCACAAGTTTTGTCTGCAAGTACTGGAAGCGCATGGTCGCCTTCTTTGCGGACAGCGGATTTGTTTCATGTATCCGAATGATGAACGGTTACGCAAATCCACTTTTGATGGTGATTGGGAAACCGAGAGATCGAGGCTCTCCCAACAGGAAGGATTTTATTGCTTTGATCTTGTCGCACCAGCCGTTGCCGCTCTCTTCGAGCAGTGTGATGCGGTTTGTACCCTTTTTGCCAGCAAGTACCCTATGGTTATTGTGGATGAGTTTCAGGACACTGACGATGACCAGTGGCGCATTATCAAGAAATTTCTGGAAGGAACGGACGTTTTCTGCCTTGCCGATCCAGAGCAACGAATATTCGAGTATCGGGAAAACGTCGATCCGCGCCGAATCGAAGCGTTACGTGAACATATCAGACCAACAGAATTTGATTTGGGAACCGACAACCATAGAAGCCCGACGGCCGGCATCCTCCAGTTTGCCGATGCTATTCTTTATAATCGTGCCCCTTTACCTAGCCCTCCCTCAGTAGGGATAATTCAATATCATAATAGCAAATCATTTCCTGCAATGGTCCACGCGGCAGTGGTCTGGATCTTTAGTAAGCTGAGGCAAGCAGACATTGAGCATCCGAGTATCGCAGTTTTATGTCGAAGTAACACCTTAGTTTCCCAACTCTCTGCCATCTTGGAGGAAGAACACCTGTATAAGGCCAAGACTTTGCCACCAGTAGAACATGATGTGCTCTGGGATGCTGATCTTTCTGCCGCTGCGGCTCAAGTCGTTGGTTCAATTCTTGAGTGGCCGAACAAGACAATAAAAGGCGCTATTTGCGACACATTAAGACTTATTGCCCATTACTATAGGATTAAGAATGCGGAAACACCTTTAATGACTGCCACAGACAACGCCCGAAAATATGATGAATCTACGAAGGCAATTATTGATGATAAAACGCCAAAGATCAAAGCAGCAAAGGAATTGGCATCACTGGCTACCGGGGGCTTAAAATTCAAAGGTAATCCGGTAGAAGATTGGCGGCAGGCGCGTGCGGTGCTCCAGAACATAAAGCCGCTGAACGAGCTGTTCCGAGAAGCAAGACTGGTAAGGTTATTCCGCGCAACCGATGCACTAGGAAATGGCCTGAGTGAATCATGGCTGAAAGAAGGCAGATACAGCGAGGCCGCTAATCTTGTGAAGCGTATTCTTGACAGAGAACGTCTGCTGGCTGCCGACCGTGACGCCCGGGGCTGTGTTTTGATGACAATGCATAAGGCAAAAGGCAAGGAATTTGATGGCGTCGTGCTTGTTGAAGGGACTTTTATATCTCAATTTTTTGATACACATCGTGAAGCACCGCCCTACCAAAGGAGTCGACGGCTGCTGCGTGTCGCCATCACGCGAGCCAGAAGCCACATTATGCTGGTTCGACCTCGCGGTGCGCTACCCCTTGTGGGAAACTGATAGCTCTAATAAATTGCACGTTTATCAAAATTATTTCAATGATACGCAGTTCACTCTGTGCCCCACATTGGCGATGAGCCTGGTGATCGTGGCGACAGCGGCGTTCGGCTGCTTGAAGGCCCGGTAAACGATCTCCATCATCCGGTAGTAATCCTTCGTGAACCGGTTGTAGCCCGCCTGGAGCTCCTCGACGGTCATGTTCTTCGGCCTCACAACCACTGTACCACCCGTGTATTTCGAGTAGTCGGTACAGATGATCCGCCCCTCCCTCTCAAATTTCCGGTAGAACTCGGTCCCCGGATAAGGGATCAGGATGTTGACCGCGACGCTGTCGATCTTCACCCTTTTCAGGGCCTCGATGGTCCGGTCGAACACATCCGGCGTGTCGGTGTCGAACCCGAAGATGATCCCCCCGTCCACCGCCACCGCCGGCAGGGAAAGGGTCATGCTCTGCGACCATCTTGATTTTGATTGGACCACCACCGATATGAGATTCATCTTTATGGTATCTCCAGACAGACAATCTTCATCTCTTCTACGCAAACGTCATGGCCATGCATGGTGCCGACGCATGCCAATAACCACCTTCAAATGTCTGGAAAAACAGACGATAACTTGGTAGCGTTCGCACACGAGGTCTTCCCATGGTCTACGCACCCGAAAAAATTCTCTCTCTTTTGCCGCTGCTTGATGAGCAGATCGCCGACGATCTTGAAAACGAGAACCTCGATTTCAAGGAATGTCCCACAGAAGCCCGCCTGCGGGACTTGGCCAAGGAAATGGCCGTTTGCCTTGGCAATGCCTCGGGCGGAACAGCGGAGCCGTATATCGTCTTTCCCGTCGGGCGTCCGCCCTCCTGAATGAGGGTGTGGCCTACGACATGACGAGAAGGCTGGACCGGGAAGCGATCAAGGTCCGCATCCTGTCGCTGCTGAAGGATCGGCCTCTGCGCAATGCCGATATCCGTAACTTTACTGATCTAGGCCGCCAACAGGTCTACCGGATCATGAAAGAGCTGGAGTCGGACGATCTGGTCTACCAGGAAGGTCATGGACAAACTGCTCTATGGCACCTGAAGCAATCATCGAGCAAACAGTGAATCAAAGAAGCATGTTTGCATCATTGTTTGCTTCACACTGTCCACCGTTATGGTCCATGAGCGCCGCGTCGGTCAAGAATATCGAGTCCTCCGTCAAGAACCGGTTCCTGGCCGCGGCCCCGGCAAAGCGGAAAGCCGTTCCAGACGTTACTCACCCACTACGGTCTGGACGGTTTCTTTTCCGGCTGTCCCTCTCACCCCTGAAAGAAAAGTTCGTCCTCAAGGGCGGCCTGCTGCTGGTGGGCATGGGGGCAACGGTCTATAAAGGAGTTTTATAACTCCAGGAGTTTCTCCGGGCCGTCGAAAAGAAAATCGGGGCTGGCCGCTGCCAAGCGTTCGCGGGAGTGCCATCCCCAGGTGACGGCGACGGCGCGGATGCCGGCGGCCCGGGCCTCGCGGATGTCGCCCACCGTGTCGCACACGTAGGAAACCTCTTCCGGTCTCGCCCCGTAGAGTTCCAGCGCCCGACCGAACTTCTCCGTCTTGCTGAAACCCGCCTCGGACCCGAAAACCCGGTCGAAACACCCGTCCCACCCGAAGCGCGCCAAGGCCCGCTCGATCGTCCGGCCGGCATTGGAGGACAGGACCGCCAGCAGCCGCCTCTCGTGCAGCGCCTGCAGCACCGGCGTCATCGCCGCGTGCGGCCGGATCTCCGCATGGTCTTCGGGCGTCATCCGGAGGGACCGGGCGAAGACCTTGACGTCAACGCCCTTCCGCGCCAGGGACTCGTAG
>ERZ795032.2328-NODE-2328-length-11046-cov-5.065690_pt1 | contig 11046 bp, 6 predicted proteins | sample MGYA00375124_ERZ795032 | MGnify/ENA primary metagenome ERZ795032 (study PRJEB30167, sample SAMN05720154) | activated sludge metagenome | isolation source: Anaerobic digester | place: China | collected 2015-12-16 ...
CTGTAATTGAGGTTACAGAAGATGGGTTTAAACTACTCGAACGGGCCCCCGGCGTAAGTGTGGATGAAATTATAGCAGCTACAGAAGCCCGGCTGATTGTGGAGGGGGATGTGCCGGAAATGAAATTCTGATTTCTAACATCCAGCATCTTGCCTCAACCTCAACCTCCGCATCCTTACCCCGCGCAAAGACCCCACCATAGCGGGGCAAGCTGCTAAGGCGCAGAGATTGTTTTTTTGCATTTTCTTTCCATTCTCCTGACTTACTACTTTATCAAGTTCCTATTGAAAACCCATGCTCCAATCAATCTTTCCCTTGTCACCCCGTCTCCTTGTCTCCTTGTCAGTTTCTTTTGAAAAAGCCCCGCGCAAAGACACAAAGCTTTTTTGGATTACCATTACGTTACCAAATCTGAGTACCTCGCAGGATTTGCAGTCTTACTTCTTACTTCTTACCTCAAATCTCAACCTCAGCCTCAACATTATCTTCCCCATCACAACAGTGCCCCTAAATCCGAATTCAGAAATCAAAATCAGAAATCCGCCTTCCCCTTGTCACCCCGTCTCCTTGTCCCCTTGTCAGTTTCTTTTGAAAAAGCCCCGCGCAAAGACACAAAGCTTTTTTGGATTACCATTACGTTACCAAATCAGAGTACCTCACAGGATTTGCAGTCTTAATTCTTACTTCCTACTTCTTACTTCTTACCTCAGCCTCAACCTTAACCTCCGCCTCCACCTCAACCTCATCTAAAATCCGGATCCATCTCCGGCATTCTCAATCCCGCCACTTCATTCGCCATCAGCATAAATACATTCCAGCATAAGCCCCTTGTGGATGGCCACCAGCTATCGGTAGTTGCATATTTTGTTGGAATAAATTCCTTACTGAAAGGCCACCCGGGATGCAGATATACTTCCGCCCATACTCTGTTTTCCATTCTTTTAATGGCAGGTTCCCAGCCGTGTTTCAGTCCGGTAACATAAGCACAATACTCTGCCCTGAACCAGCTGCCACCGTTGTAATAATATCCGTCGCTCGTGCCGTCGCTGTAGTTTTCTTCACCAAACTTGCCGAAGGGCTGGTAATCCCGCGAAAGGTATGCGAATCCTTTCTTATCCCTGGTTTTCCTGACAAGAATAGGGGCCGTGGTTCCGTATTCGGGATGCGGCGACTGCGGTACTTTGTTCAGCACCGGCATCTGCTCCAGGTGGTTCTGAACCATTTCATCCGTAAGTATGGGCCTGTTGAAAAGCCAGAGTGAGAAAAACTCGGGTTCAAGATCCGTCAGGGAAATTATATCCGGAAATTCACAGTCAAACATCAGGTGCCTGCGCTCCGGATCGTAAAAGTTCCGGTACTCCTCTTCGGCTTTGCGGATATGTTCATCCGGTATATCAAATCCCAGCTCCTGAATCGTTCTCAGGGCAATGGCCAGCATTCCCTGATTAACGGCGGTCGGTTTTCGGCTCAAAATCAATGATGTCGATCTGACTCATTGGAAACCGCGCGAAACATTTCCCGTCCCGGTCGGCATCAAATTCATTCAAAACATAATCAACCGCTTTTTGAATTTTTTCGTGTGGAAGCTCAGCCCCGAACCTTCGCTTATTCAGCATGGCCCAGATAAGCCAGTGAATGGTGGCTTCGTTGTCCTTTGATTCCACCGAACCCATCAGCGGAGTAATAATAGTTCCAATGCCTCCCGCAGGCGTCTGTGTTTTTCCCCACTGCTCCCAAATGGCAAGGTTCAGCTCCCGGTTATAGGTCGATACAACCGAAAAGAAAGCATCGCGGTTGTACATATCAGGAGCGTAATTCATATTGGGAACGTTGAAGGGTGTAAAGTCGCGGGTATCGGTGATCCAGGTGAGCATATTGAAGTTGGCGTACAACATTCTCTCCAACTGTGAACCGTGAAAACCTTTTGCTTCGGCAAGACGCGTTTGTGCAGAGATCATAAATTGCTGGTGCGATTCCCGGGGTTCCACAAAAACATAGGTGATTTTCACAACCTTTTCGCCCATAGGCAGCAAATTGTACGCCTCCTTCTGTGGCAGATGCTCTGTGAATTGAAGATCCTTTATCTGAAGTTCGCATTCCCTGCCCGATTGAGAGCCGATAAACATGGAAACGCTGTCGTTTTCAATATAGGGCACCAGAATGCTTCCTTTAAACTGAGTCCATTCCTCCTCCTTGGCCGGAAAGTTATCGATGTACTTCACCCCGTATTCCAGTTCGGTAGTTTTCCGGCCGTTTTTCATCCGGAAAAGTTTCACCGCCACGCCTGTATTGCCTTTGCAGAGAAAGGAAATAGTATACAATTTCTGATCTTCAAAGGGTGTGATAAACTCCACTCCCGCCCTGCCGCCCGGATGGCCGGTAATGGAGAGCAGTCCGTCTTTCCACTGTACTTCTGCGTTGCCTTCTTTACGATATTTGTCCGTTACCGGCAGCATTGTTTCCGTCCCGGCATCCAGGTTGAGCATTTCGCCGAATGTTTGCCGGATGTAATGGTTGTTTGCAGCCTGTTCCGCAGGAGTAGCAACGGCAAACAGATTGACATCCGGTAAACGCCGCATGCCGACAAATCCCCCGCCTCTTCCGCTGAAACGGCGACGGGTGTTGCGGGTAAACTGATTTTTATAACCGGCATCGGTCAGAAATCCGACAACATCGTTTCCCGGGGTTATAAAACCGGCGGCGGGATAGATTTCATGCACAAACCCTCCGGGGAAATTATCGTATTCGAAACTGACATAACGTTGCGGTTTTTCGGCAGGTCTGGATGTTTGCTGCAAAATACAATACATGCCCGGCATGGAAGGCTGAAACAGTTCCACGGTCTTTTTCACGATGCCGGGATTAACTACCTCATAGGTAACCTTCACCGAAAGGTTGGCATCAAATTCAGGAATGTAGGAATCTCTTTTTAATGTGATACGGTTTTCATTTCCTTCCCACAGCTTTCCTTTCCAGCCAGGTAAATCTGCGGTAGTGCTCAGGTCAAGGTTGAACAACTGAAGGGAAAATTCTTCGGTGTTGGTTAACAGTAATTGTCCCCTATGATCAACACCCACAGTAAACCCATCCTTCTCATTTCCCAATACTTTCATCAAAAGCGGTTGGGCAGAAAGTGTAAATGTAACAAGCACAAATACCACAAATAATAAAGAAAAGCGAAAGATAGTGTATGGGTTTTTCATTTTTTTCAGTATTCGGAAACTTTAAAAATTAAGCAGGTCTCTATCGAAAATTGTGATCCGATTTACCCCAAAAACATGGTTGTGTTAATCGCGATTATTTTATCATTAAAAACCTTTGTGTCGCGGTCATTGGATAGCAAAAATGCTTTTTTCAGTGGTTTGTTAAGCAGTTCTTCCAGCCCCATCAGATTTCTGGCGTCATGAGCAGTAATGCGATCCGCTTTTTTAATTTCAAATGCAAGGTAGTAATCCGGCATTTCAATCAGAAGATCAACCTCTTTCCCATCGTACGTTCGTAAATGATATGTTTGCACCTGAGCGCTGATTGTAGCAATTTGCTTATGAATTTCTGCAATTACCAGACTTTCAAACTCACCTCCTGTAATGCCGCCCTTTTTTTGAAGCACAGCCTGCACAACTCCATTATCCATATAATGGATCTTGGGCATTTTAGTCAATCTTTTACCCGGGTTTTTTGACCAGGCTGGCAAAACAATTGCCTGATAGCTTAATTCAAAATACCGCAGGTAGCGTTGAATGGTTTTTGAAGTTAGTCCCAATTGATTGGCTATCGCCGCGGCGTTTACCAGACTGGCTGTGTTTTCAGCAAGATAGCGTTGTAATTTTACAAAAGGTTCCAAATCGCGGAATGATGCCAAATCGCGGATATCACGCTCAAGATAGGTGCGAACATAGTTTTGAAGCCAAACATGTTTTTCTTCTGTCCCCATTTCCTCATCCGAAACAGCCGGGTAGGCCCCAAATTCAAGATAGTGTTCCCACGCTATCTGCTTTTCTGCCATTTTTTTATCCAATAGAAATGAGGGCAGAAATTCTCCTTCCTGTGTATTCATCAATATCTTCTGGAAAATGGAATCCTCTACCGGATCATTCCATGATTTTGTGCGTAATTCAGGCAAAGTCAGCGGGACAAACTCAATGATGATACATCTGCCAGCGAGACTTTCTTTTACTTTTTCAAGCAATAATAACTGGCTTGACCTCAGAAGGAAGTATTTAGGTGTCTCCCATTGGTCATAAACCGACTTTATACTTTCAATCAGGCCCGGCTCCTTTTGAACTTCATCAAGTATAGCTTTTGGGTAAAGTGCATTCCACTGGGAAGCGGCAAGCTGTGAATATCTTTCACGCATGATCGGGTCATCCACTGAAATATATTCATAATCGGGAAATAAATGTCTTATCAATGTGGTTTTGCCGGTCTGCCGCGCTCCGGTTAAAATGATGATTCGTCCTGTTTTCCATGCGTGACGTTGAACAATTAAATCCGCAATTTTTCTGTTTTTCATTTCCCGGATATTTTGAGCTCCTTTTTTTACAAAGATACATCATTGTCTGAAAAATCGACCCTCTATTCCATTTTTTACGCCAATATCTGGAATGCTATTCCATATATTACGCTAATCGGGACAATAGTATTCAAAAATCTTGTACATGTAATGTGAAAATATAATTATCTTTCTCAAAATAAGCATGATTAAGGTAATAAAATCAAAACATTATTTAGAACCATTTCAAATTAGCCTGTATTAATTATTCTCTATTGACTTCAGATTTATTGATGACGTATATTGGGGTTGTAAAATAACATATAAAAACGAAGATATAATGAGAGCCATTTTTAACGTCAAATCTTACCATCATAATATGATTTCAGGATATTCTATTAGATATCCACCTAAAAAGGTTTGATATTATTTTAATGCACATGTGGGAGTTAGCCGGTATAATAAACTCAATCACAAACATTATGTACTGTCAAAAGTATATAAAAAACACTTGGACAAATGAAAACAAAAACAAAATGGATAATTTTATTAATGATCTTTTTTCTTGGAACTGAATTTACTAATGCACAGACGAATTTTGTGCTTGGAGGTCATAATTTTCTAAAGCTAAATGGGACATTAAATGAATTAATTGATGGTGAATCAATAATTGTTGACACTTTGGATGTAATAATTAAATTTAAGTCGTCAAAAGAAACAGTTGGAAGTGATAAGCTGATAAGCCAATATGGCTTTACAAAGAAATATGTCTATCCCAATAATAGGTAAAAATTTCATCTTCCTGAATCATCAAGTTTCCTAGATTCATATAACACTCTACTATCAATGGCAGAAATTGATTTTGTAAAATTAGGACATTTTTAGGGAGGTTTCCTATCTCTCAGATTTTATTATTCCTGATGATGAACATCACATTTTGCCATTGTATTGGGAATTGGAAAAAACCAGTATTTCATATTGGGAAAATACATGGGGTGATCCGCAACAATATGCTTGGTCATACTCAGTTGGGAATCCTAACATTATTGTTGCAATATTAGATGATGGATTAACATGGGCTGATGCTGATTTTACTCCTGACAACCAGCTAGGTTATGATTATTACAGTGACGATTACACTACAGAACCTGTTCTTGGACATGTTTCTCATGGTACAACTATGGCTTCAATTATAGCCGGTAAAACTGCTAATCAACATGGATTATGTGGTATTGCTGGTGGTTATGGACCAAGTAATGCACCGGTAACACTAATGATCCAGAGAGTTGCAAGTAAAAATGGCCTTGGCCAATATCTCTTAAAGACAATTGAAGTGCCACAAGCCATTTACGATGCAGTAGAAAAAGGCGCAAGAATTATCAATATGTCCTGGGGAGGGCAGGATTGGTTTGACGATGACATTAACGATGCGTTGGATCACGCCGTTTCTCATGATGTTATATTAATTGCAGCAGCTGGCAATGAAGGAGAAAGTTCTGTTTCCTGGCCTGCAAGTAAAGAGGAGGTCATAGCAGTTTCAGCTACTACAATTAATGACACAAGAGCTACATGGAATCCTCATTCTGGTTCAAATACTGGGATCGATACTGAAATTGCATTTCCTGGAATGAGTGTTGAAGTAACAAAACTTCCCCTAAGTACAATAACTGGCCCTGGGACCGGCACGTCTATTTCGAGTGCAATGGCTTCCGGTGTTGCTGCTTTAATGTTATCTGTTAATCCATGCCTTACTGCTGCTGAAGTACGTTCGATTTTAAGAGAAAGTTGCGAGCAGGTTGGACCATATGATTATAACAATGCAGATCCTGATAATCCAGGGCATTCAAATGAATTAGGGTATGGTAGAGTTAATGCTTTTACAGCAGTACGAATGGCTTTTTCTCACGATGATATTTTAATAACCGAGAACGAGGTTGTAAACTGGAATCAAAACCAAACGCTTACTGGTACGGTTACTATAAAAAGCAATGGTATTCTAAATATCGAAAATTGTGAAATTACTGCTCATCCTAATTCGAAAATCATTGTTGAACGCGGTGCTAAGCTGACTGTCAACAATGCTGTTTTAAAAAATTATTGTAATGCTCCCTGGCAAGGTATCGAAGTTCACGGAAATTCTTCAGCCAACCAATGGCCTGATGCCAACGGGAATTACCAACAAGGACGTGTTGTTCTAACTGATGCTGTTATAGAAAACGCTGTCCGAGCCCTTGACCTTTGGAATCCAGGTCATTACAGCCAAACAGGCGGTATTGTTCATGCTACCGGTACTACCTTTAGAAACAATGCCGAATCAGTTCATGCCCTGCTTTACCGAAATTCTCATCCTATAAATGAAAGGGAGATGGATTATAATTCATCTTTTAGTGATTGTAACTTCGAGATTACAGCGGATTACAATGGTACACATACTTTCTAAAAACATGTGGATTTAAACCAGGTGAATGGTATTAAATTTAAAGGATGTGACTTTAGCTTATCTTCCGCTGCAAGCAATATTGCAAAATTTAATCAGGCCATTGCAGCCTACAGTGCCGGATTCAAGGTTGAAGCAATATGCATCAATCCCGGAATAGACACTTGTGATTACAATAGGAGCACTTTTACCGGCTTTTATTCTGCAATTTATGCAGGAAATGGCTCAAATCTGTCTTATACTTTCTCAGTTAACAGAGCAGATTTTACTAATAATTCAATCGGCATTGAGGTGAATAATGTTAAAAACCATTCCATTTTATTATGCAACTTCAAATTAGGGCCGAATACTGGTGATGCAGGCACCTGTAGTACATCAGGTGCTCCTTCATTTGGGATTGATATGGTGGAGAGCAATAGCTACATCATTGAAGAGAATAACTTCAGTAAAAATGAAGGTGCGCCTCAGGGGCTTTACGTTGGGATAAGGTGTAAAGACAGCAAAACATTGCTAGATGTTATTTACAGGAATAGTTTTAACGGTCTGAGCTATGGCAATTATGCTGAGGGTTTGAACCGAAGTGATCCTACAATTGACAATAATGGTCTTCAGTTTATGTGTAATTTCAACCAGAATAATGCCATTGATTTTATTGTTGCTAAAAAGGACGAATTTGATAGACCAATGATCCATACTTTTCAGGGATCCCTTGACCTTGAAGCTAAGAATACCTTTTCTGCTAATCCACTTCAGTATGGGCATTTCAGGAATAATGGCAGGCAGGTAATCAATTATTTCTACAACACAAATCCACCGCAGCATTACACACCTGTTTATATGGTTCCGGTTTATGTTACTACTGTTAACCAATGTCCTTCGAATTACGGAGGTAGTAACCCCAAAACCATAGTATTGAACGAAAGTCAGAAACTGCAGAAGGAGTTGGACTTTGCAAATAATTTGTCAGATTATAATAGTGTGAAGTTTCTGTTTGATAATTTGAAGGATGGGGGTGATACTGAAGGGTTAAAGCTGGAAGTTTCAAGTTCCTGGCCACAGGATATGTGGGAACTTAGGGCAAAACTACTTGGTGATTCACCGCATTTGTCAGAAGAAGTGTTAAAATTAGCTGCTGATAAAACCGATGTCTTGCCCGAGTCCGTATTATTTGAAATCCTTTCTGCCAATCCCGATGAATTGCGAAAAGAAACACTTATAGAATATCTCGAAAACAAGGAGCAACCACTTCCAGAATACATGATATCCATTCTGAAGCAACTGGCTGGTGGGATTACCTACAAAACAGTTCTTAAACAGGATATGGCAAAGTATGAAGCTGAAAAAGTAAAAGCTGCCAACGACCTTATCCGGTCAAGTCTCAATGATTCCTATTTGGATCTGGATTACCTGCGTAACTGGTATGATAATCTGAACAATCTGAATGCTGATTATGAAATTGTTGCTTCTTACCTAACCGAAAAGAACTACAGTGCTGCATCTGCCATGCTGGACGTTATACCCGCCGTTCGCAATCTGACAGGCAATGAACTCGATGAATTCAACGAATACAAGGGTCTTATTTTATGGCAAATTCAATTGATTCAGCAGGGGGAAGATATTACCTCCATTGACGATACTTCTTTTGAAATGCTTCTAGAAACAGCCGAAAACGGCGCAAGTCGTGCATCAATGATTGCCAGAGCATTGCTAGACTACGGACATGGCTTCCATTTTGAAAAATGTTTGTCCGGATCAGAAGGGGCATCGCTTAAAACCAGCTATGTGGATAAAGCTATTAATGAGAATGGTATTTCAATAAAAGCCAATCCCAACCCGGCAAGTTCATGGGTTGGCTTTGAATACGAACTTCCTTTTAATGTTAGTAAAGGAGAAATCCTGGTTACAGACATGCATGGAAGGACAATAGTTTCGTTCAAAGTAACGGGAAATGTCGGACAACAGGTATGGGATACCCGCCAGATTGAAAAGGGTATCTATATTTATACCCTTAAAGTCGGAAATATAAGCAAACAAGGCAAACTGGTAGTTCAATAATGTTTCATCTGGTTCATCCCGGATGTAACCGGGATGAACCATTTATTTATTTTAACCATGAAGAATATTATTTTCACAATATTTCTCATTTACTGTTGTCCCATCATTAATGCTCAGGACTATAAAATAGTTTGGCAGCAGTGTATTGGGGACGAGAAGAGTGTCTATTATTATTCAGTAACTCACATTCCTGATGGATACTTTCTTACTTTAGGAATTAATTCAGGAGAAGGAGTTACTAATTATCATGGAAGTGCTGATATTTGGGTTATAAGAACCGATTTACAGCACAACATAATATGGGAAAGATGTTATGGAGGATCAGATACCGATAATCCACGCAAAATTGTACCCATAACCGATACTACTTTCTATGTTTTTGGTTCTACCTGGTCTGTTGACGGGGATGTACATTCTGGCACTTATGGATTTAACGATGTTTGGGTAATAAAAATTAACGGACAGGGTGATATTTTGTGGGAGCAAACATATGGTTCACCATACTACGAAGAACCGAATGATCTTGTTGTAACCCCCGATGGCGGCTTTGTTTTTACCAATCGTGTGGGCAGCGACGGAGGGGATATCAGTCAGTATTTTGGACAGTATGATGTTTGGATGTGTAAATGTGATGCTGAAGGGAATATAGAATGGGAAAAAACATTGGGTAATGAGGGCTTAGATAATGGGGTATCTCTGATAATTAACCAGAACGGCAATATTGTAATGATTGGTGCGGTACAATGGCCCGGGGGTATGGTTACCTGCAATCCGCAAGGAGAAATAGGCAATGTATGGTTGGTTGAGCTTGATATGCAAGGTAATATTGTTTGGCAGGAATGTTATGGGGGAAGCTATTATGAAGGTGGAATGAAAATATTGGAGGTGAATAATGGGTATATCTTTGCTGCTTTCGCTCTTTCAAATGACGGGGATGTGTCCGGCCATCATGGCCCATCGGGGCCAGGTGGTACAGTAGATATTTGGATCGTTAAGATAGATCCCCAAGGCGAAATCATCTGGCAAAAATGTCTTGGAGGAACAGGGCATGAAGTCCCATATGCAATTTTTAATAGTAGTAACGGGGATATTCTGGTTTTTAGTCATACTACATCCAACGATGGTGATGTATCAGGCAACAATTCGAACCCGGGTAATTTTGATGTTTGGATTGCAAAACTTGATTCCAATGGGTTGCTGCTTCGTCAACAATGTTTTGGGAGCAGAGGTGATGAGTATGTGAATAATCATTCGGTATCCAAAATTAATGATTACAGGTATATTTTAGCGAGTGAAGCAAAGAGCAGCAGCGGGGATGTAATATGTAATTTGATTCCACTTGATACCGATTCCTGGTTTTTCGAGATAAAGGACTGCGATTTTTATGCCCCGGCCATTCCTGCACTTCCTGAAGGACCTGTAGAAGTATGTACTGTAACTACAATACAAAGCACATATAACACACAGCCAGCCGCTAATTCGCATGGTTATGTATGGGAGATAACGCCTGTTACTGCCGGCATTCTCGATCAGGATAGCACAATGGCAACAGTAATCTGGGATACAAGTTTTAAAGGTACTGCCGGTTTAAAGGTATTTAATTTTAACGATTGCGGCAGCAGTGCCTGGAGTGAAACCCTTGACATAAATGTTGAAACCTGCATTGGAATTAACGAAATGGAAGAGACTTTTGCCATAGTTTACCCAAATCCAACTCATGATTACGTAGTTTTTGAATTAAAAAAACCATTGCCTTCGGGTAAGATTTTCATAAGTGATCTTACCGGCAGGCGGGTAGCTATAATTCCGATTACTGGCGAAAAATTGGTTTGGGATACCCGGGGATTACAAGCAGGTGTATATTTGTATACGTTGAATTGCACGAAGTACTTGAGGAGTGGAAAATTAATTTTGTCAAACCATTAAAAAAATGCTATGAAAAAATTTGTATTCCTTCCCCTTTTATTAATAACCATTTATACCTCTGCCCAGAATTTCGGGAATTACTGAATAATCCGGACTAAAGTAGGCCACCCATTCCGGAGCAAAGTAGGCCAGTTAT
>ERZ795032.2333-NODE-2333-length-11018-cov-3.800967_pt1 | contig 11018 bp, 11 predicted proteins | sample MGYA00375124_ERZ795032 | MGnify/ENA primary metagenome ERZ795032 (study PRJEB30167, sample SAMN05720154) | activated sludge metagenome | isolation source: Anaerobic digester | place: China | collected 2015-12-16 ...
TTTTGTGGAATTGGGGGATTTCGGATTGCAATGGATGAATCGTGCCGCGAAAATGATTTGATTCCAGAATGTGTTTTTTCTTCAGATATTGATCCTTATTGCCAAGATAGTTATGAGGCAAATTTTGGACATAGACCAATTGGGGACATCACGCAAGTTGATGAAAAAGATATCCCTGATCATGATATCTTATTTGCAGGATTTCCTTGTCAACCCTTCAGTATTATTGGTCAAAGGCAGGGATTTAATGACATTAGAGGAACATTGTTTTTTGATATTGCAAGGATTTTGAAATATAAAAGACCTAAGGCTTTTGTGCTTGAAAATGTTAAACAATTAGTTGGTCATGACAAAGGAAAAACCTTAAAAGTAATTTTAAATACATTAGAGGACTTAGGTTATTATGTGCAATATGCAGTTTTAAATGCTCTTGATTACGGATTGCCCCATAAACGAGAACGAGTTATTATTGTTGGGCACAAAGACCCAATTTTCTTTAGTTTTCCTTCACCGGTTCGGCCATTTAAATCATTGAATGAAGTTTTAGAAAGAGACGTTGACGAAAAGTATTATGCTTCTGATTATATCGTAAATAAGCGTAAGGAAAAACATAAGTCTGCTTATAAACTATCGATTTGGCATGAAAATAAATCAGGGAATATTTGTTCTTATCCATATTCATGTGCTTTACGTGCAGGAGCATCTTACAATTATCTTCTGGTAAATGGAGAGAGGAGATTAACACCTAGAGAAATGTTTCGATTGCAAGGTTTTCCTGATAGTTATAGGATTGTGGTTAATGATGGACAAGCGAGGAAACAAGCAGGTAATGCTGTGCCTGTAAATTTAGTTAAAGCAGTAATATTGAAATTACTTCCTTATGTTGCCGCTACACTGGATATGACTTCTGTCTTGCGCGAATATGAAGTATGTTATAATAAATTATAATGGCACGTAAATCACCCAAGTTAAGAACTGTAAATAAATCAGAGGCAGCATTTAAGTTAAATGATTTTCCTAAGGATTTTCCTTTTTTGTTAGGTAAGGAGTTAATTTACTTGCTTGCGTCAAAAGGCAAGCCAGAACTTGAAGGTTCAGATTGGGAAAATATATTTGCTAATTGTATTGGGGCAGATTGGAAACCATCAAATGTTGGTCTCGACGATGTTGTAATGGGTAATACAGCATGGGGAGCGAAGACCGTGAAATCAACAAATCCGGTAAATCAAAAGAAAGTAAGATTAATCTCTGGTAGAAATTCTCCAGTCTATTCATTTGGCGAAAAAATTGATACAAATGCTGATCCGAATGTTATAGGTAAGCTTGTGTTAGATATATGGAATGAAAGAGTTTCAGCTATTCGAGAAAAATTTAAACACTTAAGAACTGTAGTTTTAATTAAATCGAGTGATTTGTCCGAAGTTGTAGTGTTTGAGTTTGAAACAATTCGTTATGATTATGAGCTTTTTAATTGGGAGTGGAATTCTAATAATAATCTTATTGGAAACGATTTAAAAACAAAAGAGCATCGTTTTACATGGCAGCCTCATGGTTCTCAATTCACGATTATTGAAGATGTTCCAGAGAAAAGTTTAATTATTAGGATTAAACAGCCGCCGGTTTTAGATAAAGAACAAATCCTGCAAACTCTTGGATTTGAAAAATCATGGATTACTGTAATTCGCAAAGATGGCTGATACATTTTCAAAAGAGAAACGAAGTCAAATTATGCGTCAAGTGAAAAGCAGTCGCAACAAATCAACCGAAATTAAACTCATTAGTTTTTTCAAAAAAAACTCCATTAAAGGTTGGCGTAGAAATTATAAATTGTTTGGTAGGCCTGATTTTGTTTTTCTTAAATCAAAAACAGCGGTTTTTGTTGATGGATGTTTTTGGCATGGGCATTATTGTAGAAATACAAAACCAAAAGAAAACAAAGAATATTGGGATGATAAAATAGGAAAAAACATTAATCGAGATAAATTAGTTAATGATAGATTAATGGCTAAAGGATGGCAGGTGATTCGAGTTTGGGAATGCGAATTAAAGAAAAGCGAATTTTTAACAGGAAAATTTAAAACATAATTCATTCTGATGAAAGAGGCTGTCCCAAAAGTAGATTTTTATTTTGGAGAATTGAATAGTTGCAAATAGTCTCTGATAGAGATATAGATACAAAGAGAGTGTTCGGAATTTTGGAGACACTCTCTTTGTGTGAAATAATGTAGATGAATGATGGTTTTTATTTCAGTGAATTGCCCAGCAGGTAGTAAACATCGTTCCAGCGCAACTCCTTTTTGATCTCTGAAATGGTAGTTTTTTCGTCGATAAGCAGGAGTTCGATGTCTGCCATTTCTGCAAAGTCTTCCAGGTATTCCGGGTTTACCGAGAGGCTGAAAGCGGTGTGGTGGGCGCCTCCGGCCAGAATCCAGGCTGCTGCCCCGACCGGCAGGTTGGGACGCGGTTTCCACATGGCACGGGCTACCGGCAGTTTGGGAAACTCCTTATCCGCCACAACTACATCCACTTCGTTTACGATCATCCGGAAACGGTTCCCCAGGTCGATAATCGAGGCGTTGACAGCAGCTCCGGGCTGTACGTTGAAAACCAACCGGGCAGGATCTGATTTTCCGCCGATTCCCAGCGGGTGTACTTCCAGACGTGGCTTGGTGCTGGCTGTTGATGGACAGATCTCGAGCATGTGTGCGCCCAGCACTTTCATGCCAGCCGGGTCGAGGTGGTAGGTGTAGTCTTCCATAAATGAAGTTCCGCCCGGCAATCCCTGCCCCATCACTTTCATGGCACGGACGAGGGCGGCATGTTTCCAGTCGCCTTCGGCGCCAAAGCCGTACCCCTGCGCCATCAGCCGCTGAACGGCCAACCCCGGGAGCTGTTCCAGTCCGTGAAGGTCTTCGAAAGTCGTAGTAAAAGCTGAAAAACCGCCCTCTTCAAGGAAATTTTTCATTCCCAGTTCGTAGCGGGCCTGCACCCGGACGTTGGGATGATATTCGCCTCCCGGCCTTCCCTCTTTGGCCACATCATACACCTCCAGATAGATATTCATCAGCCGTTCTACTTCATGCTCGGGAACCTCCTTGATGGCTTTTACCAGGTCGCCAATGCCGTATCCGTTTACCGAATACCCGAAACGGATTTGTGCTTCTACTTTATCTCCTTCGGTAACAGCTACTTCGCGCATATTGTCGCCAAAGCGGGCTACCTTGCCGCCCTGCCAGTCGTTCCAGGCTGCTGCCGCGCGAGTCCAGATACCCACCCGCTTGCGAATCTCCTCGTCTTTCCAGTGGCCCACCACTACTTTGCGATTTTTTCGGAGACGACTCAGGATAAATCCATACTCACGACCGCCGTGAGCCGACTGGTTTAGGTTCATAAAATCCATATCGATATCGGCAAACGGGATGTCGCGATTGAACTGGGTATGCAGGTGCATGAGTGGTTTTTTCAGGATGCGCAGACCGGCAATCCACATTTTGGCTGGCGAAAAGGTGTGCATCCAGGTAATAATGCCGATGCAGTTTGGGGTTGCGTTGGCTGCGGTGCACAATGCGGTAATGGCCTCGGAGGTTGTCAGCACTGGTTTGAAAACTACCCGCACCGGGATGTGTTCTGAATTATCAAGGGCCTGCGTAATTTCAAGCGAGTCTTTGTCAACCTGTTGCAAGGTTTTTTCTCCGTAGAGATGCTGGCTTCCGGTAACAAACCAAACTTCCAGCCGGTTAAAATCGATCATGGTAGATGTTTTAAGTTTTATGAGCTAAATGTAGTAAATCTTTTAAAAGTAAAATTAACTTTTATTGTGACACCGACCTATTATAAAACATGCCGGAAATTTGAATGGTCAGTTGTTGCGTAACCGTTCGGCTGTTTCTGTGATGAGCTGCCAGGCACGTTCAACCTGTTTTTTGGTGGTGTGGGTTTGCGCGATGCTCATGCGCAGTACCACCCGCCCGGCCAGTTTGGTGTGGGAGAAGAAGATTTTTCCGGAGAGGTTGATCTCGTTCATCAGTTGCAGGTTAAATTCGTCGGTGCCGTTGTGGCGGAAGCATACCAGGTTAAACGGGGGGCTGGTTACCAGCTCGAAATGGGGCGACAGGCTCACCTGTTCGGCAAACCAGCGCGCCAGCTGCACATGTTTGCGGATGTGAAATTGTAAGCCTTCCATACCGTAGTGACGGATGACAAACCACAGCTTCAGCGACCGAAACCGGCGTCCGAGCTGGATGTGCCAGTCGCGGTAGTCGAACACTTCGCCCGACTCGGTGGCCTGGTTGCGCAGGTATTCAGGCAGAATGGAAAAGGTGTTGATCAGGTGCTGCCGGTCGGCCACCCAAAAACAGTCGCAGTCGAAATTGGTGAACATCCATTTGTGCGGATTGAAGCAGAAACTGTCGGCCAGTTCCAGTCCGTCGGCGTGGAAGCGAAATTCGGGACAGAGCAGGGCTGTTCCCGACATGGCGCCGTCGATGTGGAGCCACAGGTTTTCGTCACGGCAAATCTCCCCGATCTTCCGAACCGGGTCAACGGCGTTGGAAGAGGTGGTGCCGATTGTGGCACATACAAAAAATGGCAGGAAGCCGCTCTCCCGGTCCTGCCGGATTTGCTCGCGCAGCAGGTCGGGGCGGAGGGCAAATTTTTCGTCCACGTCAATCATCCGCAGGTTCTCTCTTCCAATACCGGCAATTTTAACCGCTTTTTCAACCGAAGAGTGGGTTTGGGCCGAGACGTAAGCAACCAGCTTTTGCTGCACTCCTTTTTCATTACCCGAAAAGCGGGTTGCCTTTTCGCGGGCGGCCAGGACGGCTGCCAGTGCCGACGACGAAGCGGTATCCTGGATAACGCCGCCCCCGGTGGAGGTTGACCGGAAAGCCTGCGGCAACTCCAGCATTTCGGCCAGCCAGTCCATAACACGGGTTTCCAGTTCGGTGGCAGCCGGACTGGTTGCCCACAGCATGCCCTGTACGCCCAGGCCCGACGAGAGCAGATCGCCCAGAATGGCCGGGAACGAAGTGTTGGCCGGGAAGTAGGCAAAAAAGTTGGGCGACTGCCAGTGGGTGATCCCTGGCATGATAATCCGGTCCACATCTGCAAGCATTTTATCGAACGGCTCGCCAGACAGTGGTGGCATTTCGGGTAGCTGTTTTTTGATTTCACCCGGTTTTACCTGCGAAAGCACCGGATACTGTTCAACCTGTTCGTAGTAGTCGGCGATCCAGTCGATCAGCTTTTTTCCTTCCTCCCTGAACTGCCCGGGAGTCATATGATATTCATTCATGTACCCTGAGATTTGTTTTCCGGGGACTAAAAGTAGCAATTTCTTGTTTCGGGTTGGGAAAAGTTGTTGGCAATGTATGGGGAATGGCGTGGAAAAAAGTATGCTGATCCGGAAGGGATAACCCGATTGGGCGGAGCAAAAAAGGGGAAGCGGGATTTATGGCAGAGGTGTAGCCGGGCGAAGAGGAACGCTGAAAGTCAGGATCAGAACCGTATCGAAAAGTTTGGCCACTCTCCGGTAAAATCCGACCGGGAGATGTGCACCACGGTAACACGCGCCAGCGGCGGCCCGATCCGGGCCCAGTCGGCCAGGGTTTTCAGATCGGTTTCTTCTCCTTCGACAACAATTTGTACATGACCTTCGGGCGTGTTTTTTACAAAACCGGTCACGCCCAGTTCAAGGGCTTTTGTTTTTATAAAGTGGCGGAACCCCACTCCCTGTACGGTTCCGCGCACAATCATTTCATAGTTGCAGTTCATTTTTACAAGTTCCGGCAGAAAGTTAATGGGCGGTGACTTCAGCGTCCGGCAGGTTTTTGGAGGGGGTGAAGAGTGCAATGGTTTCGGTTTGGGCCAGTGCCCAGATGGAATATACCCCAACAGCTGTTCCCACCGGGAAATTCATCAGGTGGATGACGGCCAGGATGAGGGTGAGGATTCGCGCCCACTCTTTCCTTCCGAAAAGTCCCAGGCCGGCAATAATCCCCGGAATACTCATCAGAATGAAAAAAACCAGCGCGACGTTGGCAATGGTCGGGAGAATAAACTGGGCGTCGGGATCTTCGACAAAATTGCCCACCAGCCGGAGCACCACAAATGCAACAATCCCGATGATAATTCCGAAAATGCTTAATCCGATTTGCAGGGCTGCAATTACATTGACATGTTTTTCCATAATTGTTCCTGGTTTTTTAAAGTTTACATCAAATTTACAAAAACCTTTGGGTTGAAGGTTGATTTTTAGACGAATGAAAACAAACCGGCGACAAACCGGTTATTTAAGCAGCAAAAAAAGGATAACCGATGGAAATTCGGGATAAATTTGCGGCAGTTTAAGAGAGAAAGGCTAGACATGGAAATTTTGAAAGTTATTTTGATGGCAGTGGCCCTGGTTTCGGTAGCCATGTTCGGACTGGCTATCCGTATCCTGCTGAAAAAAGGGGGCCAGTTTCCCAATACGCATGTGAGCGGCAACAAATACCTGAAAGAACAGGGTATTTCGTGTGTTCAGTCTTACGATCGTATGGAGCAGAACAAAGCCCGGAAAGAGGTTGACCTCACTGCCCTGAAGGTTGCCCAGAAATAGGTCTGAACCATGACCCGGTCAGCCACCGGAAGGAAGGCGCTGAAAAGTTCCTGATTTCCGATGGCTGTTCGGACAACCGGTTATTACTCTGCCAAATGTTCCCTGAACTTATCCGACATATAAACTTTGTTAAAGCCGGTTTCGTCGGAGTAGATAAAGTACACTTCAATCTCCGGAAGTTGCTTCGATAATTCCACACTTTTTTCCAGTCCCATTACCATAAAAGCCGTGGCAAAAGCGTCGGCTGTCATGCAGTTGTCGGCCAGGACCGTTGCGCTCAGCAGGCTGTGTTGGACCGGGTAACCGGTTTTGGGATCAATGGTGTGGGCAAATTTTTTCCCGTTTTCAACGTAAAAATTGCGGTAGTTTCCCGATGTGGCCAGCGCCCGCTCCGGAAGTTTTACCACGGCCTGCAGATCTTTGTCTGAATAAAAAGCGGTTTCGTCGGGTTTGTTGATCCCGATTGACCACACATTTCCTTTTTTGTTGACACCCCGGGCCACCACTTCGCCCCCGATTTCAACCATGAAGTTTTTGCACCCTTTTTTTGCCAGCAGCTCTCCGATCAGGTCGCAGGTGTACCCTTTGGCAATCGCGCTCATGTCGAGCATAATACCGGGGTTCTCTTTTACGATTTTGCCGTTTTCGATTTTTACTTTTTGGTAACCGGTCAGGACCAGCAAACTGTCAATCAGCGGCTGGGTGATCTTTTCCTTGTGTTTGAAGCCAAATCCCCAGGCGTTGACCAGCGGGGCCACCGTAATATCGAAAGCGCCGCCGGAAATCTTCGAAATTTCCTGCGACCGGTTGAAGCAGTTGACAAACAGCGGGTCAAGTTCCACCGGCTGGTTGGTGTTTACTTTCGAAATGACCGATTCGGATTTAAATGTAGAGAAGATATTGTCGAGCTCGTTGAGCCGCTTTTCAATGTCTGGCTTGAGCTCTTTCCCACCCGGACTTTCGTAAACGATGTGGTAGATGGTGCCGTAGATCTGGCCTTCGTTGTAGAGGTAAGCGTCCGGTTTCCGGCACGAAACAGTCAAAACCAGCAGCGCCAGCACGGTGGCGGTAATCGTCAGGGCGTTTTTTGAAAAAAGGGAGCGCAGAAAAAAAAGAAATCGTGTTTTCATTTTTCAGTGGTGTGAATTTCAGGACGAAATTACGAAAAGTAAGTTTTATGCCGGGTAAAGGGAGATAAAAAGATACAGCTGGGCGCCGGGGCAGCTGCCGCCAGCTGGACGGTACCCATTTTTGTTGTGCTTCTTTTTGTAACTTCGGGTAGTTAAAAACAAAAAATGTATTCTATGAAAAAGATAGCCATGTTGGGTACCGGTTTGATCGGTACTTTTTACACCATGTCGCTGCACGGATTGCGCAGCCGTGACCGGGTGGTGACGGTTTATTCCCGTTCGGAGGAGCGCGGACGCAAGTTTGCCGCCGATTTCGACATCCCGAAATTTACGACCAGTTTGCAGGAAGCCGTGACCGACCCCGACGTGGATGTGGTGGTGGTCGGACTTCCCAACAACCTGCACCGCGAAGCAATCTTTGCCGCAGCCGACGCCGGCAAGGCGGTGTTGTGCACCAAGCCGCTCGGGCGAAATGCCGAAGAAGCCTGGGAGATCCTGCAGAAAGTGGAGCAAACCGGCGTATTTCATGGTTATCTCGAAGATCTGGTTTACACCCCCAAGCACCTGAAAGCACACGCCTCGGTGGAGGCCGGCGCCATCGGAAAGGTGATGTGGGTGCGCTCGCGCGAAGCACATCCCGGCCCGCACAGCGATTGGTTCTGGAATCCTGAAATTTCGGGCGGCGGAGCCATCCTCGACCTGGGATGCCACTGTATCGAAATCGGACGCAGCTTTATCGGTAAACACATTCGTCCCCTGGAGGTGGTTTGCTGGGCCGACACCCAGGTGAAGCCGATTGCCGCCGAAGACCATGCCATCGGATTGGTGCGTTATGCCAACGGCGCCATCGGGCAGTTCGAGGTGAGCTGGTGCTTCCGCGGGGGCATGGAGTTGAAAGATGAAGTGGCCGGCGTGGATGGCAGTATCCGGATTGACAATTTCCTGCGAACCGGCTTCGAGATGTTTTCCGCACCCGGAAAGGGAGGTTACGTGGCTGAAAAAGCCGAAACCGAAAGCGGCTGGATCTTCCCGGTTGGCGACGAAGTGCACGAGTTGGGCTACAACAACATGTTCACCGACATGTTCAATGCCCTGGAAAAGGGGGCAGCTCCCATCGAGGATTTTTACGATGGCTACGTGGTGAATGCCATTATGGACGCCTGCTACCGGTCGGTGAAAAGCAAAAAATGGGAACCCGTCGAACTGAAAGAGTGGCGCGGCTCCGACCAGGTTGAACCCCTCACCGCTTTTGTGGAATACGACGCTGCCTATTGGCTGGTGAAAACGGAAACGTTACCCGATGGTCGCCGAAAAGTGATTCTGAAAGACAAAAAAACGGGCGAAATTATCCAGCGCGAAGGCTGAATCCTTAAACCTGTCCCATGAGAATGTTTCCGGGATTTGGCGGAAAACCTCGCCATGAACGCCTGAAGCGGATGAAGTCGTCGGGAAATTACGCCGGGGGTGTTTTCCAAAATCCGGTTGAAACGGTTCTGTCGTTCCCGTTTTTTAAGGTGATGCGCAAATTATGGGAAAAGGATTCGGCCAGGACTCCGCGAGCGCCTGTTCCGGTTTTGAAGCCCGACCCAACTTTTATCGAAAGCTGCCCCGGAATTACGGTGACCTGGCTGGGGCACTCTTCTTATCTGCTGGGAATAGAGGGAAAGAGCGTGCTGGTTGATCCGGTTTTTAGTCAGAGGGTTTCTCCTTTTCGCGGGATGGGGGCCAAACAGTTCCCTTTTTCCGCAACCATCGGAGTGGAGGATTTACCCCGTATCGATGTGGTACTGTTGACCCACGACCACTACGATCACCTCGATTTTGAAACCATCTGCAAGCTGCGCGACCGCGTGCCTGAGTTTATCATGCCGCTGGGAGTCGGGACGCATCTGGAAGCGTGGGGAATCGATGCCGGAAAAATTACCGAGCTGGATTGGTGGGAGCAAACCGGGCTACTGTCCGGCCTGAATATTCAGGCAGTGCCTGCCCGCCATTTTTCGGGGCGCGGGCTTTTCAACCGGTTTTCCACATTGTGGGCTGCTTTTGTTATCCAAACGCCGAGGTACTCCCTTTTTTGCGGGGGCGATTCGGGGTATTTCTCCGGGTTTGCAGAAATTGGCAGACGGCTGGGGCCATTCGATCTGGCCATTTTGGAGTGTGGGCAATACAGTTCGTACTGGCCGGCTATTCATATGTCTCCGGAAGAGACCGTTCAGGCTTGCATCGACCTGGGTGCCAACGTGCTGTTGCCGGTTCACTGGGCTAAATTCCGGCTGAGTATTCATCCCTGGAAGGAGCCGGTGGAACGGTTGCTTGCCGAGGCAGAGCGGCAAAACGTTTCCGTTGTTACTCCGCGTATTGGCGAGACGTTTAGTCTGGCAGGAGCGCTTCCCCGCACGCCGTGGTGGAACTTTGAATGAAGCGAACGACGGATTGTTTTTTATCTGGATATTTTTTGGGGAGGGATCTTTCAGCAAAAAAGCCGCTTGAAGGCGGCTTTTTTTACTTGTCGGGATTTTCCCTTTTTTTCATGCGGTATTGTTCAAACATGTAGGCCCGGAATTGGTTCTCTGCGCGGTAGAGAGCCAGTACCTTCTGGGGCGGCAGAATCTTCAGGAATTTCTCATTGTACATTTCTGCCAGCTCCGCTTCTTTGCGGAAGGTGGTTGCAATTTCGCGGGTTGTTTTAATGATTTCCTGGTCGGAGAGTTTTAAATTCTCGTCCCGGGTTTTGTGCTCCAGTTCCCGGCGCCGGTGTTGTACCTCCATGCGTTCTTTTTCGAACTGGTTGTATTCGGGCCAGAAATTTTCGGCCTCTTTGGGGGTGAGGTTCAGCTTTTCGGTGAGGAAGGAGATTTTCATACTTTTAAACTTCTCGAAGTCCTCACGGCCTTCCTGTTTTTGTGCAAAGCTTTGAATTGTCAAAAGCATTGCCGGCAACAGAATGAATAACAGCTTTTTCATGATGCGGCTCTTATTTGATTTGCATGTAAATTTCAAATTCGCTTTGGGTTGTGCTCAGATAACTGACCAGTTCTTCGTCGTTAAAAGTAACTTTTTCTGGTTCATTTTCCAGCAGGGCATAAAAGGTGGGTTCATCCACGTTTTCGAGGAGGTGAAGCAGGTTGTCGTCCAGGTCGGTAGCGTTTTCAGGTCCCGAGGCCATCTTTTTTGGGGTGAGGATCTGCAACGGCCAGTAAACCAGCATGAAAACCAGGAGGAAGCTGGCTGCCAAACCCATAATCGGTTTTAAGAGACGGATGATTTTACCGCGCGGCTCTGCAGGCACG